>Ga0256843_1001380_pt1 | contig 19262 bp, 22 predicted proteins | sample AlvinellametaG_FD_191572 | JGI IMG/M metagenome (GOLD analysis project Ga0256843, IMG submission 191572) | Pompeii worm associated microbial communities from hydrothermal vent at the East Pacific Rise, Pacific Ocean - Alvinella | ecosystem: Host-associated > Annelida > Integument > Unclassified ... | reverse complement strand
ATATCCTCATTAATAGTTTCTTTACCAAAGAGAGTTGGGTAAAGAAAAAGAAAAAAAGTTTCTATTTGGGGGTGGGGAGAGGAATGACATATATAATTAAATGTATCATATATAATATATTATGTCAATACTAATTGGAGCATTTTTAATTTTTTATGAAAAATAAAATTATATTTAAATTTAACTTAAAATTTGATATAATAAAAATATGGAAACAGAAAAAGACAAAACAATTGAATATTTAGAAAAAAAAATTAATGAATTAGAAAAAAAAGAAAAGAAAAAGAAAAGTTTTTCTTGAATTATCAATTTAATTGGTTGAGTATTTTTGATAGGAATTATAGTTTTAATTTGATTAAATATTAAACCAATTTTAGCAAAAATAAATTCTGCTTTATCAATTTTTAATAAATCAAATCAAGTTTTTCAAGCAGGTGGAAATACAGCCAACGAGGTTTTAAATAAAGTAAATCATCCGATTGATACTTCAGTAGATACAGTAAAATCATTTTTTAAATAAAAAAATATGGATAATGAAAAAATAGAAAAAATTTTAGAGAGGTTAGAAAAAGTGGAAGAAAAAGTAGAAGAAAATAATTCAATTTTAAAAAGCGAACGAAATCAAAAAAGATTGGCAATTTTATGGAAAATTATTTATTGAATGATTTTTATTGCTTCAGGAATCGTGGCTTGGTCGTATATTAGTCCAATGTATAAAGCTATGATAGAGTCTTATGAAAAATTGATGCAAACTAACAAGCAAGTTCAAAGTCAATTTAAAGATGTAAATAAAAATATTCAAAAAATAAAAAATATTTTTTAGCTTATGAAAATAAATAAAAAAATGAAAAAAAAGTTGAAAAAAATTAATATTTTTTTTGAAAAACTTTTTGATGAGGGAAGTTATTATTCTTTTTTGCTTCACGATTTTTTGTTTGTAAGCAACTTTGCCTTAACGATTTTAATGCTTTTTGAATTATTTTTGGTTTTTGGTTTAAAAGTTGAAACCGAAAAATTACATATTTTCCATTATATTGATTTATTTTTCGGGATTATCTATCTGATAGAATTTATTTTAAGATTATTTTATCAATATATACCAAAAAGAATATTTTTTAAACCATATATGTATATAAATTTAATAGTTATAATATCTCTAGTATGACCTAATTTATTTTTTAATTTGGCTTTTTTAAGAATGATCAGGTCAATGAAAATTATTAAATTATATGTTTATAAAAAAGAAGTAAAGGAAGAAAAACAAAAACAATATTTAGGCTTTTATCAATTATCTAAAGTTATTTTAAAATATTACTGAAAAGTTTTAACTTGAATTTTTTTAGATATTATAGCTTTTATATGTTGTTTTTGTAAAAAAAGATAATTTTTTTATTATTTAAAATATGTTAAAATGTCTTTATGTTGAAGAAAATTTCGATTTTTACTTTTATAAGTTTATCAATTTCATTTTTGTTTTATAATTTTTCTTTTTCAGAAGAGTGAAAATGTTCGGATTATAAAGACAAAGTTTTAACTGCGGAACAGTATGATAAAATTTTAGCTATTTGTGATGCTGAAATTAAACAGGAAAGAAATGCTTTAAATTCAAAAATTAGAAAAACTAAAGGAGTAGCTAGTGAATTAGCCAATATTGATTATAAAATTAAAATTTCAGAGAATTTTATATATAAAAAAAACCTTGAATTAAGAAGATTAAAAAGAAATATCAATGATAACAAATCTGATTTAGAAGTTTTGAATAAAAATTTAGAAAAATTAAAAAAAGGTCTAAAAAAATTAATTTATAAAAAATTACAATATCAAAATTACACTAAAATTGAAGTTATATTTTCTTCAAAATCATTTTCTAATTTTTTTGAAAAAGTTCAATTATTAGATCTAATTAATAAAAAAATTTTTGATAAAATAAAAGAATTCAAAGAAACGAAAAAAGAAATCGAGAATTTAGTTGGTGATTTAGAAGAACGAAAAATGCTTGAAAGCCAATTGATTGCTGAAAAAATAAATGAACAAAATATCTTAGAAAAAAATAAAAGATACAAAAAAAATCTCTTAGGGATTTTAAAAAAAGAAGTTGGAACCAAGAAAGCAACAATTCAATCAAAAGAAAAAATTAGAGAAGCTATTTTAAGAAAAAAATATACTTTAGCTTCTGGAGCTAAAATTGCTTTTGGGGATGCTTATAATTTAATTAGACCATATTCTAGAAAATTAGGATTAGACCCCGCGTTTATCTTAGCTATATTATTTCAAGAATCTGGACATAAAGGAAGGATTGGTGGTAATATTGGTCGTTGTACTTATAATCAAAGAAATACTCATGGAAGTGCAAAAAGAGGATATACAGTTATGTCAAATAGTCAAAAAAAGAATTTCTTAAAAATTATGTCTGATTTAGGTTTAAAAGCATCTACTCAAAAAGTTTCTTGTCCAATTCCACGTGACGGAGCTTATGGTGGAGCTATGGGGCCAGCTCAATTTATGCCAAATACTTGAATGATGGTAAGAAAAAAAGTGGCTTCAATTTTAGGAAAACCAGAAAAATATGTTTCGCCATTTAAAAATCAGGACGCTTTTGTGGCTTCAGGAGTTTTGTTGAGAAATAATTATTATTCAAAATCTTGTTCAAATTATGCTAAAAAATATAAACACATTTCTAGTGAAAGAACTTTGAGAGAGAGGTGTGCAGCATCAATGTATTATGCTGGCGGAAATTGGTATAGATATAGAATGAGTTATGGTCAATCAGTAGTAAATCGAGCAAATAAATTTAGACGAGATATTAGAATTATAAATAATAATTAAAAAAAATACTTTCTAAAAAGTATTTTTTTTAATCTTTATGATAAGGGTGGTTATGTAAAATTGAAAAAGAACGGTATAAAGTTTCTACTAAAATAATCATCGCAAAATCATGAGGGAGTGTTAATTTTGAGAGCGAAATTTTATATTCCCCAATATTTTTAATTTCTTCACTGTGACCGAAAAAATCACCTACAAAAAAAGCTAAATTTTGAGATTGATTTTCTTTTTTTTCTAAAAAATTTGCAAATTCTTGAGAAGTTAATTCTTTTCCTCGTTCATCTAACAGAATTTTTAGAAAATTTTTTGTTTCTTCAGAAATTTTTTTAATCTCTTTTTTTGGATTTTTAATAATATGATGTTCAGTTTTATTATATTTTTTTAAGCGTTTTAAAAATTCATCGAAAATATCATTAAATTTTGGTTTTCCTACTGTATATAGTTTTATCTTCATTTTTATATTTTAACATAAGTTAAATCTATTTTGCTTTAACATTATTCTTTTTTAAAAAATAAGGTTTATGTAATCAAAAAATGATTAAATGAGGTAAAATCTCTAAAGGAAAACAAAAATGATTTTGTAAAAAATATAATAGTTCTGAAATTAAAAAAAGAAAATGATATTTTAAGAGAAAATAAAGAGTTTATAGATTTTAAATTAAACTTGCTTGAATACATAAATACTATAAAATATATTGAACTTCTTGATAATAATAAAAAAAGAAAATCTTTTGAATAATGTTTAAAAAACAAATATTCTAAATAGATATTAAGTAGCCAAGAAAAAATTTATAAGCCATAAAGAAAAACGAGAATTATTAAAATTAATGAATGATATAAAATATTTAATAGAAAAAATAAGCTGAAAGTTTAATTTTTAACTTATTTTTTGTTTAAAATAATTTTATTGACAAATTAAAAATTTTTGTTAATATTAAGTTATGTTTGATAAAATAACAATTCACAATAACAAAAATCCGTGAGAAATTAATATAGAAATACAAAACGAACTAGAAAAAAAATATAATGATTTATTAGATAAAAATCTAGCTTTAATTGAAGATATAAGCCTAAGAGACCATAACAATATTCTAGTGTTAAATGCTTTGAGTTATTGAAATGTTGTTAGAGAAAAAATTCCATCTTATTTTTCGACTTTTAGTTTTTTGCTCATGTTGAATATTCATGATATAGGAAAAACTCAGAAAAACATTTTAGATAAGCAAAAAGATTGGTTAGAAAGGTATAAAAAAAATAATTTTAAAGTCGATTTAAAATTAAAAGAATTTAAAAAAGAAATAAAAGAAATCGAAAGAAAAGAAACAGAAAAAATTATAACTGAAATTTTAAAAAATACTGACAAAATTTCTGAGATTGAAAAAAAAATAATTTTTGAAGTTATAGAAAATGGTGGTTATGAAATTGGAAAATTACTCCATGCAAAAAACAAAAAATCTGCTTTTCAAGAAATGAATATTTATTTAAACAATAATTTTGAAACAGAAAAAATTCCTAAAAATGCTCTCTTTAATATTTCTAAATACTATTTAGCCTGTGACTCAACTGCTTACAGCAAATATGCTTTTCGTAAATATCAAAGACATGGAGGAATTTCAAAAGAAAAAGTTGATTGAATTGTGGATTTTTACAAAAAAAATAATCCAGCAAATTTAGGTACTGGATGAACAGAACCAATTTTAAAAGAAGGAAAAATTATTGGTTGGAAATTTAAAGATATAGAAAAAAATAATTTATACGGTAGCAATATAGAAGAATTCGAAAAAAAATTTCTACAAAAACCACAATAAAAAAATAAGCTAAAATTTTAGCCTATTTTTTTATTTAATTTAAACATTTTTTTATGGTCATCTTCAGTTCGTACTTTTACCCCATTATTTTTCAATAATTCTTCATATTCTGGTCTCTCAATAATTTCTTTTTCTAACAGAACTTTCGCAATTTTATGAATTAAATCTTGATATTTTATAATAATTTTTTCAGCCTCTTTCCTACCAAGCTCAATAATTCTCTTTATTTCTGTATCAATTTTTTCAGCAGTTTTTTCAGAATACTCTGTTCTTCGCAAACCATCACCAGAACCAGCTAAAGTAGAATAGCCTCCTTCTAAAGCCAAGGTTCCGATTTCTTCAGACATACCAAACCTCATCACCATACTACGAGCAGTATTTGTTGCTACTTGTAAATCATTTGATGGACCAGTAGTTACATCACCGAAAAATAATTTTTCCGCCATATATCCACCCATCAAAACTGCAATATTGGCTTCAAAATCTGCCTTAGTCTGCATTTTTTTATCATCAAATGGTAAATTCAAAGTATAACCTGCAGCTCGACCACGAGAAATAATAGAAATTTTATGAACTGGGTCTGCATGCTCCAACATTGAAGCCACAACAGCATGCCCTAATTCGTGGTAAGCTGTTCGAATTTTTTCATTTTCAGACATTACATGAGATTTTCTTTCTGGGCCTAACATTACCTTTTCAATAGATGAAATTAAATCTTTCTGAGAAATTTTCTTTTGATTTTTAGTAGCTGCTAAAATTGCGGCCTCGTTCATTAAAGAATAAAGGTCAGCTCCAGAAAATCCTGGTGTTCTTTCTGCAATAACTTTTAAATCAACATCATCTTCCAAATTTTTTCCCCGAGCATGAATTTCTAAAATTTTTAACCTATCATCTTTGTCTGGCAAATCAATTACAACTTGTCGATCAAATCTTCCTGGTCTCAAAAGAGCTTTGTCTAAAATTTCTGGTCTATTAGTTGCTGCTAAAACAATTACTTGATTATTTTCGTCAAAACCATCCATTTCAACTAAAATTTGATTTAAAGTTTGTTCTCGTTCATCGTTTCCACCACCATACCCCCCACCACGAGTTCGACCAATAGCATCAATCTCATCAATAAAAATAATTGCTGGTGACATTTTTTTAGCATTTTTAAACAAATCTCGCACCCGAGAAGCTCCAACCCCCACAAACATTTCAATAAATTCTGAACCAGAAATTGAAAAATATGGAACCTTGGCTTCTCCAGCAACAGCTCGAGCCAATAAAGTTTTTCCTGTTCCTGGCGCTCCAGTCATTAAAACACCTCTAGGAATTTTTGCCCCAATTTCTAAATATTTTTTAGGATTTTTTAGGAAATCAACCACTTCCATTAATTCTTGCTTTGCCTCTTTAGCTCCAGCAATATCGTTGAAAGTTACTCGATTTTTTTTATCATTTGGGTCAATAAATCTAGCTTTCGAGTTTCCAAAAGAGAAGGCTTGCATAGCTCCAGATTTTTGCTTTGAAAACATAAAAAGCAAAAATCCTAAAAACAATAAAGGCAAAATCACTGGCAAAAGACTTAAAATATAAAATCCTGTTGAACTGGTTTTATCAACTTTTAAATCAATTTTATTTAATTTTTCTGGACTTACCCCTAAATTTGTTAAGGTTTCAGTTACTGATACTGTGGGTTCTTTATGGCTAATTTTTCTTTCTTTATTTTCCAAAATTATATTTAAATCAGAACCATTCACATCAATTTCTTTCACTTCTTCTTTCTCAATTTTTTTCACTAAATCTGTTAAGGAAATTTCTTGATTCTTTTTTGTATTTGAATCTGAATAAAATAATATAACTAAAACAAAAATTAGAATAGCTGTTAAAAGTTGTTGAAATAATTTTCCAACATATTTTTTATTTTTTTTATCATTTTTTTTCTTAATAATTTTTTTCATAGATTTTTTAATTATAACATTTTTTTAGGTTAGAAAAAAGATTTTTTTTTAAAAAACCACTTTTACTTTGAAAGCGGCATAACGATATATTTAAAACTTTTATCGCCAACTCCTTTAATTAAAAGCGGTCGTCCATTATTGAATAAAAATTCTACAGAATCAGTGTGAATTGAATTAAAGGCATCTAAAATATTTTTCAAATTGAATGACATTTCAATATCTTCTCCATCAATCACAGCCTCCAATTTACTTAAATTTTTTCCATATTTATTTTTTGTTTCAATTTTTACCACTCCATCTTTAACAATAAATTTTACTTGATTAAAATCATCGGTAAAAATATTAACAATTTTTGATAAATTCAAAAAATCTTTCTTTAAGAAAATAATCGAAGTTTCTCCACCATCTGGAATTACTTTTTTATAATCAATATAATCACCTTCTGTAAGCCTCAAAGAAATCGTCATATTTTCAGATTCTACAAAAAAGTTTTTATCAATATATAAAAGTTTTGTATTAGAATTTTCTTCTATTGAAAGTGCTTTTACCAAAATACTAGCAGAATCATTGGGAAGTAAAATTTTGAAATCCGAATATTTATCCTTAAAAACAAATTCTTTTTCTGCCAAACGAAAACCATCAGTAGCTGTAAAATCTAAAATATTTTCTTGCAAATTAAAGAAAACTGAAGCCAATTCTGGTTTGATAGATGATTTTGATGTGGCATAAATTACTGAATTCACTCCTTCCACAAAATCTTTTGTTGGTATTTCAATTTCAATTTTTTCTTCACTTTCCAGCTGTTCTGGGGTTAGAATACTTGGAAAATCACTAAAATCCATAGTGTTAATTTCCAATTCATTTTGTTTTGAAATCACTTTTAAACTATTTCCCTCCAAAACCAAATCAACTTCATCACTTTCAATATTTGAAATTGTTCTTGAAAACAAGTCCGCCAAAACTGCCACCTTACCTTCTTCTTGAACATTTACAGAAATATTTGCTTGAAAAGATGTATTAATATTGGTTGCTGAAATTTCCAAAAAATTATTTTTCGTCTCCAAAACCACACAAGAAAGCACTGGCAAATCTAAATCCTTTCCTGCAAACAATTCCGCTTGGCTTAAACTTTTTTTCAAAGTTTTTGTTAAACATTTTACTTTCATATTTTTTTACTTATATTTTTCTTAATATTATTAATATAACGAACAAATGATTCTTGATACATTAAAATTTTCAATCAACGAATTTCTCTTAACATTTTTTTTCTTATATTGACCATTTCTTCCTTACTAAAACCAGGATTAATTGAATTTCAAAAAATTAAATCACTAACTCTATCCTCCAAAAGTTTAATTTTTTTTCTCAATATCTTAATATCAACTTCTTTATTTTTTAAATAATATGTTAAAAATTCACCTCCAATTTCCGCTAAATCAAAATCAAAAAATATCACAGCATCTGGAACCCCATTCTTTTTTCTTGTTAACACATTATGTTCTCCACGTATAGAATGATCTCTATCACTGAAAACAATATCTAAAAAATATTTATCTAACAAGAGACTTTCAAATTTTCTAGTCTTAAATTTTTTAATTTCCTTATCCGTTACCTTTGAAAAATACCTCCCATCTTTTTCAAAAACATCTGCGATTGGTATAATGCCTTTCAATAGCCTAGAGATAAAAAGTTGTTTTTCACCTTCTTTTTCAAGCTTAATATATTTTCTTCCATCTTTATCAATATAATAAAAAGTATTTTTAACTTCATCTGCAACATTTTTTGTTTTTTTCAATTCTGAATAATTTGGATTATAACTAAAATCGTTAAGATGAACTTTTCCCTTTGGATTTTTTATAATATTTTCCTCGGAAAAATTTTTAATTTTTAACTCCATAAAAATAATTAATAAATAGACCTAATTGTCTCGATTTCTTTTTCTAATTCTGGGTTGTCTCTCAATTCCTCTTTAATTCTTTCATAGGAGTGCATTGCTGTGGTATGATCTCGACCACCAATTTTTTCACCAATATTTGGAAAAGAATAACCAAAATCTTCTCTTAAAAGATACATCACAATTTGCCTCGGACGAACATATTCTTTTTTTCGAATCTTTCTATAAATATTTTCTTCATCAACATTATAATAATTTGCCACAATTGAAACCAATTTTTTATAATCGATAACCTGTTTTTTCTTAATATTATTTTTAATCAGTTCCTTTACCTCCAAAATATTCAAAGGTCGCCCTTTAATTTGAGATTGAATATAAATATTATTCAAAATTCCTTCAAGCTCTCGAATATTTGAAGTCACTGTAGAAGCAATATATTCCAAAATTTCATCTGAAACCGTAAAACGCAAAGTTTCTGCTTTTGCTCGTAAAATTTCTACCCTTGATTCAAAATCTGGAGTTTGAATATCAATCAACATTCCCGCGTTAAACCTTGACCTTAATCTTTCTTCCAAATCTGGAATTTGATTTGGATGCTTGTCTGATGAAAGAATTATTTGTTTGTCGTGGTCGTAAAGATAGTTGAAAAGATGAAAAAGTTCTTCCTGTGTTCGAGTTTTTTTCGAGAAAAATTGAATATCATCAATAATTAAGACATCATATTTTCGATATTTTTTTCGAAAATCAGCAGTTTTATCTGATTTTAAACCAATATAATTAATCACATCAATTTGGAATTTTTCAGAAGTTAGATAAAAAACTTTTTTTTCTGGAAAATGTTCTGTGATGTAGTTTCCTACTGCTTGAATTAAATGAGTTTTTCCATAACCAGTCTTTCCATAAATTAAAAGCGGGTTGTAAATCACCTTATCAGTATTAATAATAGCTCGAGCAGCAGCCACAGCTACTTCATTAAACGAACCCACAACTAAAGTATCAAAAGTATATTTTGTATTCAAATTTGTTTCTGAACTTTTTTTGGCTAAATTTAAAGGAATAGCTTTTTCTTCGCTTTTCTTTACCCTATTAATTTTATTCTCTTGAACCACTTTTTTATCAACAATATATTCAATATTTCGAATATTTGGATTAATTTTATTTAGATTTTTCAAAATCAAAGAACTAAATTTTTCTTTAATTCAATTTTTCACAAATTGATTTGGTACTGCCACCACAGCCACATTATCATCTCTAATTTCAGACAAAAATGTTTCCTTAAACCAAGTATTAAAATTGGCCATAGAAATTTCCATTTTAATATTTGCTAAAACATTATCTCAAATTTTTTGGTTATCTAAATTCATTATTTTTATATTACTCTCCTACTTATAATATCTTAATTATACATTATAAGTTATCCACAGAAATTGATTTATGTGGATATACCTGTGAATAAAATGTGTTTTTATAGCTTTTCCTTTTATGTTATAATTTAAAAATGTATTATATAACAAAAGAAAAAAAACAAATTTTAGAAAAAGAATTAAAAAACTTAAAAGAAGTTAGAAGAAAAGAAATTGCTGAAAAACTTGATGAAGCAAAAGCTTTGGGTGATTTGAAAGAAAATGCCGAATATGCTGAAGCTAGAAGAGAACAAGGAGAAATTGAAGATAGAATTAGTGAAATAGAAGAAATTTTAAAAAATTCTAAAATTGTAGAACGAAAACAAACTGATTTTATAGAAATTGGTTCAGTTGTAGAATTAAAGAAAAATAATTCAAAAAATACTGTAACTTACGAAATTGTTGGAGTAAAAGAAGTTGATATTTTTCAAAACAAAATCTCTTTTCTCTCACCTTTAGGAAAAGAGTTAATGGGTAAGAAAAAAGGAGATAAATTTGATTTTACCACCCCATCTGGAAAAAAAGTTAAATATGAAATTGTTAATATAAAATAAAAATATGTTAGATTTTTTTTTATACGTCTTAGTGATTTTTATCCCAAGTTTATTTTGAATTTATTTTTGACTTCGGGAAGATGAAAAAGAAAGCCCAGAACCATTATCACTTGTATTAAAAGTATTTTTTGTAAGTTGGTTTTCAGCTATTTTAGCCATTGTGATCCAAAGTTTAATCACAAAATTTTTTTCAAATAAAAATTTAGTTCCAATTTTATTTGTCCTAACAGAAGAAGTGTTAAAATTTCTCCCAGTTTATATTATTGCCTTAAAAACAAAATATAACAATGAACGTACTGACCCAATCTTATACTTAATCATTGGAGCTATTGGCTTTGCCACTTTAGAAAATATTTTATTCTTTATTCAAGATTTTATCAACCACGGAGCAAATTTTTCCATTATGACAAGCCTTTATCGAACTATCGGAGCTACTCAAATTCATATTGCCTCATCATTCTTTTTAGGATTAGCTTTAAGTCTCACTTATTACAAGAAAAAGCATATTAGAATTTTAGCTCTTCATATCGGTTTATTTTTAGCTATCGGAACTCATCTATTTTTCAACTATTTAATTTCTCAAAATAATTCTCTGGCTACAAATTTAGCATTTTACACTGGATGATTTTTAATTTTTATAATTTTAGCAATTTTTGAACTTCTTAGAAATAAAATAAAAAAAGACTAGATAATTCCAGCTTTTTTTAATGTATTATATGCCCCATTTTTATTAATCATTCTAATTGCTTTTGTTGATAAAGTCAATTTAAAAGTTTTATTTAATTCTGGAACATAAATTTTTTTTGTTTGTAAATTTGGTTTTCTTACTCTTTTTCCTACTGGGTTAAATTGAGTCGCCCTAATTCTATTTGAATAACCTCCACCAACTACTGAAGATTTTCCAGTTACCTCACATTTTTTAGCCATAATTTGAAATTATAACATATATTTCATTTTTTTCAAGTTTTTAAATTTTAATTTTTAACATTATGGGAGAATGGTCGGAGCCAATTACTTCTGAAAAAACTTCAGCCTCTAAGATATTTTCTTTTAAACTTTGGGAAACTAAAAAATAATCAATCCGCCAACCAGCGTTTCTTTCCCGTCCTCGCATTCGGTAAGAAAATCAAGAATATTTTATTTTTTCTGGATACAAAAATCTAAAAGTATCAATAAAACCAGCTTTTAGAAAATCCCCAAACCGCTCTCGTTCCTGGTCAGTAAATCCTGCATTTCCAGGTTTTGTTTTTGTGGTTTTATTTGATGACGGATTTTTTAAGTCAATTTCTTGGTGAGCCACATTTAAATCACCACAAACAATTACTGGTTTTTTTTTCTCTAAATTTTTCATATGTTTCAAAAAAGCCTTGTCTCATTCATTATAACGAAAATCAAGTCTTTCAAGTTCGGATTTTGAATTTGGAGTATAAACATTTATTAAAAAGAAATTTTCAAACTCTAAAGTCTGAACTCGCCCTTCGTTTAAACATTCTTTTAGTGTTGGCAAACCAGTTTTGTAAGAGAGCGGTTTTTGCTTCGCAAAAACCGCCGTCCCAGAATACCCTTTTTTCTCCGCTGAATTTAAAAAATGATACTGATATTCTGAAAATTTTTTCACCTCATCTTCATCAAATAATTTATTTTCCGCAGAAAAAAATTTTTCAATCTGCTCGGGTTGTGCTTTTGTTTCTTGAAAACAAATAAAATCTGGATTTTCTTTTTCTAAAAACTCAAAAACCCCTTCCTTATCTTTCCAGGCCCTAATTCCATTCACATTTCAACTTATAAATTTAATTTCTTTTTTATTTTCTTTATTATTCATGCTTTTACTTAACTTTAACTAATATTTTCAATAAATTATACCACTCTTAGAAAAAATAAAAAAGAAAATCTCATTCAAAGGTTTAATTTTATCCAGCACTACTTTTTTTTTAAAAAAATAGTGCTGTGATTAATGTTTAAATGAGATTTTATAAAAAAAAGGAAAAGCAAAGAAAAGAGTATTTTATTTTATTCTTTCTAAAATTAAATTAACAATTTCATCAGGGTTTAGCTTGGTAGTATCCACAATCAAATCAAAATTTTCATCTGCTTGGAAATCATCAATCTGATAAAGCTTTTTATACCTCTCCTTAATAGCCTTTAAACGCTGTTCCTCTTTCGCCTTTATTTCGTCTATCTCACCACCGTCTCTTTCCTTAATTCGTCTCAACCTTTCCCCTTCTTCACAAATCAGTTTAATCTTAAAAGAATCCGGTACAAAATATCAACCAATTCTTGATTCTAAAACAAAATTATCATTTTCTTGACCAAATTTTTCTTGCATCTTATCAAGCTTGTAATCAAAATCTGGTTGAGTTTTTACATATTCTTCAAATTCATATAAATCCATTCCCTGCTCCTTAGCCATAGCCCGAAAAAAGTCGCCCCCAGACAAAACCTGGTAATTTAGCTTTTCTCCTAAAAGTTTTGAGATTGTTCCTTTACCAACCCCACCAATTCCAGAAATTGTTATTTTCATATTTTTTATTTTAACATTTTTGGAAAAAATGACGAAATTTTGCTTCGCAAAATTTCGTCATTTAAAAAAATTAATCTAAATTTAATTTATCAATAACTTTTTTAAAATCAATAAAACTTTCTGGTTTTTTAATTTCAACCTTTTTAGTATTCGAAATAAAATCATCTGTTATTTCAAAATTTAATTTTAAATAGAAATCTTTGTTTCATTTGGTTTTTTTATTTTTCTTCCCAACCATATCAATATAAATATTTCCTTGAATTTGATACATTCTTCCGTCTTTCACTACTACTTTCAATTTTACAAAATCTAAAAATGGTTTGATAAACATAATTTCCCCAAACTCTTCTTGTGGAAGTTGAGCTTCTATAAATTTAACAAGTTTTGGATTTAATAAATTATTTTCTAAAATTATTTTAGAAATATTTTGCATTCCCATTTTGAAATACTCATATTTCTTTGATTTCAACAAAAACTGTCTTAAATCACTAATTGAAATTTTTGCATCATAAATTTTATTACCAAAGGTATCAATTTTTTCTGAACTTTTGTCTAAAACAATAAAAGGATATTTTTGATATAGCCCATAATCTTTTTCCATCTCAATTTTTAAATTTCTAAAAAATATTTTTCAAAGAAATTCAGCAGTTTTTTTATCCTCATTTGCGATTGCGTAAGAAACTCATTTATTTTCAAACTGACCCAAGTCTAAATCAATGCCAGCATTTTTTATTTTCTCATTTCCAAAAGTTAAAATATTTTTTGGAATAGATTTTAATTTAATGTATCCTGTATAATCTTTAAACTCTCCTTTAAATTCATTTTTTCAATCTGAATTTTGACTAAAAATAAATATTGGTAAATTAATTTTTCTTAAAATTAATTCTACAAAGGAATTTGAAATATTTCAGTTTGAATCGAATTTAAATTCAGCATCTTCTAAATTATAAGCAAAGTCTAAGTTAAATTTTATATCGTCATCCTTTTTATTTTTTTTAGTTTTTCCATTTACTTTTACACTTCCTTTTTTATTTTTGCTAAAATTATTTTCTTTTGTGTAAACCTTTTTTGAAAGTTCTTTGTCTTCATTATTAATTTTAAAATCTTGTGCCTGACTAAATTCTGCTTTTTCATAATATTTATCCAAAACATCTGCCACTGTTGGACCACAAGAATTTGCTAATACTAGTCTTGTCATTGGACCAACAAAAGCATCAACAGTTAAACCATAAGAATTTTGTAATTCTTTAATTGCCTCTGTTGTTTCTGGTCCGATAATCCCGTCAATTTTCCCGTGATAAAAACCAAGCCTTTTTAGATTTTTTTGTAAGATATGAGCCTCTCTAACTTTTGCCTTTGTGTATCAATCATATTTTCCATTTCTTATAAATTTTTCACCAGCTTTAATTCCTCTTAAATTTTGATGTAAAAATAAAGAATGAGAACATTTTCCAATATGTTTTTTCTTTAATTCACTCAAACCAAAAGCATCGTAATTTCTAATATCGATAGCTTGAACTTGAAAACCGAATAAAAATAAAAATAAAATTAAAAATATTTTTTTCATCTTCAAATTATATCATATGTCTAAAAGTTGTGATATAATTTGAAGATGAAAAACAATGAGATTTTAGAAAGAATTGAAAAAATAGAGAAAAAACAAAAAGTATTTTTTTGGCTTGAATTATTTAAAATTTTAATTTATTCTACTTTTTTATTTTCACTTTTATATTTTTTATGAACTGTTTGAGCTGGTTTTCAACCAACGATTAAGCTAGCAAATCAAATGATTGAAAATAGTAACAATATGATTTCAGATGCAATGGTTACAAATAAGCAGGTTCAAAATACTTTTCCTGAATTTTTAAAGACAAACGAAGAAGCACAAAAATTAATAAAAGATTTTAGGGCAACAAATTATCAAATGAATAAAGGTATCAGGACTACAAATAGAATTTTACATAAAGTTGAATATCCTGTTGAAGGAATTACATCTTTTAATCCGTTTTAATAAAAAATAATTTTGCTTTCGCAAAATCATTTTTTATTAAAACAATAAGAAAGAATATCATGGTTTATTAACTTCCAAAATTATATTTGTTTTAGCATCAATTTTAACCTCAGTTTCCACATCAAAATCAAACAAACCTAAAAATTTCATCCTCTTTTTTGTTTTAACTTCATAAATTTTCTTACCACCTTCATTCTTAACTTCTATATTCCCAACTATTTCAGCTCCAATATCATTTTTAACTTGTTTTTCAAGTTCAGTCTTTATTTCAATATTATTATTTTCTAAATTCTTTTTCTCACCATTACTATTTTTTTGTTTTTTAGTATCAACATCCATATCTAAGTCAGATCTTATTTTTTCTTTTTCATAAACATGTGGATCTCCTCCATGATAATCATCATTATTAACCTTTACAGCCATTTCTGTATTTACGTTAATTTCAGATACAGGAACTTTATTTTTTATATTTTTAATACCGCCAGTGATTCCAGTATTATAATTTTTCTTTACACATTTTCATTCCAAAACACAACCGTTTTTATCTTTTTTTCCAGCCACAATTTTTCCACCTGATTTTTCACATGGAACTGGGTTTATCATATTCAAAGGACAATTTTCTAAAATATTTTTTTCTGGTTGAGGTAAAATAATTTTATTATCACCATTATTTTTTTTACCACATTCCCCTTTATATAAAAACTTTAATTGAGGATTTTTTTCTTGAGCATTTTTAAACTGACAATTATTCCCAAAAGTTATTAAATTTTCATCTTGTTTCCCGCAAACTGGTGCATATTCTAAAGTACAAATTGGAATTTTTTTATCATCTTTAATATCTTTTTTTTCACATTTTCCATTGTATAAAATTTTTGCTGAAGAGCATTTTGCCACACAAGTATTTGAAAAAGTTCTTTTCTGTCCATTTCTCAATTCTCCACAGACTGGAGCAAATTCCATTGTACAAATACAGCTTTCTGGAATACTAATACTTGGACCAGTATGAATAACTTTTTGTAAATTATCTACAATTTTATTTTCTGTTGCTGAAACAAAAAAAGACAAAGACAATCCTAAAATTATTAAAATAAATATTTTTTTCATACCTTAATTATACATTTTTTAAATAAAAAAACAAAATTTTGTTTTGAATATTTTTTAAAAATTTTTCTATTAATTAAACACTAAAGCAAGTTTAGAGAGAGTGAAAAATTAATTTTTCTGTTTTTTGGTTTCTTTTATTTTTGTTGTGTTTTCTCTATTGTTTTTTTCTCCTGTTTTTGATTATTTTTTTCTTCCATTGATGGTTGATTTGGCGAAGCCAAATCAACCTTTTCTTTTGACGGATTTTGCGAAGCAAAATCCGTCTTCATTTCTTCCTCTCTATTCTTTACCTCCTCATCTTTCTTTTTCCAAATATAAAGCTCTTCTTTATGTTTCCCAACATTCGAAAAAATCACCGCTTTTGAATTAAAAAATATTTTTAAATTCATGAAATAATTTTAACAAATTATTTTTAAAAAGAAAAAACTAAATTTGATTTAGTTTATTCTTCAATTGGTATAAATTCTTCATCTTTAAAACTGGCCGGTGATTTCATTTCTCCGTTTTTTATCTTTCTTTCAATCTCCCCCTCTTCTTTTTTTTCTTTTTCTAACTCTTCTGGAGTTTTTTCTTTTAGTGATTTATATTTTCCATATGATCAGTTTATTGTTTTATCTGTTCTTTCTCCTTTTGATTTTTTAAACTGTTCACAATCTTCTTTTACCATTTTTAGGAGTTGGGGGAAAGTGGTGTTTTTAACCTCTGTTGAACCAATATAGCTTTTTTTTCATTCTACTTCTGATGGATTAAATAATGATTTTGGTTTATAAAATACTATCAATATTCTTGTTCTTCCTGTTAAATAAGCAAATTCTGGATTAAAAATATTTAAATTACACCCTTGGAAAGAATACGGTTTACTTTTCTCTGTATACTTTTCCAAACCATAAAATTTAATGAAACTATTTTTCATGGTTTTATTTTGAATAAAATATATACCCGTATATACAAGTAACGACAAGATTAAAGTTATTAAAATTACTAATATTATTTTTTTCATAATCTTCCTATATTAAAATTCTTGATAATTCCTATTCAATCTGAATAGGATTTCTTTCTTTTAATATAGGTAGGTCATCTTCAGTATATTCTTTTTTATAACTCTCCGGTAATTCATTATTTAATATTTGTATTCACTCCCCCACCTCTTCTTCACCGACTCCTTCTAGAAAGATTTTTCTTTCAGAATTTGGATACTTAATTTGTATCTGGGTTCCTAAACCATAACCAGAAAGTTTTCCATAAACTGGATTGATTTCATTAAATCCTTTTTTAACATAAATTTTATCCTTTTCATTTCTTTTTCCAAAATCCATTATTACAAAATCAGGTTTAAATTTTTCTTGATAATATTCATCGTCTCCTTTTCACCCATAAAACTCGCAAATATTCTCTTCGCAGATGAACTCATTATCTATTGAACTTCCCAGAAAGATGTTAATATTACTTCTCTTCATCTCAAGATAATTTAAAGTTTTAGAAATAAAATTCTCAGCATTTAAAAATCCATCAATCTTAATAATTTCATCATCTTCAACTTCTGCATTTTGTTTTGTGTGTTGTGTTGGTTTGTTGAAAGAAATTATATTATTGTAAAGAGTATTTTTTGAAAGAATTTGTCTATAAATATCATGAGCTAAGGAATGTTTTGCAAGTACTGGTGTTTTAAAATATTGTGATTTAATTAAATATGATTGATCACAGTAATTTAAAAATTTTTCATTTGATAAATCAGAACCTCAGGTTGAAATACAGATTGTTTCATCTGCTTTATTTTGAAAGAAATTATTTTTTCTTCCTGTTTTAATAGCTGGATCAAGGGTAATTAATTTTTTAACCCCTCCTAAATTTTGTGATAATTCTCCGGAAAGAATTGTTCCCAAAGAGTGACCGATAATTGTTGTTTTTTCTTTTTCAAGACCTCAATCTTTTAATATTTCTTTCAATTTTACAGCAACTTCTGAAACAGAACTGACTGCTGATGAATATTTTGGAGCTTCAACAACATCTTTTCAATTTAATAAAAGTATTTCTCTATTTTTGTTATCATAAGCACTGGCAATTTCTTCAACCCAGCCCGTTGGTTCTGATTGAAATCCATGAATAATAATTATAGTTTCTTTGTTTGGATTATGTTTTTCCTTATCTGCTGTGTTATTATGAATTTTGAAAAAGAATTCTTTTTCTTCATCACCTTTTCAAAACTCATTTCAAACAATTTTTAGATTATCAATTCCATTTTTACTTTTTTCTTTAAGATAATTTAACCCTTCACCATTTTTAACAATTCCATAAGTTAAAGTAAGAGTATTTGATTCAACTATTCCTTCAGTTATTAATAATCGCTTTTTGAAATATTGATTTATTTCTTGATTTACTTCTTTTAAATTATTATTTCTTTTTTCTATTTCTTTTTTAATTTCTTTAATTTTTTGGTTTCAGATTTTTTCTTTCTTTTCGATATTTACAGAAGGTTTTTTATCTTTACCTTCATCTTTTTTCTCCTCTTTTTTCTTAACTTCTCTCTCTACTTTCTTCGATTTAATCTTTTCACAATTTCAATCAATTCAAGAAGCAGTTCTTTTTCCAAAAACTCCATCTACTCAAAGTTCATTATCTTTTTGAAATTCCTTTAAAGCATTGAATGTTTGATTTCCAAAGATTCCATCAATTTTTCCAAAAAGATAGTTTTTGTTTTTTAAGAAAGTTTGAAGTTTTTTGACTGAAACTTTGTCTTTTGAATTTCTTTTCAAAACTCTTTCTGTTGAAGAAATTTTTAGACAAGTTGATTGAAGAAGAATTTTTGGTTTTTTCTTTTCCATTTTTTATTTTTGAAGCTCTGTTAGTTTTTTAAGAATTTCTTCCATTGAAGGATTTGACGAAGTCAAATCCTTCACTTTCTTAGCTGGATTTTGCGAAGCAAAATCCAGCCTCTTATTTTCTTCTTTTTCTATTTTCTCCTCTTTTTTTGGATAAACACAAAGCTCATCTTTATGTTTTTCTATTGAAGAGAAGTTTAAAGCTCTGGAATCTTTACAAGTATTTTTTCTAATAAGAAACACAAATGAATTATATCAAAAAAAGGAAATTAAAGCTTTCCTTCTTGTTTTAATTTATTTAAAATTTTTAATACATCTTTCTTATTTTTAAAGTCATTTATTTTGTAAAGTTCATCCTCTAATCCATAAACCTGTTTTCCTTTTG
>Ga0256843_1001379_pt1 | contig 19267 bp, 21 predicted proteins | sample AlvinellametaG_FD_191572 | JGI IMG/M metagenome (GOLD analysis project Ga0256843, IMG submission 191572) | Pompeii worm associated microbial communities from hydrothermal vent at the East Pacific Rise, Pacific Ocean - Alvinella | ecosystem: Host-associated > Annelida > Integument > Unclassified ... | reverse complement strand
GTAGAGTCTTGTAACATCACCTGTACTCTACTCTTTGCTGCTGTAACGATGTTGTCCCCTTCAAGAAGTACCATCCCATTTGTAGCAGGAAGACTCTTTTGTGAACGCTCTACCTCAACACTCCCCTTCATTGCCATAATATTGCCAATATTTGCCCAGAGTGAAACTGCCATAATTAATAATAACACTATTTTCATTCTATACTCCTAGTAGTTTGCACTCAGCCCGAACATAGCTATGTTTTTGCTATACTCTGCCGGTATATAGTTTGAAGTGTTTTCAATATACTTTCCTAAAACAAAAGCTTCATAATGTTTTGCAAAGTAGTGAGAAAGTTTTAACTCCACCTGGTTAAAGCTGTCGCTCCGTTGTGCTCCTAAAAAAGTCAAAGCATCAATACCATCTTCATAATCTGCTTTTCTGTAACGGTAATCTAGACGAGTTGTAAAAAGATTTGCTACATTGTAGTTAACCCCCAAAGAGCTTGTAAATGTCTCTTTGTTGACAAAAGCTAAAGAGGAATCCTCTTTCGCTGAAAACTCTTCATACATAAAGTTTGCATAGAGAAAATTCTCTCCAAAAAGGTAGTAGACTCCCGCACCACCACCATAAGAGCTCTCATCCATTAACTCATACCTTCTCTCTTGGTATGTTTTACTCGCATACTTTACATTCAAGTTTACAATCACGTTACTACTAAGTGTTATGTTGAGTTTAGGCTGTAGTTTTACAGCGCCTAACATGTCAACATCTAAGTAATGAACTCTCTCATAAGCCAATGGAAAGTAGAGTGTATAACCGCTACCAGCATACCCAACTCCACCCTCTAGAGTACCTATAAACATATTGTAAAGATTTGCATCAAAATTATTTTGGTAGTAGAGTTTCACATCTCCACGTACATACCAACCACCCTTTGTTTCAAAGTCATTTATGTAACTCACACTTGCATTCACCCTTGAAAACAGTGTAGATACTTCGCCCTCTATGGCTGTTGTATTATAGTATGCTTCTAAATCTTCACTCAACGCACTTACATTAATGTTTGAGTCATAGCCAAGTGCTAAAGAGCCCTTTGCCTTGAGTGTAGTAATGGTTTGTTTCTCCAAAAGCTCTAAAGAGCTTCTCTGTGCAGGTGTTAACTGGTAGTTGTTTAAAGACTCTTTCATACTACTTGCTAAAGTAGCTCTTCCACTTTTACTGTAAATAGCGACAAGCTTCACACGTACACTACTCTGCGTTTCATCCAACATAAGTACTCGCTCATAAGCACTCATTGCCTCTTTTGTATTGCCTAAAGCCTCCTCACTCTCTGCCCATACTAAATGGAGTTGAGGATTAGAGTACTCAGAAGTAGAAGCCTTCGCTTCTGCTATAGCTTGCTCATAAGCACCCTCTTCATAAAACTCTTTTGCTTTTTCATAACTAGCATTCGCTAAAACAGTGAGTAGACTCAATAATATTACTGCTCTCATATTTTATCCTTTACTCTGTCGTGAAGCTAACATTTACATCAACTCCATTATTCAACTCTCTACCAAATATATCTTGTATAGCACTACTAATACTCAGGTTATACTGTGTTGCTGAACTTAAATTAGCATCTGGGATTATATTTACAAAATACCCAGGGGAGTAACTATCTTTATAACTTGAAAAACTAAATGCAACTGCTGTATTTGTATCACTATTTAAAAGTACAAACTTATCTGCACTTAATGTAGCTTCATCCAAATAGGTGTCTGCAATAAAAAGAGTTATGTCTATGTCTAGCGAAATGTTCTGATCACCATCTCCTGGATATGTGTACTCAATGAGAGGAGCATCCGCGTCGTAACTCTCATTAAAGAGTTCTAAAGAGCCATCTTTTGCCAAAGAGATGACAAAAAGTGCAGATGTCTGGTCTACACTGTTAGCATCGTACGGATGCACAACACTTACAGAAGCCACCTCTCTTGTCTTATTGACAATATATGAAATCCCTGTACTATTTGCAATAGCAAATCCACTATCTGTTGCAAAGTATGCACTTGAGTAGACATAATCTGTATAGAGTGTTGTCTCATTAATAGTACGAGGAACGTCATAGCGGAAAGTTGCATCGAGAGTACCGTTGTACTCTACAGCATTAACAACTCCCGATGTACTTACAGTATAGATTTTCGTGTATGGTAATGTGAAGAGTTCTTTTACCGAGCCGTTTATATCTGCACGTGCTACAAAGCTTGCATTATTTTCTAGTGTCACAACACCCCCACTATAATCAGCCACATATACTCTTCTGTCTCCATAGTAGTTATCGACAGCATCTATTGACTCTCCAACTACAGAACTGTTCACATCTGCAAAGAGTGTTGCTGTTTGAGCAGTTGCATTAAAGTCATACATCTGCATACCTGTAGCAGGGTTCATACTATAGATTCTATCAGGCACAAAACTGTATGTGTAAATACTACTACCCACATCTAAATGTGTCACTTCTACTAAACTACCACTATTGTCTGTAAGTATATATATGCCGCTGTTGAGTGTTCCTACAATGACATAAGGGGCAGATGTCTCTAAAGAAGTAATCTGTCCACTCAGAGTGTATGAGTCTAAAAAGGCCATAGTTGGTATGCTTTTAGGAACTTGGTATGCAACACTATAAAGATCAATAGCACCCTCTCTTGCTACAACAAAAGTTGAACTATTAACATCATCTTCGAGTGTGCGAATAAAATAGGATGTTTTATTTGTAGTAATAAGATTTAAAAGGGTATAGCCTAGTGTTGTATCTGGAGTATTGGCAACACTTTTTGTCTGAAAAGTCCAACTATACCCAGCATCAAACTGGTTGCCATAGATGTCTTTAATAGGCTGATTCACACTTACAGTAATGTTACTATCTGCTGGAAGTGTAGAGAAGGGAGTAAACTTCATTAATGAGTTAAAAACTTCTACTTTACCCTCTACAGTATTACCAGCCCCATCTACAACACTTAGGTATTGGTTCGTACTGTAAGTAGGTTCAGCGGAGAGATTCTTGTTAAAATCCATAACAATTTCACTCTCAACATAAACACTCGTAGCACCACTCGCTGGTTTTGTAGCTCTTAGTGTAAGAGGTGTTGTGTCAATAGGATTGTCCTGCGTTTGAAAGGTAAATATATACTCCTCAGCTAAAGATCTTCCATACACATCTTCTACACCCGTGGTAATGACAACTCTGTAGTTTGCATTTGGCTCAAAATACTCATAAGGTGTCACAATGACATTTTTACTAGATACACCATCACTTAAGTAGGTGCCAATAGGGTAAGGTTCTCCTGCTGTACCATAAGGATCAATAGGAATGTACTCAATATATATGTTTGATTGGTTTACAGTAGAGGGAAGAAGATCCGCACTGAAGTAGAGTGAAATTTTTTGGTTAGTTGCAACAGGGAGAGAATAGTCTGAACTTTTCTGGACTAAAAGATACTCTCCTGTGGGTTCTAACAGAGCTGTTTGCCTCTCTTCATTACCACAGGCAACAAAAAAAAGACTGATTAATATAAAAGTAATATACTTTAACATTCTAAACCCCCTATAACTTGATATAACAAAGTATAGGAGTATTTAGTTAAAAATTCACTGAATAGTTAATGAATGTTAAACGATCCTAATCATTACAGGAGTTGAATTTACAAAATCTAATGCTTCAAGCTCTGACATCATCGCCTGAATATCACTCTCTTTTGCTAAATGTGTAGAGATTAAAAGATTCGCGTTTGAGTCAACACTTGGACGTTGTAGCATTGTCTCTATAGAGATAGAGTGTGCTTCAAAAATCTTCGTAAGTTTTGCTAAAACGCCAGCTTTGTCTGAAACATTGACACGTAGGTAGTATTTGCTCTCTATGTTGGCAGTAGGTTTGAGTGTAAGTTTATCACCCTCCATTGGTCTGTCAAACCCGAGCATTGGAGTCGATTTTCCACTTCTAGCAATGTCGATGATGTTGGCAACAACAGCAGATGCAGTAGCATCGCCACCAGCACCAGGACCGTAGTAGAGAGTCTCTCCTACTTTGTCACCAACAACAGAGATTGCATTCATAACACCGTCAATCTTTGCAATCATCTCCTCTTGTTTGATAAGACAAGCATGTACACGAAGTTCTACTTCATTGCCATCTTTTTTCGCAATACCAAGAAGCTTAATCGCATAGCCAAACTCTTTTGCAAACGCGATATCTTCACTTCTTACCTTGTCAATTCCCTCAATGAGAATATCTTCAGGCTTCGCATCTATACCGTAAGCAATAGATGCTAAAATAAGAAGTTTATGTGCAGCATCATATCCACCTACATCAAAAGATGGGTCAGCTTCAGCATACCCTAACTCTTGAGACTCTTTAAGAATTGCATCGTAACTTACACCCTCATTTGTCATCTTAGTCATCATGTAATTACAAGTACCATTCATAATTCCCATAATAGACTCAATGTGGTTTGCTGAGAGTCCATCACGAAGGGCATTGATGATAGGGATCCCACCAGCAACACTCGCCTCATACTCAAACGCGATGTTTTTTGCTAAATCTTGAAGTTCGTAGCGGTGGTATGCTAAGAGTGCTTTGTTAGCAGTAACCACTGCTTTTCCAGACTCAAGTGCACGTTTTACAACTTCAAATGGCTCTTCAACGCCACCCATAAGCTCAACTACAATGTCAATTTCAGGATCGTTAAGTACATCGTCTACATTATCTGTTAAAACAATATCTACACCACGATCTTTTGAGAGGTTTTTTACAACACCACTCTTTGCTACAATGTCTACACCTGCACGAGCAGAGATAACATCTGCATTATCTTTTAAGATGTTTGCAACACTTGCCCCAACAGTTCCTACACCAATTATTCCGACTTTTATCATTATTTATTTTCCTGCTTTTCATCTTGAAACTGTTTTAAAAACTCTTTAATATTTCTTGCCGCTTGACGGATACGGTTGTCATTTTCAATAAGAGCAATACGAACATACCCCTCACCATACTCACCAAAACCAATACCCGGAGCAACTGCTACACCCGCTTCTGTAAGAAGGCGTTTTGAGAACTCTAAAGAGCCAAGGTGTGCTGCACACTCTGGAATTTTTGCCCATGAGAACATACTCGCCTCATTTTTATTAATATGCCAGCCAGCACGTGCAAATGCTTCAATGAGTACCTCTTGACGATGGTTGTACTTGTCTGTAATATCTTGCACACATTGTTGATCACCATTAAGTGCTACAGTTGCAGCTACCTGAATAGGTGTAAACATTCCGTAGTCTAACCACGATTTAATTTTCTGAAGTGCACCAATGAGTCTTGGGTTTCCTACAAAGAAACCTACACGCCACCCTGCCATATTGTATGATTTAGAGAGTGTAAAAGACTCCACTGCCACATCTTTAGCACCAGGCACTGACATAATCGACGGTGTTTTGTACCCATCAAATGTAATGTCTCCATACGCAATGTCAGAAATAACATAAAAACGTTTCTCTTTAGCCATTGCAACAAGACGTACATAAAAATCTTGTGTAACTGTTGCAGTTGTAGGGTTATGTGGAAAGTTTACAAGTACAAACTTTGGTTTTGGAGAAGACTCTTTAAAAACTCTCTCTAAATCTTCAAAAAACTTGTCCTCTTTTACACGGTAGTGCTCATCAAACTCAATACCGAATTTAATAACATTTCCACCCGCTAAGATGAAAGAGTACTCATGAATAGGGTAAGTAGGATCAGGAACAACAGCTACATCACCTGGATTGGTAATAGCATAAGTAAGGTGCGCATACCCCTCTTTTGAACCCATAGTTGCAACACATTCTGTCTCAGGGTCAAGCACGCAGTCATAACGACGCTCATACCAGTCTGCTATTGCTTTGAGAAGTTTTGGAATACCCTTAGAAGTAGAGTAGCCATGTGTTTTTGTTTTTTGGGCTGATTCAACAAGTTTTGCACGGATGTGCTCTGGAGTATCACCATCAGGATTACCCATAGAAAAATCTATAACGTCTTTACCTGCACGGCGTTCAGCCATCTTAATGTCGTTAACCTCAGCAAATACATACTTCGGCAATCTCTCAACTCTGTTAAATCTCATCTCATCAAACATATTTAGCCCTCTAAATTTATTAATGACATTTTAGCTAAAAAAATTTAGAATAAGATAATAAAAAAAATCTTACTTCGAGCCACTAGGTATGAGAGTAAGTTCATCCCGTACATTTTTAAGGGTATAGAGATCTGAAATTTTAATATATTTTGCATTTTGCGGGACATTCAATGTTATTTTTCTATAAATTTCATCTTCACGTATCACTTTTAAAAGATGTAGGGAGGCATCATAGTAAGCAATGTATGGGTACCAACGATTTCTTCTACTACTCTTAATAGTTAAGCTTTTTATTTTAGAAATGTTCAACCAGTGTGCATAAAGAGAACGTTTCAATGCTCTCTCTTCGAAGGGCTCAAGTGTGTCAATATTTAAAAAACCAACTCCCATATCAATAACATATGTCCACTCTACAGGAGAGTTTCTCTCTATGTCAATAATTCTACAGCCACTTTTTTCTAATTCGTTCTCTAAAACCAAAGGGTCAGTAGCATACTCAGATGTTAAGTTAATATTCCAAGTAAATTCAGAGGCATCTAAATGAGAAGCTACCGTTACATAACGGTAGTAACCGATGTTACGAAGTGTATCTCCCATAATTTTTACAAAAAAGAGGGGTGCACCACTTGTTTTAAAGTTGAGTGTTAACTCTTGTGGTTTACGGAAAAAAAGTTTTAAAAGACCATTCTCTTTTAAAGTTTGTACAATTTTCACCGCATCAATACGTTCATTTTTGTAAAAATCACTCTTAGGATCAAAAATAACACGTATGAAATCTTTGTTCTCTTCATACGTCTGTTCATCTAGAAAACTCTTTATTTTTACGAGAAGAGGATCCTCTTGCTCGACGACCTCTTCAAAGAGAGTATTCTCATTTGTAACATTATCTTCTGCATAAAGTGTTGCAAAAAGAAGTGTAAAAAGAAGAAAAAACTTTACCATTTACGACCTCTGTTTAAACGCTTAAACTCTTCCAGAGTAATCGCCTTAACTTCTCCATCTTTATATAAAAAGCGTAATTTATTATGCGATGGAAATGCCACATGCTTTCCATTAACATACATCTCAATATAGCCATGGCCAAAGAGTAAAAGCCAGATTTTATCAGGGTCTAAAGATTTTTCACCCTTAAAGACACCCTGGTACTTTGTATGTGTTGCAACATCTATGTAGCCCATCCATACTTTCCCTTTTGAGACAATCTTAAAAGATTTCTCAACAGCTTCAGGTTCTACAGAAGCTGTTTTTTCTGCAGAGGAGAGGTTATTGTCCATATTTTGCGAAGCATTATTTTCTATGAGAATACTCTCTTGGGTTGCATTCTCTTCTAGCTTCGGTTTAATGTTCTCTTGCACACTCTCTATGAGGGTATTGTCTATACTCTGCTCTGGAAGTCCCTCTTCAGCATCTTGACTCAAAAACTGGTAGAGAACAAGAGAAAAAATGAAAAGTGCTACACCCACATAAATAGGTCTGTTGTCTCTTTTGACCTTAGGTGTCATAAAGAGTGTGTCCTCTTGTGGTTTCTCTTCTAGTGTATCAAAGTGCTTAAGTCCCTCTTCTTTAAGTAGACTCAGGTCCTCACCATACTCTCTCTCAAGTATAGAAATAAAACCTACAAACTGAACACGAGTAAAACCTTCATAGCTCTCATGTAAAATCGCTTGAACATGTACAAGGGGAATATGTGTCTGCTCACAAATTTTTTGGGCACCTACACCACGAAGCACTTCTAACTCTTCCATTATCTCATCCTATCCATTAAAATTGCACCGGCAACACTAACATTCAGTGAGTCAAACTCATGCTTCATACTAATACTTACAGCACAATCAAGTTTTGAGACGACACGACTACTTAAGCCCTCGCCTTCACTTCCTAGTACTAAAACTTTTTTTCTATCGACTCTTGTTTCACGAATGTCTAGACCACTCATATCTGCACCATATGTTGTGAAACCTGACATTTTAAAGTCATTGAGTACATTGTAAATATTGTTTTCAATAGCAAAAGGCATATCGTAAAGAGCCCCTGTGCTTGTTCTAAGTATTGTCTCAAGTGGTAACTGCTTCACACCACAAGCTATAATAGCATCTACACCTAAGGCGTAAGCACTACGAACGAGAGCACCAATGTTTCCAACATCAGTCAGCCCAGATAAAATAAGAACAAACTTTTTATCTAAAAAGAAGTCATAAGGCTGAAGCATAACATCATCAACTTCAGCTAAAAAGCCCTGGTGTGAGGCATTTTTACACATTTTCTGTGCTGCTTCATTAGGAATGCGTTTTATTGGAAAACCCATTTTCATTAAACGAGAGTACTCTTTTTTCTCTAGCTCTTTAGCTAAATAGAGTGTTTTTATCTTGTTTGGATAGCGGTTTATAAGGTAGTATATTGGTTGTTTTGCGTAAATTAACATAAAAGTATTTTATCTAAAAAAAGTAGTAACTTAGTGACTAAAAGTGCTTTTTTAGAAAAACTTTTACAATTCGAGTAGTCTTTGATAACAGGCTTTTGTATTTTCCCCTGTTATTTTGCTAATGAGCTTTGCTTGCACTTTTTTTGGCAAATCTAGCGCAAGAATATCTTTTTGAGTAATAGCCGAGTCAGCTTGTTGTGACCCTTTGTCAATAATGACCACCCACTCCCCTCGAAAGTTTCCAGCAATCTCTAAGAGAATCTCTTCTGCTGTTCCCTTAAAAAAACGTTGGTACTTTTTTGTCAGCTCTTTGGCTAAAAAAAGCTCTCTTGTTGGCTCTTCTGTCTGAATCTCTTTAAGTAACTTCTCAAGTCGATGTGGTGACTCATACAAAATCGTTGTAAAACCGTTGTATAAAGCTTTAGAGAGTCCTGCTGCTCTAGAGTTTCCCTTATGGTCTAAAAAGCCTAAAAAGAGCATTTGTGTCTCTTCAAATCCACTGGCAACAAAGGCAGTTAAGAGTGCATTTGCTCCTGGAAGAATGTCATACGCTACACCATTTGCAATACAGTAAGCCACAAGTGCCTGACCTGGATCGCTAATGCCTGGCATACCTGCATCACTTATATAGACAATATTTTGTTCAAAAAAATCTGGGGATAGTTTCTCAACAAAAGCTTTTTCATTATGTGAATGTAAAGATATAAACTCTTGGTTCTCTTTAAACGCTGTCTGATAACGCTCTTTTAAAATGTGAATGAGTTTCTTTGTAACGCGAGTATCTTCGCAGAGGAGTATGTCAGCTTCACGCAAAAGCTCAATGCTTCTGAGTGAAATGTCGCCGATGTTACCAATGGGAGTTGGGACAAGGGACAACATAGGGTAATCTTTAAAAGGTAAAGACTATTTTTTGTTGTAACGAGCGTTAAACTTCTCGATACGTCCAGCTGTATCTACCATTCTTTCAGAACCTGTAAAGAAAGGGTGACACTCATTACAAATGTCAATTCTAAGTGTATCTTGAGCCGCTTTGTTCTCAAAAGTGTTTCCACATGCACAAGTTACTGTACAAGTTACGAATTCTGGGTGTAAATTTTTCTTCATGTTTTTACCTTTTTTTGATGCACGGCTTGTGTACGTACATCTATATATTTTTTCATTCCGTATGGGTGCGGAATTTCAGAAATGCAATTATATCTAAATATTTCTTACTTTACAACTAAAGCAAAATTTTTGCAGCAACCGCAGCAACTGCTGATTCTGAACGAAGCACCATAGGACTCTTTAAACGAAAAACCTCTTGTGCTGCTAAAAGTTCTCTCTCCTCAGGAGAAAAACCACCTTCACACCCTATGAGCACAGTTGTAAACCCTTTGCCATCTTCCAAAATCTTGTCACAAAAATCAAAAACTTTGACATCTTCATGCTCTTGAAGGAAACTCTCTAAGTTTTTATAAAGGGCAAACTCCATAAAAGTACTTCTTCCACTCTGCTGCATAGAGGCTTCTACAATGCGTTCATAGCGTTTCAAATCAACTTTAAAGTTTTTTTGACTTCTTCTACAGGAAATAAAAGAGATTTTACTCACACCCATTTCACAAAGGGAAGGAAGTACTTTCTCTACAGACTTTGCATCAATAATACACCAGCCAATATGTAGCTCCGCCTCACTCTTTACAACTTTTTCTTCAGAACTCTCAAGTGCTAAAGTAGCACTACGTGGCTCTACTGAGAGAAGTTTGTAAGTGTGGAGTATTTGAGGTCTCTCCTGAGAGCGAAAAGAGAGTCTATCTCCTACTGTGTGACGTCTCACTTTTATGAGATACTTAAAAGTTTCACCTTTTATCTCTAAAAGTTCTCCACCAGCTCTTTCATCGAAAATGTAAATCATGCAAACCACATAAGAAGTGCTACAAGAAGCACCATAAGAAACTCTATCTGCAGTAATCTTCTAGCAAAAGGTTTGTAAGCATCAAAAGCTCTCTCTTTTTGTGCGTTTAAATACTTAAGACCTTTGAGTCTCTTTACCTCTAAAACAATGTACGCGATACTTATGAGTACCATGAGTATGTTAAAAATTGTAAAATCTAAATGTTTTGCAGCCATCATAATGACACCAGTAAAAAAGACAAAACCAAAGGTAGTTAAAGTAAGAGGTGTAAGGAAAATACTCATCAATCTCTTGTATTTAGGGAGGTCTCTTTGACTTATTAAAAGAAAAAGGTTTATAAAAACAACTGCTAAAAGTGCTACCGTAGCCAAGGAGTGTATGGCTAAACTTATGTTATACATTTCATTCATAACGGAATTATAGTAAAATATCTTTACGAAACAAAGAGGGTGGTACTATGGAAGTGACAGTAGAAAAAGCATTTGAGTTAATTTACACAAATATAAAACCAAAAACAGTAAAGATTTTACCTATTGAAGAGGCACTTGGCTCTGTTTTAGCAGAGAGCATAAAAGCTACGCACAACCTTCCACCCTTTGACAACTCTGCAATGGATGGGTATGCTGTAAAAGTAGAAGATTCAGACACTCGTGTCAAAATTATGTGCACCATTTTTGCAGGGGACAACTTTAAAGGTGAACTCCACCCAGGCGAAGCCATAAAAATTATGACAGGTGCCAAAATTCCTCTAGGAACACAGTGTATAGTCCCTATTGAAGATGTTGTTGTTGAGGAGAGTCACCTACAACTCCCTAAAAACCTTGTTATGAGCAAACATATTCGTCTCGCTGGAGAAGATATTAAAAAAGAGACTCTCCTCCTTCATGCAGGGGAGAGACTCAATGCTCATAAAATCACCCTGCTTAGCTCTCAAGGCATTAGCCATGTAAAGGTCTACAAACGACCACGTGTAGCTCTCTTTGCCTCTGGAAATGAGTTAAAAATGCATTTTGAGCAAGTAGAGAGTCATCAACTCTACAACACAAACACACCTACTCTCTTAGCACGTGCAAAAGAGCTCGGTTGTGAAGTAGAGTTTATAGGTACAGCAAAAGATACGCTCGAAGATATTCAAAAACATATAGCGAGTGCCCTTGAGTGTGACCTTGTCATTACAAGTGGTGGGGTAAGTGTGGGAGATGCAGACTTTACAAAAGAGGCTTTTGGTGCATTTGGGTACAAAATTCTTTTTGACAAAATCTCCATTAAACCTGGAAAACCGACCACTTTTGGAAAAGTGGGTGAGACGCTTGTTTTAAACCTTCCTGGTAATCCTATGGCAGCAGCACTAAACTTTGAACTTTTTGGTAGCTCCATAATCCATGCACTCAGTGGAACGAAAGAGAAGTTCCTCAACCCAATTCATGCAAAGTTGAAAAAAGAGTATAGACAAAGAGCTGGAAGAAGAAGCCTTGTTCCTGGTTACTATGATGGAGAGTTTTTTGAGGTCATTGAGCATTTTGCTCCAGGTATGATCTCTCCACTTGCAGTTGCAAACAGTTTTATTATGCTCGATGAGAGTGTTGAAGTGCTTCCTGCAAACGCGGAGGTAAAGCTACTCTCCACTGAGTTTACCTTTGTGAGTAAAACACATAGGTCACTCCTCACATCAGCTAACTAAGCCTTTGGTTTTTCATAACCTCTACGGAACTGACTTAAGCAGAGGTTAGAGAACTCTTCAAAGATATCTGGAGAGAAATCTATGGTATCGAAGAAGTACTGTTTATCTTGAAAAATAATATACATTCCCTTGTCTCTACAGGAGACAATTTTAAACCTGTAAAACATCTCATCTTCACCTATAAAGCCTATCCATAGATGTTTATCTCCATCTCTTTTTAAGTTTGTCATATAGTCAAACTTTACAATCTCTTTGACAAGAGTAGTTGCTACTTTATGAAGAATTTTTTCTTGAAAAAAGTGGTGAATCTCCCCTACTATAGCCTCATAATTCGCCGCAATAAGTGCAGCTCTTTTCTGCTTATATTCACTATCGAGTGCTACTAAGAGAGGATGTGGTGTTGGTGAAGAGCTAGACATCTTTTGGATTAACAAAATGTTTATTTTCTAGCATATCTTCATAGAGACTTGCGTTATACCAAGACTCTTTGACTGCTTGACTAAAAAAGATTTTCTCTAAAGCAATGCTACCCATTGCTTCACTGTAGGCATCTTCTCTAAAGCATTGTGCATACCCTGTTTGGGTCTCATGCACAATGACACTGTGGAGTTTTACCTCTTTTTCACCATTGCTCCCCTTTACTAAAGAGAGTAGTTTGTCTATCATAAGATAAATGACTCTTGAGAACTGTTCGGCAGAGGGAGAGACAGGGAGTTCTACCCAACGCTGAGAGTGTTTTTTCATATCTTCTACATACTCTGTAGCATCACCACTCCAGAGCGCTATAGCATGGTCAAAACTCTCTACTAAATCTTTCATATTCTGCTTCATTAGACCAAAGTCATACACCATCTGACCATTGTCTAAGAAGTTTGACTCAAAGAGTAACTCTACTCTATAGGAGTGACCATGAAGAGAGCTGCGACATTTAACTGTAGAGCAGCCACGAACAATGTGTGCGTTTTCAAACTTAAACATTTTTCTAATTATCATCTATACTCCCTTGTTCTCATTCCAAATTCTAATGTGTAGTCTGTCACTAAAGTTATACCCATGTGCCTTACAGAACTCAATAAGGGGTTCTGTGTTTGCTTCAACTTCCTCTTTATTTCCACCAAGAGGCATACAGTAGACCTTTGTCTTAGGCGAATGCATAAGAATCTCTGCTAACTCCTCTTCAAGTCCTAAAGTAATAGACTCTGCATCTATTGAGAACTTAAAAAAAGCATCTTTCGCGTTTGTTGCAATGTTGTAAATAACATCACCACGAACACGTTTACTATGTGGTTCTGCCGAGTTACTTAGCTTTATAGAAAGCGCAAAAGTACACTCCTTGTAGACCGTAAAATGTTCAAAATCTACAGCTAACGAACCATTTGTCTCAAAAGTAATATGGTGCCCTCTCGCTACAAGTGCTTCTAAAAACTCTACAAAAATGGGGTCATTCGCATAAATAAGGGGCTCACCACCAGTTAGAACAATATCGACCGGACCGGGAAGGTCATAAAGTTCTAAAACATTGAGAAGTGTTTGTGCATGCTCAACAGCACTCCAGCTATGTGCAAAATGCTCTTTATTCACAGCATAGACTGTGTCACACCCTAGTACTTCTACACCTTGAGAAGACGCTTCAACACAGCCAAAGCCCTCACATTTCATGTTACATCCGCCAAAGCGAAAAAAGAGGCTTGGTGTACCTACATAACGCCCCTCACCCTGAATAGAGTAGAAATGCTCTACTAAATAAACCACCTATCAGCCACCTGTCTCATAGAATGCACGCGAAGAGACCTCAGAGTCCTCTCCTCCCCATCTATTTTTCTCTGGTTTGTTTTTTACAACCTCTTTTAAAACAAGAGCAGCGCCCTTGATGTCCCCGCGTTTAATGGACTCTGCAATACTCATAGCTTCATCAAAATAGAGACAAGGAATTAAGAACCCCTCTGCTGTTAGACGAATACGGTTACACTGAGTACAGAAATCATCAGCATACGGCTCAATAATTCCAAATCTATACCCATCATCCATTCTGTAGTAATGTGAAGGGGAAGTACCATCAAAACCTTCATCTTCAAAACTATATTTTTCTCGTAAAATCTCTAAGAGTTCCGAAGACTTGAGCCCTGCAATATCTGCTTTAGCATACTGGTTTTCCATGTACTCAATAAAACGAATACTCATGTCACGAGCCTTACAGTACTCTAAAACATCTACAATTTCATCGGCATTCATTCCCTTCATAGGAACCATGTTTACCTTCACTTTAAGACCAACTCTTCTAGCCTCTTCCACACCCTCTAAAACATTTTTTAAAACATCTTTTCCGGCAATAGCTTCAGCTACAGAAGGTTTCAGTGTATCTATACTTACATTGATGCGTTTTAAACCGGCATCTTTAAGTCTCTGTGCACTCCCTTTGAGCAAGAAGGCATTTGTCGTCATTGCTAAGTCTATGTCAGGCTTGTAGTTGTAAATCATTCCAATAAAGACATCTAAATCTTCACGTAAAAGTGGTTCACCACCTGTAATGCGGATTTTTTTCACACCCTCATCGATGGCAACTTTCATAAACTCAAAGAGTTCTGAAAAGCTTAGTAAATTCTCTTTAGGAACCCATGTAAATGGTTTTTCTGGCATGCAGTATTGACATCGAAAGTTACATCGCTCAGTAACAGAAACTCTCAAGTAGTCAACTACTCTATCATAGCTATCAATTAGCATATATTTTTCCTAATTTTATATTCTCTTGCAATTATATCCATTGGAGTTGAATATTTAATTACTTCCCTTGGCTTTGCATAATAATTAAATTATTATCTGCTGAAGTAAAAACTTTAAAATAGTATTTTTTTCCTGCATTTGCAACAAAGTCGATAGAAGCACTCTTGTACTTTTTGACGACTTGAATGTTGTTCTCACCCTCTTTTAAGTAGACCTTTGTCACTGCTGAACTCTCTAAAGTAAGATTTGTGTCACTAAAGTTGACATAAACGCGGTAAGGTAGTTCTCCCTGCTCATCTACTAAAGTAATGTAAGCAGTAGTCTCTGTAGGCTTTTGCACAGAGAGCTGTTTTGTAGCACAAGAGCTCAAAAGAAGCATCAAGAGGAAAAGAAGTGGTAAAGTAATTATTTTCATAATTTGATTATACATTATTTCGTTATAATTTTACATGAGATTTAGAAAATTAAAAAAACAGACACAGAAAAAAACAGCTCCTAAAGAAAAAGTCTATTATGCACACTACCCAGATAGAATTAAAGCATTTATAACCGATATGTTTATGATATATATGCCAATACTCTACTTTATAACATATGTTGTTATGAGTGGGAAAGACGCATTTCAAGAGTCTCAAATGGCCTCTTTTTCAGGCGTACTACTTTATGGACTCATTTATGCCATTTTACTTGCAAAATTTGGTCAAACTCCCGGGAAGAAAGCTTATGATTTAAAAGTTGTAGATGACAAAACATTTGAACAAATAGGATTTTTTAGAGCCTTTTTACGATTTATTGCTTTTCTTTTCTCTGCAACTATTTTACTTGGACTCTTTACACCTTTTTACAGAAAAGACAAAAAAGCACTCCATGATATTATTTGCTCTACCGTAGAAATAAAAGTTTTTCCAAACAAACTCTCTTAAAAGAGGGGGCTTTGAGCAGAAGACTCCCTCTACAAACATAAACATCTCTCTCTTAGCCACACTAGACATAAACAATTCTTCCTCCCTCTTCACTCCCTTAAAGAGACTAAATGAGTTCCTCTATACTACAGACTTATCTATGTATGGATCTCTCTATAGAACTTAAGAGATAAGAGTACAATAGTGTAGAGTGAGAATGTAAAATAATGAGTGAAGTATTTGTTCAATGAAAAGTGGTTTATAAAAAGGGAGTGAGGGTAAATATATCCATAGTCACAATGACTATGGATAGTATGAGAGGGACTTAGTGTAAGTCTCTCCATACTTGTTTTTTCCAAAGAAGTGCAAAGATTGCGAAAATAATAATGTAGATCATTACATTTTTACCAACTGCTTCACGTTCGTGACGTTTTGTGTCACCTGAGTCTTCTAGGTACTCAATTACTTTATCTGCAGCTTCTGCTGTTACACCAACACGTGGCATTGCAGTACCTTCAAGATAGTTTTGAGGGTTTTCAACAAAAGTTTTAATGTAGTGCTCACCGCGTGAACGGATGTACATACTTAAATCTGGTGGTAATTTACCCATGTAAGCTTTCAGTGAGTCATCATACTCTAACACTTTAATGTCAAATGCTAACTCATCTTTTTTATGTTTAAATGAAGGTTTCTCACCAATTTGAGTCCATTTTTCATATTTTACTGCATGACATCTACCACAAGCTGTCTCAAACGCGATTGCTGGAGTTAACTCTTCTTGTGTCACTGCAATAGATTTTAGGTAAGCAACCATATCTGAAACTTCTTGGTCGATGTCTCCACCAGCACCATAGAAAGCTACCATTGGGTGCATTTGACCTTTAGCAGCATCAAATTTATGCTCTACCATTAAAGCGTGTGCAGGGTTTTTAATAAGGTCATGTAAAAATCTCTCATCATAAACAATACCAGCATTACTTAAATCTGGTGGGTTAACACCATAAGCTGCTGCTGCAGAAACTGCATCCATTGGAGCTGGCATACCAGCTACTTTAATACCGTGACAACCAGTACATGCACCAGCACCCATTACGAGTTCTTGTCCACGAGCTGCATCACCTTTTTTAGCAACAGCAGGTAAGTCTGCATACGCAAAGTTTTCACTCTCTACGTGTTTATGCATTTGTGAGTGAGCAAAAGGCTCAACTAAGTAGTAAGTTACAAGAGTAAAAACAATTACTACAGCTAATATTAATGGTTCTTTATTTTTCATTTTTTACCCCTAAACCTTTTTTTCCATCATTGTGATTATTGGAAGAAGAATCCATAAACCAATGAATGATAACGCTGCTACTAAACCAATAGTACTAAAGATACCTTCTGGAGGTAATTTACCCATAGCTGTTAAAACAATCATGTCAACAAGCATTGCCCAGAACCAGTATTTAAACAGGCCACGACGAGATGCTGGAACAGCATTTGGACTTCTGTCTAAGAATGGTAACATCATAAAAATCACTTGTGCAAATGCAAACGCCATAAGACCGATGTCTGTAGAGAACGGACGTAAGATTTCATAAGACCATAAGAAATACCACTCAGGGTAGATGTGTGCTGGAGTCTTAAGACCATCAGCAGGGTCAAAGTTTACAGGATCCATTGCAAAACCATAGTGGTAGAAAACAAGATAGAAGAAGAATACTAAGTAAACCCCTACAACCATCATATCTTTTGCCATAAAGTCATTTGCAAAACGAATAACTTTAGAACCAGCTTTGTCACCAGCTAAATATTTTTTAGCTTCTGCATCGAAATCAACTTCTTCACCATCTTGGTTATTTACGTGAGGTATACGAAGTGCACCAAAGTGTAAACCAATAAGTCCCATAATTGCTAAAGGAATAAGAAGTACGTGTAACATAAAGAAACGAGTTAAGAATGCTTGTGCAGGAACGTAATCTCCACGAATCCACTCAACTAAACCGTCTGCATGTAATGAACCACCAGCAAATAGGTTAGTAATAACCATACCAGCCCAGTAAGACATTTGACCCCATGGAAGCATATAACCAGAGAATGCTTCAGCTGAGAATGCTACGAAAAGAAGCATACCAGAGATCCAGATCATTTCACGACCCTTCTTGTATGAACCGTAGTAAATCCCTGTAAACATGTGAATGTAAATGATTAAGAAAACAACAGATGCCGCAACACCATGAACATGTCTCCATAACCATCCAAAATCAACCTCACGCATAATTGTGTAGTTTACACTGTCAAACGCTGTGTTTATGTTTGGTTGGTAGTACATTAATAAAAAGATACCTGAAACCAATAGAAGTGCAAAAGTGATTACTAGAACCATACCCATTGCCCATAAAAAGTTAATATTTTTCGGAATCCAATACTCCGACATCATTACCTTTTCGACTTTTTCGATTGCTAAACGTTGGTTTAACCAATCTTTAATACTTGTTGCTTTTGTAAAATGTGCCATATTTTCCCTTTAAAGCGTAACGCCGTTTTCTTTCATAGATTTGTACTCTGGACCTTCTTCACCAAGAACTAATGAGTTACCATTAATTTTAAACGGAGGAATATCAAGACCACGAGGAGGTGGAGCTTTTGTTACATCACCAGTAAAGTCATACATACCACCATGGCAAGCACATAAGAAACTCTTCTCTTCACTATCGTAACTTGGAATACATCCAAGGTGTGTACAGAGACCTAGTGTTACCATGTAGTCACTATCGCCTAGTTTAATAGTACGTGCTTTCTGCTTTTCATCAAGACTAGCCATCATTTCTGCTGTATATTTTAAAACGAAGATAGGCTTCCCTCTCCATTTTTCTGTCACTAACTCATTTTCTGAATATGCTGACATATCTAGAGTAGTGAAACCAGCTGCTTTAACACTTGGAAGCGGATCCCAAGTTTTTTTCATTGCAAAAAGTGAAGCGATTGCTCCAACTCCTGCAACAGCACCAAATGCTTTTCCCATAAAACCTCTACGGCTACTATTTTTCATGTTTACTCACTTATTTGAGAATTTGGAAGTATTATATACTAAAAAAGTTATATTAATTATAAATATAAGTTTTATTTTAATAAATCAATTATTTTATCTGTTTCTTGTGTCATTTTTACATACTTCACGCTATTTAAACCCTCTAATATCACACTTAAGTGATTTTTATCGAAATTGTAAATAATCGGTATGTTAAGTTCTGTGAATTTTTTGTTGTAATCTTGCGTATAATCTTCTCTTTGTACATAAATAGGTCTTCCACCTGAAGCTAAAGAGTCTAAAACTGCTTGAGGAGAACAGGTTATAAGGATGTCTGTTTTTAAAATCATCTCCTCATACTCTTCAAATTCAAAATGGTTTGGAAACTTTTTTTGTAGCATCGCTTCATAATCAAGAAAGTAGTAAAAACCGAGCTGCAAGTAGAGTTCTAAACCCTCTATAAAGTCAAAGTTTTTCTCTAAGTCCTTCTCATAATCATCATCACCAAAAAAGTA
>Ga0256843_1001378_pt1 | contig 19272 bp, 15 predicted proteins | sample AlvinellametaG_FD_191572 | JGI IMG/M metagenome (GOLD analysis project Ga0256843, IMG submission 191572) | Pompeii worm associated microbial communities from hydrothermal vent at the East Pacific Rise, Pacific Ocean - Alvinella | ecosystem: Host-associated > Annelida > Integument > Unclassified ... | reverse complement strand
ACCCCACAAAAAGCACCCCCTCAAAGGGCATCCCCTCTTCGGCCATCCCCGCCATCGTGGGCTTGACAATCCGCTCTTCAATCTTGTCGTAAAGCGCTTTGTCAATCAGCGGGGTGGGTGCGTACGCCCCCATGCCGCCGGTATTGGGGCCTTCGTCGTTATCCAGTAGGCGTTTGTGATCCTGCGCCGCGGGCAAAATCACATAATCTTTCCCGTCACAGACGGCAAACACCGAAAGCTCATAGCCGTCCAGGTACTCCTCTACCACGATCTTCGTACCCGCCTCGCCGAAAGCCTTGCCGCTGAGCATCTCGCCGGCGGCCTTTTTGGCCTCGTCACGGGTCTTGGCGATGATAACCCCTTTGCCCGCGCAAAGCCCGTCGGCTTTGACCACCACCGGCTCGGGCAGGGTGTCAATAAATTTATAGGCCTCATCAAGGCTGTCGGTCTCGATGTAGCGGGCCGTGGGAATTTGGTGGCGGGCCAGAAAGTTTTTCATGAAAATCTTGCTCCCCTCCAACTGCGCCGCCTTGGCGGAGGGGCCGAAAATGGTTAGTCCGCGGGCTTTGAAAATATCGACAATCCCCGCCACCAGCGGCGCTTCGGGACCCACCACGGTCAGGTCGATCCCCTCTTTTTGCACAAAATCGGCCAACGCCTCGAAGTCGGAAATCTCCACGTTTTCACCCAACTGCGGCGTGGCGCCGTTACCGGGCGCGAAATAGAGCTTTTCAACCGCCGGATCCTTATGCAGAGCCAAACCGATGGCATACTCCCGTCCCCCGCTTCCGACAACCATCACTTTCATCGTCACATACCTTTACTTGAAAATTTTCTGGTAGATATTATAGGGCGTTGTAGCTTATAAGCGGTTTGGAAGAGACCGGGCGGGCGTTCACGCGTGAGTGCGGTCCATACTAGACCACGGTGCAGGAGGGAGGCACGCTTTAGGCGGCGGCTTCTCGCCCAAACGGGCTCAAACGAAGTCACCGACACACCGCGTGCCTACACAGTCCCGCAATATCAGAGTGTTGGACCCCCATGTTGCGGGTAGCGCACCGCCCAGCCGTTAACGCTATTATACCCCCGGTTTGCTTAATCGCAGGGCAAGGAAACAGCGTATCGAACCGCTTCGGCGATGGACGTATCGGGAGAGAGCAGAGGCGTCACCTCTTTGGGGAAGGCCGATGCCGTTTTGGTCCCGATGGCCACGGCCCGCCAACTTGCGTCCCATGTAAAGTTTTCAAAAAAACAGCGCACGATCGAAGGGGCGCTGAATACCAGTTTCGCCCCCGGTTCAGGCTTTTGCGAGGCGTCGTAACGCACACAGGTCGTCTCGTAGATGACGGCCTCTTTGACGCTGATACCGGCTTGGCGCAGGTGGGCTGAGATTTTGGAGACCACCACCTTGGGACGGGCGTAGAGCCAGCGCATCTTCCCAAATCGCTCCGCCAGCTCCCTGGCCAATACGTCACCGTAGGCTTTGGAGGCGGTATAGATCACCCTACCGCCCCGCGCCTCGATCTCGGCGGCGGTCTGGGCGCCGATGGCGGCGGCCGGCAGGTCTCTCCACGCCCCACTGCTTACCTCATCCAGGGCGATCACCCCCTGCTTGGAAGTCAGAATCACCCCGTCCACATTGCAAAAGTCGATCGCCTGGGGAATCAGCGTAAACTGAATCATCGGCAGATGTTTCGCGCCGGGATGTGATGTGGGAGAGAGAAGGTAGACGGCTTCGTCATTCTCCATGCTCGATTCTCCATTCGCGCGCAACGCGCGCGTCACTCCCACTCGATCGTGGCGGGCGGTTTGGAGCTGATGTCGTAGACAACCCGGTTGATGCCGTCCACTTCGTTGATGATACGACGGCTGATGCGCTCCAGCAGATCGTGGGGCAGATGGGCAAAGGTGGCGGTCATGCCGTCTACTGCTTCGACAACCCGTACGCAAACGGTATTGTCGTAGGTGCGGTTGTCTCCCATGACCCCTACGCTCCGCACGTTCAAAAGCACGGCAAAGGCCTGCCACGTTTTGTTGTAGTAGCCGCTGGCCTTGAGCTCCTCAAGCAAAATGGCGTCGGCCTCGCGCAGTAGATCCAGATCGTAGATATTCACGTCCCCCATTACCCGAATCGCCAGGCCGGGGCCGGGGAAGGGATGGCGGTAGACCAGCGATTCGGGCAGGCCCAGCTCCAGCCCCAGTTTTCGCACCTCATCTTTAAAGAGCTCCCGCAAAGGCTCGATCAGCTCAAAATCCATCCAGTCGGGCAGTCCGCCCACGTTGTGGTGGGATTTGATGGTCTCGCTGGGCCCCTTGACCGATACCGACTCGATCACATCCGGATAGAGCGTGCCCTGGGCCAAAAACTTGATGCCGTCGTGCTTTTTGGCCTCCTCTTCAAAGACTTCGATAAAGGTATGGCCGATGATCTTGCGCTTGCGCTCCGGGTCGGTCACGCCCGCCAGGCGCACCAGAAACTTCTCGCTGGCGTCCACGGTAATAAGCGGCACCTTCAGATGCACCTTAAAAACCTGCTCTACCTGCTCCCTTTCGCCTTTGCGAAGCAGTCCGTTGTCCACAAAAACCGGGATAAGCTGGTCGCCGATCGCCTCATACAATAAAGCGGCCACCACGGAGCTGTCCACCCCGCCGCTAAGGGCGCAAAGCACCTTGCCCTCACCCACCTGCTGGCGGATTTTGGCGATCTGCTCTTTGAGAAAGTGGCCCATATCCCACTTCTCTTCCACGCCGCAGATATTGCGGGCGAAGTTGCACAGCATGATGTGTCCCTCTTCGGAGTGGTGCACCTCCGGGTGAAACTGGATGGCGTAGATGTTGCGCGTCTCGTCGGCGATGGCGGCGTAAGGGGAGTTGTCGCTATAAGCGATGGGGTGGAACCCCTCCGGCAGTCGCTCAACCCTGTCCGAATGGCTCATCCACACCACCGTACCGTCATGACACCCCTCAAACAGGGGCGACGTGTGGCCGTGCTCTTCGTGAAAGTGCAGTTCCGCTTTGCCGTATTCGTGATGATCGGAGCGAACCACCGAACCGCCGAAATCAACGGCGATTCTTTGCATACCATAGCAGATACCCAGAACCGGCACCCCCAGCTCATAGACCGCCTTGTCTACCGCAAAAGCGTCCTTGTCATAGACCGACGCGGGGCCGCCGCTAAGGATAATGCCCTTGGGATTTTTGGCTTTGATCTCCTCGATCTTCGTAAAATAGGGAACGATCTCGCAGTAAACCTTCTCCTCCCGCAACCGCCGGGCGATCAACTGGGTATATTGAGAGCCAAAATCCAATACAATAATGCTGACGTCTTTCAAATCGGAGTCCTTGGAATAGTTTGCGCTATTTTAACGAAAAGAAGATTAGAGGCGTGTGAGAGGCCGGGGGCTCAGTAGAGCCCCAGAATCTCAAACTGGATATACCAAAGCACCATGGCCAGGGCATAGCCCGCCAGCACCGTCCAGGCCAGCTTGATGTGGGAGTTGAAAGTGTAAATACCCCGCAAGCGTCCCATGACACCCACGCCGGCGGCGGAGCCGAAACTAATAAGGCTTCCCCCGATACCCGCCGTCAGGGTTACCAGCAACCACTGGTCAATCCCCATCTCCGGGCTCGCTTTCAAAATGGCGCTCATCACCGGCACGTTATCCACAATGGCCGAGATAAAGCCCACGCTGATATTAGCCGCCGTGGCGCCAATGAGGCCGTACATATCATGAATATACTCCAGATAGCCCAAAAAGTGGAGCGCCCCGACCGCCGAAAGAATACCGAAGAAGAAGAGCAGTGTGTCGTTTTCGACCTTTTTCATGTTGACAAAAACATCATATCCTTCGGCACTTCCGCTGTGTTGCAGTTTATAGGAGTGGAGTTTAAGCAGTGAGAGGCCAAACATCATCCCCCACATGGCGGGGAAGTGGAAAAACTGGTGTCCCACTACGGCGATAAAGATGGTAAAAGCGCCCAGCCAGATCACCGTCTTGCCGCCATCTTTGAGTTTGGGCACCTCCTCGGTCTCGACATTGAAGTGGGGCTCGCCGTCAGGCACATAACGGCTGAGCAACCACCCCGTCAATCCCCAACTGGCGATGGAGGGAATGAAAAGGAAGAGAAAATCGACAAACTCCCCTTTGCCCGCCGTCCAGGCCATCAGCGTGGTAATGTCGCCAAAGGGGCTCCACGCACCCCCCGCGTTGGCGGCCACGACGATATTGATGGCCCCGGCCACCAGGAAGTCCCTGTTCTCCTTGTCAATCGTGTAAAGGACGGTTGAGAGGATCAGCGCCGTGGTGAGGTTGTCGGCCACGGGCGAGATAAAAAAGGCCAACAGGCCCGTCAGCCAGAAGAGCTTTTTGTAGCTGTACCCTTTGGAGACCAGTTTATATTTGAGCACGTCAAAGACCCGTCGCTCAATAAGCGTCTCAATAAAGGTCATGGCGACAAAGAGGAAGAAGAAGATTTCGGCAATCTCCAAAATCAGGTGGCTCATCTCCGTATGGAGCGGATCGGGGTCAAGCCCGTTAAAGGCGAAATAGACGCCGATGAGCATGAACATGAAGGTACCGGCAAAGAGCGCCGGTTTGGCCTTGTTGATCTCGTACTTCTCCTCGGCGGCCACGAAATAGTAGGCAACCAGGAAGATAATCAGGTCGATAATCCCGACCCACGTATGCGTCAGGTGAAACGTCGCTTCATGCATATGCGTCCTTTATTCGTTCACAATGTAGTGGGCGCCCACCGACTCGTCCCGCGCCAGGGCCGATTCGATAATATTGCGCGCCGTCTTGAGCCGCAGTCCCAACAGACGCCCGATGGTCAGATGCTGAACATCATCCACAAAGTCAAGCGCCCGACGCAGACCGGCACGGGTTCTGACAATACCCACCTCCTGCCACATGGTACGGCGGAGGCGCTGTTTAAGTATAGTATCATCTTTTTCCACGAGGTTTCCCTTAAATTCGGCAAACGGCGGCTTATGGCTCCACTCGTAGCCTTTTTGCAAAAGCGCTCTGGCCGCCCGACGCCCAAACACCAATCCCTCCAAAAGCGAGTTACTCGCCAGCCTGTTGGCGCCGTGTACCCGGGTGCTGGCCGCTTCCCCCACCACATAGAGGTTCTCCAGTCCCGGCACCGCGCCGTTTAGGTCGCACACGATACCGCCGATGGCGTAGTGAAACGCCGGGGAGATGGGCACCCGCTCTTTGGGCAGGTTGTAACCGATGCCTTCAAGCGCTTTTTTGATGTTGGGGAAACGGTGGGCGAAGAACTCCTCGTCAAACATATCCATCTTCAGGTAGACCTTCGAGCCGGTTTTGCCCTGGTAATCGAAGATGGCGCGGCTGACAATATCCCTGGGCGCCAACTCGCCCCTCTCGTCATACGCAAACAAAAAGCGGTTCCCCGCCTCGTCCACCACATGGGCTCCTTCGCCTCTTAGCGCTTCGGTAAGCAACTGTTTACGGGCCCAGGGGTTGTCCACATAGACAGTGGGGTGAAACTGCATAAACTCCATCCGTTCCAGGCGGATTCCCCGCTCCAGGCAAATACCGTGAATGTCGGAACTGATGGTGCGGGAGTTGGTGTGGTAGGCATACAGGCTCCCCACACCGCCGCTGGCGATGATAATATTGTGGGCATAAAGCTCCACCAACTCCTCATTCACCAGCGCCCGCACCCCGTAGACCGTATCGCCCGAGCGCAAAAGGTCAAACACCCGCACGTTATAGACCAGCGGATGGGGATTGGCCTGCATCAGAAACTGGTGCAGGTAGCGCCCCGTGGCATCCCCGCCGGCGTGCAGAATGCGGGGCCGGCTGTGGGCCGCCTCTTTGGTGTACAAAAGCGCGCCTTTGTCGTCCCTGTCAAAAGAGAATCCCCGGTCAATCAGGTCGGGAATCACCGCCAGGCTCTCTTCTACCATGGTGCGCACCGCCCGCTCGTCACACAGCCCCGCGCCGGCGGAAAGGGTGTCGGCCACGTGACTCTCCACATCCGCTTCGTCCACGGCGGCGGCCACGCCGCCCTGGGCGTAAAAGGTGTTACACTCCCAGGGAATGTCTTTACACAACACCAAAACCCGTTTGTCGCGGGGAATATGAAGCGCCGCGTAGAGCCCGGCGATACCGGCCCCCAGCACAATCACGTCATAACGGCCGTCGGTTTTCATTGTTTCGCGCCGCCTTGTTGCGCGCTTGCCTCTTTTTTGGGATAGTAGGGAGACTTTTTATAGCCGCACCCGCCCATCACCGCCAGAAGGAGTGCTATAATCACCGCATGAAAAACGCCGAATCGATTCTTGATCATCTGCTTGCCCAACCTATCTACTCCCGATTGCGCCAAAACCGCTGTTACCGCCTGATCAAAAAGGCGTTACCGGCCCCTTTGCAAAAGGGAGTCATGTTTATTTTTGTCAAAGAGAAGACACTCTTTTTCGCCCTGCGGCATCCCGCCGTCAAGATGGAGTTCGATTATAAGCTCCCTACCATTAAGAGTCTATTAACCTCTCTGCCCCCGGTAGAGGAGGCCTGCGCCGAGTTAAAATTTGAGCGCATCCGCACCTTCGTCTCCCGCTACGCCCCCAAACCCCGGCCCGCGCGCGACACCGTCCCCCGTTACAAAGAGCACGCCCGCCCCGACTTTGCGCTCACTGTCAAAGATGAGGCGCTCCGCCGGGAGTTTGAGGCCATCAAAACCCTTATCGCCCGCAACCGCTCATGATCGACACCCTGCGCAACCTCCCCGACAGCCCGGGGGTCTACCAATATTTCGATCGGGAGGGCCGCCTGCTCTATGTGGGCAAGGCCAAGAGCCTTAAAAAACGGATCAAAAGCTATTTTCGTTTCACGCCGCGTCTCGCGCCCGCCCCCAACCTCAGCCCCCGCATCTACCATATGGTCTCGCAGATTGATCGCCTGGAGGTGATCCTCACCCCCACCGAAAGCGACGCGCTGGTGCTGGAAAACTCCCTGATCAAACAGCTCAAACCCAAATACAACATTCTCCTGCGCGACGACAAGACCTATCCTTATATCTATCTTGATCTCAAAGAGCCCTTTCCCCGGCTTGAGATCACCCGCAAAGTGATCAAAGGCAAAAAAGTGCGCTACTTCGGCCCCTTTCCCCACGGGGCGCGGGCCCTGCTGGACTCCATTTATGAACTGGTGCCGCTGGTGCAGAAAAAAGGGTCTCTCAAAGGCAAAAAGGCGTGTCTGTTTCACCAGATAGGGCGCTGTGAGGCCCCCTGTGAGGGGAAAATCACCCCCGAGGCGTACGCCCGCCACCTTCAGGAGGCCCTGGGTTACCTACACAACCAAAAACAGCTCATCGCCGCCTTGCAAAAGCGGATGCACCGCTACGCCCAACAGCTCCGATTCGAGGAGGCCGCCCGACTGCGTGACCGCATGGAAGCCATTGGCCGCATTGAGCAAAACGCCGCCGACCTGGCCCGCCGGGAGGATCTGGACCTCTTCGCCTTTGCCGACAACGGCCAACGGGGCGTTTTGGTGCGCCTTTTTATACGGGAGGGCAAGGTGGTCGCCTCCAGCCACACCTATATCGAAGCGGGGGCCGACCCGGCCGAAGTCTACCGACAGGCCCTTTTGGATTTTTATACCGAAGAGACCCCCTTTACCGCCTCCGAAATCCTCACAGCCCACCCGTTGGAAGGGGCCGAAGAGCTTGCCCATATTGTCGGTGAGCGTATCGGTCGGCGTGTTCATCTGCGCCACCCCCTGCGGGGTGACAAAAAAAGGCTCATCGGCCTGGCCCTGCAAAACGCCGACGAGCTCCTGCGGCAAAAGAGCGCGCAGGAAGAGCCGCTGGCGCCCATTCGGCGGCTCCTTGACGAAAGCGCCCCCATTCGGCGCGTCGAGGCTTTCGACAACTCCCACACCGCCGGGGAGGAGCCGGTGGGGGCCATGGTGGTTTATGACAACGGCAAGTGGGACAAATCCTCCTACCGCCGCTACCGTCTTCAGGCCAAAGACGAGTACCGTCAGATGGAGGAGATGCTCCAGCGGCGCATCAGCGATTTTGACAAAGAGCCGCCGCCCGATCTGTGGGTGATTGACGGCGGCGAGACCCTTAGGCGACTGGCGCTTGGCCTGCTCAAAAAAGCGGGCGTCACCCTGCCGGTTGCGGCCATCGCCAAAGAAAAAGTTGACGCCAAAGCCCACCGGGCCAAAGGATCGGCCAAAGATCTGCTCTATATTGGCGGCGAGCCCTTGCGCCTGCCCCCTTCGGATACCCGTTTGCAGTGGTTTCAGAAACTGCGTGACGAAGCCCACCGCTTCGCCATAACCTACCACCGTAAAAAACGGCTGGAGAGGGAGAAACAGATCTCTTTGCTTGAGGTAGAAGGAATCGGCCCGGGCAGGGTCAAAAAACTGCTTGATTACTTTGGAAGCTTTGAAGCCGTTCGCCAAGCCGACATCCAAGCCCTAAAAAAGGTTATCGGCCCCAAAGCGGCTTCGGCCCTTTACAAACATCTAAAAAAGGTTGAGAATCACAAACAAACATAAATGAAATGTGCGGTTTAGAAAACTTTATGATTCCGCGCCGTATAATACTGATATATTCGAATAAACTTTAGTTTGCAAACTTAAAGGATCACCATGCAGCGTCCCGAACCGCTTGATGAAGAGTATACTTTTACCGACGGCGTGATCATCAGCGAAACCGATTTGAGCGGCGTCATCACCTTTGCCAACCGGAAATTTGCCGAAATCTCCGGTTACGAGCGCAAAGAGCTCATCGGTAAGCCCCACAATATCATTCGGCACCCCGATATGCCAAAAGCCGCCTTTAAAGAGATGTGGGATACGATTCAGCAGGATAAGCCGTGGAGCGGTCTGGTTAAAAACCTGCGCAAAGACGGGCGCTACTACTGGGTGGAAACCTATATCAAACCGATCATCAAGGACGGCGAAAAGGTCGGCTACATCGCGGCACGCCATCCGGCCAAACCGATGGATGTGGCCGAAGTAACCAAGCTCTACGCCAAAATGATCGAAGAAGAGAAAAAGCAGTAAGAAAGGTGGACTAGTGTTACTCTATAAACAAGACGGCTCACTCTACTGCGTTACCAAGAAAGCGCTCCAGTTGGCGGGATTCCAGTCACTGGCCGACTTTTTGGCGGAACATCGCGACTACAGTGAGCTTTTTGTCAAGAAACCGGGCTATATTTACAACTTCGAGAACTTCTCATGGATCAACTTCCTCAAACACGCCACGCCGCAACAAAAAAAAGCGCTTTTGCAAAACAGGGACGGCGCTATCTTTGCGTGCGATGTAGAGATTGAAACCTACTTGCCCCTTGAGGCCCCGTCAGACCAGCCGACCGAATATTACGAGGTTACCCTTAAAAACGTCACGCTTTTGGATGATAACGGCGAAATCGCGGCACAGCAACCGCTTTTTGACGCGCCGACCGCGCCGACTGCCCCTTTCTCCCAAGCGGCTTCAACCGATAAAGAGGAGCCTGCACAAGAGGCTTTTGAGCAAGAACCGGAAATTTCACTCAACCTTGATCTTGACTCTGCGCTAAGCACACCTTCGCAAACCAAAACCGAGCCGGAAGAGACATCTATTTTCCAAGAGTCGGATCAAACACCCCAAAAAGCCGAATCCGCCGCACCCTCTCCAATTGATATAACCCCGATTGATCTTGATACCGCGCTTTCTGCCCCATCTGACCAACCCGCCGAAACCGTCGACAAAGAGGAGGAGAAAGAGGAGATCGCGCTTTCTATTGTCGATATTACCTTAAACGAAGAGCCGACGCAGACACAAGAACCCAAAGGGCCTTCGCAAATTACTTTTGATACCGAGAAAATCGCGAAACGAATCGGCCTGAGCGAAGAGATAACAGCCTCTTTCTTGCAAGAGTTTCTTGAAGACGTAAAAGCAAAAAGAGAGAACGTTGAAACAGCCCTTAAAAACGCGGATATTATTAAAGCCAAGAAAGAGATTTTGCAAATCAAGGGTGTAGCCGCCAACCTGACGCTTCAAGATATTGAGAAACGTTGCGATGAAATGCTTCATAGCCATGATGCCGAGGAGATCAAAAAACTTTTTATCTCTCTTGTTCAAACCCTCTTCCCCCAAACAGGGGTAGAAAAAGAGCCTGAAGAGCTTACCGTTTCTAACGAGTCGCCCGAACCCGAAGCATCATCCCAAAACAAGCCGACCCAACCGACCGATACCCCAGTGCTGGATGACGATGAGATCATCCCGCTTATGACCGATGATGCGCCTGCATCCGCAGAACCGACCGATTTTGCATCCTCATCAGAAGATGAGGAGGGCGTTCTGTTTGATCCCAAGGCGGCGGCAGAGGCGCTGGGACTGCCGACCGACCTTATTTTGGAGTTCACCAACGACTTTATCACCCAGTGCCACGACGAAAAGGAGAACTTCCAAAAAGCGGTAGAGGCCGGCGATCTAGAAACCATCAACACCACCGCCCACAAACTCAAAGGGGTGGCGGCTAACTTGAGAATTGAGAGCCTTAGGGATCTTTTAAAGCAAATTCAATATACCGAGCGCGTTGAAACGGCCAATGAGCTGATTCAAAAGCTTTATGCAAAAGTTGCTCAACTGGAGACGCAGATGAAGGAGATGTCATGAATATGCGCTTGATTATACTCTTTATTGCCACCATCACGCTTGTTTGGGGCGGCAATTTTAGTGACGGCATGAGAGCATATCGGGCCCAAAACTATGAAAAAGCGAAAGAGGCCTTTGAAAAAGCCGTCGAAGAGGACGGCGCCGTGCAAGCCCACTATTTTCTGGGTCTTCTCTATTTAAAAGGTTTGGGTACGACCAAAAACCGATTAAAAGCCAAAAATCACTTTGAGCTGGCGGCCCAGTATGGTAACGCCCGCGCACGATGTTATCTGGCCGAAATCTATCTGAAAGAGCATAAAAAGAGTCGGGCCGTCTCCCTTTTGAAAGAGGGATTAAAAGATGGTGCCCAAGAGTGCGAAAATATCGCCAAAGAAAATAAAATATCTCTGTAGAGGTGAACCATGCAAATCGGTATTCGTAGTAAGCTTAAGCTTATCTCTCTTCTTCCCATTCTTCTGTTGCTGGGATTTGCCAGCTATTTTCTCTACCAATCGGCAAACAGTTACTTACGGGGACAAGCGTTTAGTGAAAGCACTGTTTACAGCGACACACTAAACGATCTTGCGACCCAGTTGGCAAAAGAGAGGGGCATGACCTCCATCTACCTGGCCTCCTCAGGGAAAAAACTAAAAGCCTCCCTGCAAAAACAGCGCGCACGTACCGATCAGTCGGTGCAAACACTTAAGAAGTACCTGAGCGCCCATCCAAATGTCCACGCTCGTCAAGCGCTCATGCAACTTCTGGCACAACTGCCCCAAAAACGGCAACAGGTGGATACTTTAAAAATTTCGTTTCGAGACATTTTCTTTAAATATTATACGGTACTGATTAAAGAGATACTTTACGATATTGACGAAATCGCTTCCTCCGCCCCCAACAATGAAATCGTTAACGAATCCAAAGCCTATATCGGCCTGGCGCGTGCCAAGGAAGCCAGCGGTATTGAACGGGGCTTTATGTCATTTATTTTGACCCGCTATACCAAAATGAGCGATGAGGAGCTTCAAACCTGGATTCACTATATCGGCCAAGCCGATACATACGAATACAGCTTTATTCTTGACAAAAACCTCAAGGCGCAACTGGACAAAATATTGCTCAGCGAAGAGGCGCGTGAAACCATGAGCGATCTGGCCGACGCGCGGATTGAGATTTTGCACTCCATCAATGACGGCTACTACACCATTGACCCGACCCTGTGGTTCAACCTCAATACCGAAAAAATCTCTATTCTCGGCAAGGCCCAAAAAGCGCTTCTGGCATCTATCAACCAAAAAACGGCCAATATGCTTCAAGAGCAGATGTATATCGCCGGCGCGTCAGCCGCTTTGTGGCTGGTTGCTCTGATTCTTGCCATCATCGGCTTTATTGTCAGCCGTGAAATTACCCGCAACGTTAAAAACCTTGAAACCATCTTGCAAAACGTCGCCGATCTCACCGACAGTCAGATGGATATCAACCTTGACACCGCCGAGGGTACGGCGCAAGCCTACGCCCTCCTACAAAATGTTATTGAGGAGACCCGCAAAGAGCAACAGCGGGCCGAAGAGGCGAATGAGGCCAAATCGCTCTTTTTGGCCAATATGTCCCACGAGATCCGCACACCGCTCAACGGTATTGTGGGCTTTACCGAACTGCTACGCAACACCAAGCTGACCGACGAACAAAAAGAGTTTGTCGACATTATCGAAAAGAGCTCCGAAAACCTGCTGGAGATTATTAACAACATCCTTGACCTCTCCAAAATCGAGAGCAACAAGGTCGAGATTGAAAATATCGTCTTTAACCCCATCGACGAATTTGAAAGCGCCGTGGATATCTACGCGGTTAAAGCGGCTGAAAAACAGATTGATCTGGCCTGTTTTATCGATCCTTCGCTTGAAAATCCGATCAAAGGGGATCCCACCAAAATCAAAGAGATCCTTATCAACCTGCTCTCCAACGCCGTTAAATTCACCAATCAAGGCGGCGCCATTGATGTAGAAATTCGCCGCGAAGAGACCGATAGTGAAGGCAAATGCCGTATCAGCTTTAGCGTTAAAGATACCGGTATCGGTATCTCACCCGACAAAAAAGCGCACATTTTTGAAGCCTTCAGTCAAGCTGACATCAGCGTTACCCGAAAATTTGGCGGGACCGGCCTTGGCCTTACCATCTCCGCCCGCTATGCCGAACTGATGGGCGGCAAGCTTGATCTTGAAAGCGAAGTGGGTGAAGGTACTCGCTTCTTCTTTACACTGGAGTTTGAAGAACTCCCGACTATGAACGAAACCAAAAAAGGCGCCTACAGCAATGTGGCGTTGGGTATTTTGACCCCCCTGGGTCGAAGCAAGAAACAGGATGAGTATTTAAGAGAGTATCTGCGCTATTACGGTGTCAGCTATACCGAGTTTGCCACACCCGAAGAGCTCTTCTCGCTCATTAAGACAAAGAGCATTATAAGCGCGCTCATTGACAGCGCCTACGCTTCAGACAGTGAACTGCGTAAAATGGGTAAAGCGCCGATTCACTGCAACGTACTGATTAAATCGACCCATCAAAAACGGATTGAAGCACTACGCAATCTGTGCGAAAAGATCATTTACGAACCGCTCACCGGCACCAAACTCATCAGTGTATTAGAAGGTGCCACACAAGAGGCGCCCAAACCCAAGAAACAGACGGTTATAGATAGTGACAAAATCCGCTTTAAAGCCAAAGCACTGGTGGCTGAAGACAACGTGATCAACCAAAAGCTGATTCTTAGAACCCTGGAAGGACTTGGCATGCAGGTTGACCTGGCCGCGAACGGTCTGGAAGCCTTTGAAAAACGACGAAACGGAGATTATGACGTCATCTTTATGGATATCTCCATGCCGGTAATGGACGGGGTGGAAGCGACCCATGAAATTCTGGATTATGAAGAGGACGAGGAGCTTCCCCATATTCCCATCATCGCCCTCACCGCCAACGCCCTTAAAGGCGACCGCGAACGCTTCCTGGCCGAGGGACTGGATGAGTATACCACCAAACCGCTGGTCAAAGAGGAGATTATCGCCATTCTTAAAAAATTCCTCTCCGACAAGATCACCACGCAAGATGCGATTGAGGCGGAAACACCGCTGGTAGACAAAGAGCCGCCCAAAGAGCAGACAAAAGAGGAAGAGCCCCTCGCGTTTGACGCCCAACCTCAAGAAGAGGAGAAAAGCGAACCGCGCAAACAGCGCGGTCAGCAAATTATCGTTTTGAAAAAGAGCCCGCTGGAAGGCAAGATTTTTGAAAACCTTTTAAAACAGACCGGTTATGACGTTTCGACTGCGCAAGATTTTGAGGATTTACTCAACAAAATCAATCCCGATACCGGCTTGGTATTTGTTGATTATGAAACGGAGGAGCTTGATCTTCAAGCCCTCAAAGACCAAATAGACAAACTCCATAGCGCGACAGCCGTTATTCTCATGGCTGATCCCAGCAGTGAGGTGCCCGAAGAGGTGGCTTCTTTGAGTGATGAGCGTATAAGCAACATTGTCACCCGGGATCTTGCCCGTCTGATCATTGAAAAATTTATACAAAAGTAAAAGGATACCTAAATGCAGCAGATTGACGTTCTCATCGTAGACGACGATTTGATAAACAGAAAACTGATGAGCGCCATGCTGAGAAAACAGGAGTTTGTCGCCAACATTGTCGAAGCCTCCAATGGTCAGGAGGCCTTGGAGATGCTACGTAACGGCGGCATCGGGCTGGTTTTGCTTGACCTGATCATGCCGGTGATGGACGGCATTACAGTCCTTCAACTGATGGAAGCGGACCCCAACCTCAAGAGCATTCCGATTATCGTTTTAACCACGGACGAGACCAAAAAGAGCGAGGCGCTCAACAGCGGGGCCAACGACTTTATCTCCAAACCGGTCAGGGAGAGCGATATTATCCCCAAAATCAAACGGTTGATTGAGCTTTAAGAGGGTATAAGCGCCCTCTTAAACACCTCCGAGATTGTCTCGACCGGGACAATCTCTACCGCTTCTTTTACCTCTTGCGGAATATCATTTAAATCGCGTTGATAGTTCTTCTTGGGAATCAACACCGTTTTCATCTTCGCTTTGTAAGCGGCAATCAGTTTCTCTTTCAATCCGCCGATCGGCAATACTTTCCCTGTTAGTGTCAACTCCCCGGTCATAGCCACATCGGCTCTTACCTTGGATTCGCTCAAAATAGAAGCGATGGCCGTGGCCATGGTAATACCCGCGCTCGGCCCGTCTTTGGGGGTAGCTCCTTCGGGAATATGAATATGAAGGTCATACCGCTTGTAGACCTCACTGGGCTCCACATCGATACCCTCTTCCTTCTCCTTGACAGTTTTGGGAATGACACTGTCGGGTATCGACAACGCACCCCGGTCAATCAGGGTTTTGACCACGCTCAACGCGATACGCGCCGACTCTTTCATCACCTCACCCAGACTGCCGGTCAACTGCATGGCCCCTTTGCCCTTGATCTTGATGGTCTCAATTTTAAGTACATCGCCCCCTACCGCCGTCCAGGCTAGGCCGTTGACCACGCCGACAGCCGGGATATTATCGGTTGCGTCAATCTCAAATACCGGCTTTTCCAAAAACTCATGCAAATTCTTGACCGACACGGTCACTTTGTCTATACCGGGATCGGAAAGTATCATTTTGGCCGCTTTGCGAACCATATCGGCAATACGACGACGCAAATTACGCACCCCCGCCTCGCGGGTATAGTTTTCTATCACGCGCTCCAGTGCCGCTTTGGTAATGGAAAACTCACTCTTTCTGAGCGCGTGTTTTTTGATCTCCTGCGGAATCAGATACTGCCGGGCAATCTCATATTTTTCTTTAGGCGTATAACTGCTTAGGAAGATAAACTCCATCCGATCACGCAGGGGCCCGGGAATGGCGCCCACATCATTGGCCGTGGCAATAAAAACCACCTGGCTCAGATCGATATTGAAATTGAGATAATAGTCTCTAAAGGCGCTGTTTTGCTCAGGATCCAAAATTTCCAGCAACACCGACGTCGGATCTCCCCGCATACTGCGACCCACTTTGTCTATCTCGTCCAGCACCATCACCGGGTTCATCTCCCCGGCGTCAATCAGCCCCTGCACAATCCGACCCGGCATGGCACCGATGTAGGTGCGACGATGGCCGCGCAATTCGTTGACATCTTCCAGCCCGCCCAGGGCAATGCGCACCAGCTTACGCTTGAGCGCCTCGGCGATGGAGTTGGCCAATGAGGTTTTCCCGATGCCCGGAGGGCCCGCAAAGCATAGAATTGCCCCCTTGATCTTACCGTCATCCACCCCCCTTAGCTCTGCCAACTCCCGCACGCTGAAATATTCAACAATCCGCTCTTTGGGCTTTTTAAGACCGTAATGGTCTTTATCCAACTGTTTTTGAACCGTTTCTACCCGCAAATGCTTTTTGGCCAATTTGCCAAAAGGGATCTCCAACACCCAATCCAACCACCCTTGAATCAGGTTGGCATCGGCCGAGTCGGGATGCATACGCGCAAACCGGTCGATCTGCTTTTTGATCTCTTTGTAGGCATCCTCGTTCATATGGGGTTTTTTGGCTTCCAGTTTCTGGTAATACTCCTCTATCTCTTCATCCCGCTGATTATCAACCCCCAATTCGCGCTGAATCTGCTTGAGCTGTTCTTTAAGAAAATACTCTTTGTTGACCTGCTCAATACGACTGTGTACCTTGGAACGGATCTCCTTTTGCAGTTTGCCCGCCTCAATCTCGGCGGAGATGATGTCGATTAACAGCATCAACCTCTTCTCGGCATCCTCTTCCACAAAAAGCTCGTAGGCCACCGGCTTTTTAATGCGGATCGTACTGCATACCAAATCGGCGATACGGTTGGGTTCATGGTTCTCTTCAATGGTGCGCAAAAGATCGGGCGGGAACTGGTTGCTCACCTGCGACAATACCCGCAAACGCTCTCTTAACACCTCCATCAAAGCCTCTACTTTGGCTTCGTGATAGGGCTTGGAGCGAATAATATCAACCTTGGCCATCAGCGGCGTCTCCGCCAGCTGTTGTATAATCCGTCCCCTGGCCAGTCCCTGGAAAAGGACTTTTACCCGACCGTCAGGCAGGGTGACTTTACGCATAATGGAACCTATTACCCCCGCGTCATAGATGGCCTCAAAGCGGCGTTGGCCTTCGTGTTCGGGACGGGTCGGGCAAACCATAATCAGCGAATTGCGCGATACCGCCTCTTCCACCGCCGCCATATTGGCTTCATCGCTGAAAAAGATGGGAGAGATCATAAAGGGGTATAAAAACAGCTCATCTTCCACGACTATCGGCAGTTCCGCCGGAAAAGCGCTATAGTCACTCAATTGCATATCAACCCTTTTTAAAATTTATAAGATTTCTATGGATACTCACTCCCCTAAAAGGAGAGTTATCAGGCGGTTTTATAGTGGTTTTCTTCGTGTTTGTCAAGCTGAATGGCTCTTTACTCAAAAAGCCAGGCCAACCAACCTCGGTGAGGCGGTTGTATATCGTCAGCTTTGATAAAGCTCTCTTGATTGCGTGCCCTGTAGATCTCTGCCGCTTTGGGTTTATCCAGGCGCGTATAGAGCTTTGCGATATTTTCATTTAAAAGGTAGCGGGCCATCGCCAAACGCACCGCTACGGTTTGCGCCATCGGCGTCATCTCGCTATCAGGATAACGCGCCACGTACCCCTGCGCTTTTTTGTAGGTATCGTCAATAAGTTTCTGGTCCCGCTGGGGAGAGCGCAACCCGTAAAAGGCGGCCTTAATCTTGATAAATTCCGCCAGTTTCCGGTTTTTATAACTGCCGTAACGTTTCATGTACTCATCCAGATAAAACTGCGCCAGCAGGTACTCTTCGTTATCCATGTGCGCCTGCATCAAAATGAGCATCGCCTCGGGAATCAGGGGAGAGCTGATATGCTCGCTCTCCAAAGAGGTAAAGGCGTTATCGGCCTTCTCCAGATTGCCCGTTACCACCCCTTTGATCATCTTCTTATACCAATAAAGCGCCGGTTTCTCATACTCCTCTTTGGGCTTGACGGCACTACACCCGCCTATCAGCACTGACAGGGCCGCCAATACGGCCACCCCCTTTTTTACGCTACGCATCGGATCGGTTTTCCTTTCAATCCGGCCCATTCAGGGCTCTTATAGGTTCTGTGTTTTAAACTTAGAGAACATTTTATCCGATATATGTTTACCGCAGTATTAAAACCAAAAGGCAGTACCTATGACCTATACAGCCGTTTTACCGATTCTCGGATTTGACAACATAGAACGTTATGAGCTTCAAAAAATCGATGACATCTTCTACCGCTTGGTCGAAGCGCAAAACCAAACACCCTCTTTTTTGCTCATCACGCCGGCCGCCCTGCGAGACGACTATACCTTTGAAATTCCCGATGAAGCGGCGCAAAAATTGGGACTATCAGAAACCGTCGCTCCCGTGACATTGAATATCATGATTGTAGACAGTGTGCCGGAAAACTCCCATATTAACTTTTTGGCCCCGCTTCTGTTTAACCCGCAAAACGGCAAAATGGGACAAGTGGTACTCGATAATGCCCAATACCCGCAGTTTGGTCTGGCCGAACCTTTGGCTAACTACCTCAAGAAGGAGTCCGAAAAATGCGACTGACCCTTATCGGGCCCGGCCGCATGGCCCTGTCGCTTGCCAAAGGGCTGGAAGAAACGCATGAATTGACCGTTGTGGGCAGAGACGGCGAAAAGCTGTTGGCCTTTACCCAACAGCTTAAAAAACATGCCAAGACGGCATTGATCCAAAAGTATGATATAGAGGGCCAAACCGTTATTCTGTGCGTCAAACCCCACGCCCTGGAAGAGGTGGCAAAAGCGCTTAAAGGCAAAGCCGACACCCTCTATTCGGTATTGGCGGGCACACCGCTTGAGAAGCTTAAAAAACATATCAAAGCGCAACATTATGTGCGGGCCATGCCCAACCTGGCCGCCGAATCTTTCGCCTCCATGACATCGCTTACCGGTGACGCCGTCAAAGAGGAGGAGGCCAAAACGCTCTTTGAGAGCATCGGCCGGACCCTCTGGCTCGGCAGTGAAAAAGAGCTCGACATCGCCACCGCCGTCGCCGGAAGCGGCCCGGCCTTCCTGGCTATGGTGGCCGAGGCGCTGGCAGACGGAGCGGTACGGCAAGGACTAAAACGCGCAGACGCCCGACACTTGGTCAACGGCCTATTTCACGGGTTTGCCCCTCTACTTGAAAACCACCACCCCGCCCTTCTCAAAGAGGCGGTTATGAGCCCCGGCGGCACCACCGCCGCCGGATGCGCTGTACTGGAGAAAAACGGCATCCGCTACGCCATGATAGAAGCTATTGAAAAAGCTTACGGTATTACCCAAAAAGAGTCATGAAACGCTTACCCATCGGCATCCAGACCTTTAGGCAGATCATTGAAGGTGACTATACCTATGTCGACAAGACCGGCATGGCTTACGATCTGGTTACAAGCTATAAATACGCCTTCCTCTCCCGCCCCAGACGCTTTGGCAAAAGCCTCTTTTTAGACACCCTGCACAATATCTTTGAAGGCCACAAAGAGCTCTTTGAAGGGCTGGCCATCTACGACCAATGGGACTGGA
>Ga0256843_1001377_pt1 | contig 19274 bp, 17 predicted proteins | sample AlvinellametaG_FD_191572 | JGI IMG/M metagenome (GOLD analysis project Ga0256843, IMG submission 191572) | Pompeii worm associated microbial communities from hydrothermal vent at the East Pacific Rise, Pacific Ocean - Alvinella | ecosystem: Host-associated > Annelida > Integument > Unclassified ... | reverse complement strand
CTTGAGAGCCGTAATTGAGTGCTAATGATTGTACAAGACCATCACAGTGTGCTGTTTTTTCTTGAACTGTATGAATAGTTTTTTGTAGTGATTTTGAAAATGCTCGGATATCACCAATAGGTTCAAAACGAACATTGTTTGCAAGATATACTTCAAGTTCATTTTTAAGGTAGTTATCAAGCAGTTTCATCAAGAACTCTACTTCAAGACGAGGGCGTTTCCAGTTCTCTGTTGAGAAGGCATAAAGTGTAAGGCGTTCTATCTCTTCATTGTTGGCACAGTATGTTGTGATCTCTTTTACAATCTTTGCACCTGCTTCATGCCCTTTAACTCTTTTTTTTCCTTGCAGTTCTGCCCATCGGCCATTTCCATCCATGATGATAGCTATATGCTTTACTCTGTTCATCTACTTCTCTTGTAATTTTTTTGCACTTGCTGCTATCTCAAAAGAGAGAGAAAGTTTATCAGCTTCCGGAAGTGAAATCACTTCATTTTTAGTGATAAAATCTATTTTATTTGTTGTAGTACCAAAACTTGATGAGTCTTCCAGAATATTAAGACATACTGCATCAAGATTTTTAGATGTAAGCATTTTTGATGCATTATCAATGGCATTGAGCTTATCCATTTCAGCTTTAAATCCGATAGTTGTAATGCCTTCCTTGTCAATAGAACTTAAAATATCTATGTTTTTGGTAAGCTCTAACGTATACTCCTCGCCAAGTGACTCTTTTTTAAGTTTTCCACTTTGTGGATATTTTGGAATGTAGTCACTTATAGCTGCAGCCATAAAAAGATAAGGCGTTTTTTGTATCAGATGTATATGTTCATCTTTCATCAGTGTAGGTTTTGAAAGTTTTCCTTTTTTTGCAATGCGAATAGAGTCAATGAGATATTCCATCATCTCTGCAGAACTTTCTACATCGATTTTATGCATGTTTGTTGGTAAATCTGTATCAAATCTTGTAGCTATGAGATTGACATCTGCACCTTTAAGGTAGAGTGCTGTAGCTAAGGCACTTGCCATCTTTCCACTTGAGAAGTTTGAGAGGTAGCGAACATCATCTATCTTTTCTATCGTACCACCACCTGTTACTATAACACGTCTATCACTCCAAAATTCATCTTTTAAAAGCTCTCTAGCACTTTGATAGAAGATGTCAAGGGGTTCTGCCATTGCTCCATCACCTGTTGTTTTACAAGCAAGTTCTTTTACCTGTGTGTCAATGAGAATATAGTTTGCGATACCAAGCATTTTAAAGTTTGCCTGTGTAATGGGATTTTGAATCATATTTGTATTTGCAGAAGGAGCTAGAACCTTAACACTAGGGTATGCAAGTGCACATTGAAGTAATATATTGTCTGCTATGGCATTTGCTAATTTTGCTATGGTATTTGCAGTTGCAGGAGCGATCACCATCAAATCAGCCCACTCTGTGATTTTGATGTGGTTGAAATCAGTAGACCAGTCTTCATTTGTATCATCTAAAACTTTGTTGGAGGTAAGCGTTTCAAAAGTGAGTGGTGCAATGAATTTTTTGGCACTTTCACTCATTACAACTCGAACTTCTGCACCTGCTTTTATGAAGAGACGGGTAAGCTCAAGAGACTTGTATATGGCAATAGAACCTGTTACTGCTAAAAGAATTTTTTTGTTTTTGAGTAAATTTTCTGCGATATTCATAAAAAACTTTCTATTTTTCTTGTATTTTACCCTAAATTTCTTATATTATTGAAATCTCTTGAAAAGCTTTTTTAGATTTTTGCACTTTTTCATTAAACTTAGAAATTATCCTAAGATAAAACTTTTTAAATCGTGAAATATCAGAAGTTCAAAAGTATCATGTTTTGTTATTGGAACAATTTATTTTTTTCCAAAAAATTTATAATAAAAGTCTTTTATAAGACGCATTTTAGCACGACTTAATACTAAGTTACCACTTTCTATGGTACCGCTTGTGACAGTAGAACCTGCTGCTATCATTACATCATCTTTAATAGTTACTGGAGCAACAAGTTGTGAATCACTACCGATAAAGACATTTTTTCCGATGATAGTTTTGTATTTGTTCTTACCGTCATAGTTACATGTGATAGTTCCAGCACCAATGTTGGTTCCTTCATCTACCTCTGCATCACCGATATAGCTTAAATGTCCTGCTTTTACACCTTTGAGTGTTGCTTTTTTTGTCTCAACAAAGTTTCCGATATGTGTATCTGTGATATGTGAGAGTGGACGAATGTGTGCCATTGGTCCACAATCTGAATTTTGCATAATACTATCTTCAACAACACTGCCTGCTTTTATATGAGAATTGATGATTTTACTTTCACCCGTAATGCGGCAGTTATTCTCTATAATAGACTCACCCTCAAAAACAACACTCTCTTCTATGTAAATAGTTTCTGGTAGTTGCATACTCACACCTGCTTGCATCCAGTGCTCTCTAATACGTCTTTGCATAATGACTTCAGCATCAGCAAGATCTTTTTTGGAATTAACCCCTTTAAAATGTTCTTCATCAACAAGAAGAGGTAAAATAGAAGCTTCCTCCTCTTTTGCCATGGCAATAATATCAGTCAAATAATATTCTTGTTGTGCATTATCATTGGATAATTCTGGGATATAACGATCCAAGATTGAGCGTGAGAATGCGTAGATCCCTGCATTAACTGTTGTTACATTAAGTTCTGCATCACTTGCATCTTTTTGTTCTACGATATACTCGACTTCATTATTACGAATAATAACACGGCCATAACCACTTGGATCTTTAAGATCAAAGATACTCATAATGATATCTGCCTGTGTATCTACAAAACCTTTGAGTGCTTCAGCAGTAATGAGTGGCATATCACCGTTTAATACTAAAACTTTTTCATATTTTGGAGTTATATCCATAAGAGCACCACCTGTACCCGGGTAATTTTGTGCATCTTGGACTACAAAATTAATATCATCAAAATATTTTTCTATTGTCTCTATTACAGCATCTTTTTGATGTGCTACAACTACCATGATATCATCAGAGAGCTTTTTTGACTCTTTAATGATATGATAGAGCATAGGTTTTCCACTAATAGTGTGTAGTACTTTTGCTGTATTTGACTTCATACGAGAACCTTTTCCCGCGGCTAAGATAACAATACTTAATTTTTTTTGATTCATATATACTCTTTTTGTAGGGTTCAATATTTATAATAATATCATTTTTTCTTTTAGGTTTTCATTTATCATTCATGTTAAGATTGTATAATTATAAAAAAAAATGAAGAGAATATCCCTTTGATGAAAAAAATCACCCAAACAAATTTACTTATTTTAACAAGCCTCTTTTTGATACTCTTTGATAACTATATGTTTTTTAAAAATCTTGTTAAAACATATCCGTTAGATGAAAATTTTTGGTTTGTGCTCTCCATAGGCATTGTCCTTTTCTTTGCTACACTGCTTTTTTTGGCATTGATTACAAATAGATGGGTGATAAAACCTCTTTTGATTCTTATCTTAGTAGTCTCTTCTATGACAAATTACTTTATGAATACATATAGTGTTGTTATTGATGATAGTATGATCCGTAATACACTACAAACAGATATGAAAGAGTCTCTAGATCTCCTATCTATAAAACAGGCACTTTACTTTATTTTTTTAGGTTTACTACCTTCTTGGTATATATTTAAAGTTGAAATTCAAAGAAGAAGTTTTAAGCAAGAAGTTTTAAGTAAATTAAAACTCATAGGTATATCTTTGGTTGTTATTGTTGCATCTATTGCTATTTTCAGTAAAGGATATACATCTTTTGTCCGTGAGCATAAACCTTTACGATTTACAGCAAATCCACTTTATTGGATATATTCAAGTGGAAAGTATATAAGTAAGAGTTTTAACAGTGGTCCTATAGTAGTACAACCGATAGGAACAGATGCAAAAATAGTAAATAAAGGGGATGATAATCGTTCAAAACTTGTTATCATGGTCGTAGGTGAAGCTGCTCGAGCCGATCATTTCTCTTTAAATGGTTATCAACGTGATACCAATCCACTTTTAGAAAAAGATAATGTGATTAATTTTTCAAATGTAAGCTCATGTGGAACATCTACAGCTGAATCTGTTCCATGCATGTTCTCTTATTATGATAGAGATAATTTTAGTTATAAACGAGGTATTGATACAGAAAATATTTTAGATGTATTAAAACATACAAATAAAATTGCTATTTTATGGAGAGATAATAACTCTGACTCAAAAGGTGTTGCTTTACGTGTAAAATATGAACCGTATAAATACCCAAACACAAACACAGTGTGTACAGATGGAGAGTGCAGGGATACTGGTATGCTTGTTGGGCTTGATAAATTTATACAACAAAATAAGGGTAAAGATATCCTAATTGTGCTCCATCAAATGGGAAATCATGGTCCAGCTTATTATAAACGTTATCCAAAGTCATTTGAAAAATTCAAACCTGTATGTAAAACAAATCAACTTGAAAAGTGTTCACAAGAAGAGATTAAGAATGCTTATGACAATGCAATATTATATACAGATTATTTTTTAGATCAAGTGATACAGTTTTTGAAAAAGTATGATAACAAATACGATACTGCAATGATATATATGGCAGATCACGGAGAGAGTCTTGGTGAAGGAGGTATCTATTTACATGGATTGCCTTATTTTATGGCACCTGAGGCACAGACACATATAGGTGCTTTGATATGGTTAGGAAAAGGTATGCAAAAAGAGATAGATATACATCATTTGAAGGCTAAAAGCAATGAAGCGTTTTCGCAAGATAATCTTTTTCATACACTGTTGGGTATCTTTAATGTTCAAACAAAACTTTATAATAAAAAAATGGATATTTTAAGTCAATGAGTATTAAGAAACAACTAGTTGTCACATTTATAGCTTTACTTATAGCTATAGTTTTTTTTGGGTTAAATGATATCGATATTTTCATACAAGATCTGTTTTATAATTTTGCAGATAAACAATGGTTATTAGATAAAACAGGAGAACCATATAAATTTATATTTTATGATGGAATAAAAGAACTTCTAATCGGTTTTGCAGTAGTACTAGCATTTGTATTTTTAGCGACATTTAAAATTAATTCTCTAAAAACTTATCGTCAAGGATTACTTATTGTACTTTTATCTGCAATTATCATACCTTTGACAGTTGGTGTATTAAAAAAAGAGACAAATATGCCATGCCCAAAAGGAGAAATCCGTTATGGTGGTTTTTATCCAAGAACTGCAGTTTGGGAAAGATATGATGAAAACTTTTTTCTCAAACCCTATCGAAATAAATGCTGGCCTGCTGGACATGCAAGTGGTGGTTTTGCATTGATGAGTCTCTTTTTTCTTTTTAAAAAAAGAAAACATAAAGTAGTTGGTTTAACAACTGGTTTGGCTGTTGGATGGATAATGGGATTATATAAAATGATTATAGGGGATCATTTCTTTTCTCATACGGTAATCACTATGATACTCGCATGGTTATTGATTCTGTTAATAGCGAAGTTTGTTTATTGGTTCCGTCCTCTAAAATTATAAAAATATTCCTCTCTTTCCCTCACCCTAATAATTTTTGTGGTATTATAATGTAAGTATAATTTTTGACAAGGTAATTAAATGGATTTAGGAACGGTCATTGGTATTGTTTTAATTATGGCGCTGCTATTAGGTGCTATGGTTATGGGGGTTGGTATCGGTGCATATATCGATATTCCATCAGTACTTATCGTTATCGGTGGTAGTATTGGTGCCTTAATGGTTGCATTTAAACCTTCTCAGATGAAACAGTTTACAAAAATCTTTATGAAGGCTATCAAGCCAGGAGAAGAGGATGTTGCTGAACTTATCAAAAAACTTGTAGAGTTTGCTACAAAAGCTAGAAAAGATGGAATTTTAGCGTTAGAGAGTGAAGTAAACAATGAAGAGAATGAGTTTTTGAAAAAAGGACTCTCCATGGCGATCGATGGTAATGAACCAGATACTATTCGTGAACTTTTAGAAATTGAGATGGAACAGACAAGTACTCGTCATAAGGTTAATGGTTCTATCTTCAGTCAATGGGCCGGGCTTGCCGGTGCAATGGGTATGATTGGTACACTTATCGGTCTGGTTGCGATGCTTTTGAATATGGCTGATCCTTCAGCGATTGGTCCTTCAATGGCCGTTGCCCTTCTTACAACAATGTATGGTGCGATGATTGGTAATATCTTTGGAGCACCAATTGCAACAATCTTGGCAATTCGTAATGATGATGAAACAATGGTAAAAGAGATGATTGTTGAAGGTATTATGTCGATTCAGTCAGGTGATGCACCTCGTGTTCTAGAAGCCAAACTTCTTGCTTATCTTGCTCCAGCTGACAGAGTCAGTCAATTTGATTAAAGTGAAGATTGATGGGTAAGAAAAAGTGTCCTGAATGTGAAGAGTGTCTACCTGCTTGGTTAGCTGCTTTTGGGGATTTGATGTCTCTACTTCTTTGCTTCTTCGTACTTTTACTTTCAATGAGTAGTATGGATGCCAAGAAAGTTTCTGAAGCAATTGGATCACTTTCTGGTGCTATGAGTGTTCTTGAAGGTGGTACCAAAACAGAAATCTCAAAACAGCGTATTCAAGAGTCTACACCTATTGAATCTCAAGATGAAACAAGTGATACTGTAAATAGAATTCAACAAGCTGCAGCTGATGCGAATGAGATGATGGAAAAATCTCAAGGACCAGAAGTCACAGTTGATGAAGCTGAGAATGGATTTGTTATTAAAATGCCAGCAGCACTACTTTTTAAACCAGGCTCTGCAACAATTGACAATCAAGATGCTCTCCTTTTTTTAAAAAGAGTTGCGCTTATTATTGCAGAATTACCAAATGATATGCAGTTAAGTATACAAGGACATACGGACAATACAAACCCTGGTCCATCTTCTCCTTTTAAAGATAATTGGGAACTCTCTAGTGCCCGTGCTATCGCTGTTTTACATGAACTTATTTTAGATGGTGTTAATCCGGCCCGTATGTCTGCGGCGGGTTTTGCACAATATCATCCAATCGCTACAAATGCTACACCAACAGGTCGCGAAAAAAATCGTCGTGTTGAGTTACATTTCTTTGGTACAAAGAGCAAAGAAGATAATAAAGAGACGACATCCATACTTGATAAGGTAAATAAATAAGATATGATATTTAGAATTGTTTTTTCTCTTTTAGCCTTATCAGCACTTGCATTTGGTGCAGATGCTGTTACTATTCCAACAGTAAATTTAAGTCTTTCAGCACCAGATACACCGCATCAGCTTGTCTCCTCTCTTAATGTTCTAGTTATTCTTACACTGCTTGTTCTAGCACCGTCAATGGTACTTGTTATGACAACATTTACCCGTTTTGTCATTGTTTTTGGCTTTTTACGTCAGGCACTTGGAACACAACAGGTACCACCGACGCAACTGCTTGTAATGCTTGCTATGATACTTACAATTTTTGTTATGGAACCAATTGGTACAAAAGCTTATGAACAAGGTATAAAGCCATATATTGCTGAGCAGATTGGATATGAAGAGGCTTTTACAAAAGCTTCTCTCCCTTTTAAAAACTTTATGGTTAGAAACACAAGAGAGAAAGATTTAGCACTCTTTTTACGTATAAGAAAGATGGAGAATCCTAAGAGTATTGCGGATGTACCACTTTCTGTAGTTATTCCGGCATTTATTATAAGTGAGTTAAAAACAGCTTTTGAGATAGGTTTTTTACTCTTTTTACCTTTTTTAGTTATTGATATGGTTGTTGCTTCCATCTTAATGTCTATGGGTATGATGATGTTACCACCTGTTATGATATCGCTTCCATTTAAGATACTTGTTTTTGTACTTATAGATGGATGGAATCTTCTTATTGGCAATTTAATTGCTTCAGTAAAATAGAATAAGGGTATAAATTTGGATTGTAAATATTTTGGTGAATGTGGAGCATGTCGACTTTATGATAAGGGTTATGCAGGACAACTGCAAGACAAGATAGTACTGAACAAAGAACGCTTTAAAAACTATTTTGACCAAGAGATAAAAGTATATACCTCTTTAGAAGAACACTATCGTTCACGAAGTGAATTTAAAATATGGCATGTTGAGGATAATATCTTTTATGCTATGAATCATCAAGAGCATAAAGGTGTTGTGTTAATAGATGAGTGTCCTCAGGTCAATGAACATATTGCACACTTAATGCCAAAACTCTTAAGTGAGATAAAGAGTGCTGCAATCGGATTTAAGCTTTTTGGTGCAGATTTTTTGAGTTCAGGAAGCGGTGAGATTGTTGTCTCTTTGCTCTACCATAGAAAACTCGATAGTGAGTGGGAAGAAAAAGCCAAACAGATAGCGCAAAAACTGGGTATTTATATCATTGGTCGTTCTCGTAAACAAAAAGTCGTTATTGGACAGGACTACATTACAGAGAGTTTGAGTGTTAAAAACAAAGAGTACAAGTTTAACTATATTGAAAACAGCTTCACACAGCCTAATCCTCGTGTTAATGAGAAGATGATCGGATGGGCTATGGAGGCTTTTGAAGGATTACAAGGTGATCTTTTAGAACTCTATTGTGGTGCAGGAAACTTTACTATTCCTTTTGCTACTATTTTTGATAAAGTTTTAGCGACAGAGATCTCAAAATCTTCTATCAATGCTGCAAAAACAAATATGCTTTTAAATAATGTGACAAATATAGAGTTTGTGCGTATGAGTGTAGAAGAGTTTGTCTCTGCACTTGATGGTGTTAGAGAATTTCGAAGAATGAAAGATATTGATATTGATAAATATGAATTAAGTTCGATTTTTGTAGATCCACCACGAAGCGGTATGGATAGTTACTCTTGCAGATTTGCTTCAAGACATGATAGAATCGTCTATATCTCCTGTAATCCTGAAACACTTCATAGAGATTTAGAAATTCTCACTCAAACACATGATGTTGTAGATATGGCACTTTTTGACCAATTTCCATATACACATCATGTAGAGATGGGTGTAAAACTTTTGAAAAAAGGTCTTGTATGATGCGATTTATGATTATGATTTTCTTAGCCTTATTCTTTACAGTACAGCTCAGTGCTATTGAGGAGATAGATCGTATAGATTCAATTGTAAGTGATATAGAAAAATTACGGAAAGAATATAAAATAAAACTTGCTGAAGAACGAGAAAAAAATTCAACTTTAGTCAATAGAATTCATGAGCTTCAAGTAGAGATTACTTCTTTGAAAATACAGATAAAAAAGCTTAAAAAAGCTAAAAAACCAAAGAAAAAAGTTCATTCAAAGAGAAAGCATAAAAAACAATCTTTATATCATTTCAAAGCAAGTGCCTTTCATTTATCTAAAAATGCAAATATCTACGCAGATAAATCAACTAATAGAGTTATCGAAAAATGGGAGAAAGGGACCTCTTTTACATCCAATCTTAAAAGTGACAAACGTATTAAAATTACAGGCTATTTTGTTAATAAAGTGTGGAAAAAAGCTGATAAAAATATGTGGGTAAATCTTATAGATGTGGAGAGTAAGAAGCGACAAAGATAGTTTTTTAGTTCTGATATAATACGAATATGAAAAAAATATTAATAATCAGTGATGGTTCAATAGGTGAACACTTTATACAAAGGGTAACTGAGACATATACAAGTGAAAATATCTACTATGTAGTCCAGCTAAAAGCAAAAGAGTTCACAGATGCTAATCCTGCCCGTTTTAAATTTTTTGAATTTGATCCCACAAGTTTTTATAAATTGTCAAATTTACTTAAAATGGAGTTTATCCAGGTTATTATTGCTATGGATAATCAAGCTGATGTTGAAAATACTATTAAAAATATTCGGGTTATTAAAAAACAGTTACGTATAATAGTCCTTAATCAATGGAATATGGTTAATGAAGATGCGAATGTTGTTCTTGTAAATACAAATGAAATTTTAGCTTCACGTATGCTTGATTATCTTCCAAATGTTCCAGTAATTGCTCAAAATGTTGGTCTTGGAGAGGGTGAGATAATGGAAGTTTTAGTTCCATTTGGAAGCTCTTTTGTTTATAGACATATTGGTGTAATTGAACAAAAAAATTGGCGTATAGTTGCTATTTATAGAAATCGTCAGCTTCTAATGCCCTCACGCAGACGAATGATTCAACCAAATGACCTTCTTCTTTTAGTAGGAGAACCAGCAGTACTCAAGTCTGTATACCGTGCTATTAAACGTGAACTTGGACAGTTCCCAGAACCTTTTGGAACAAATATTTTACTTTATATAGATATGAATATTGTACCGCATACAAAGATCAAAGAGTTAGTAAGACGTGCTGTTTATGTACATACAAAATTTAAACATGATTTAGTCATCAAAATTGTAAACCCCTCTAGTATTGAAATTTTGCAAGAGATTAAAGAGTATCGTGATCTTGATATAATTGTTGATATTGATTATGCTAGTTTAAATTTAAAAGAGACTTTTTGTAATGATGTGAAATCTTATCATGTAGGTTTAGTCATCGTCTCAGCTGAGATGTTTGCTGATTATTATGTAAGACGGGCTCTTTATGAAGTACATGTACCAGTCCTCAAACTCTCAAACAGAAGTTTTTCCAATGTAAAAGATGCAGCTTTAATACTCTCTGACAATAGAGATTTAGAAAAAATCTCAGCTACGATTTTTGATATTTCAGAACAGATGAACTTTAATCTTGAGCTTTATAATTATATACATGAGCATCAAGAGGAAAAAGAACAGGTTATTGAACACTATAACAATCTCTCTACTATTTTTTCAAAGTCTGTTAAAGTGATACAAGAGAGTGAAAATCCAATTCGTGCATTGAAACAAAAAGAGAATTTCATTCAGATATTACCATTTACGGCAAAGCTTATTACACGTAGAACATATGCACTTTTTTCAACTGATAGCGAAAAACTCTATTTTAAACTTGATGATTATCATCAAATTTTTATTCCTGTACAGCTTTGATTTAGCCACTTTTTAGCAAAATTTAAGTATTATCTATCATATTATAATTATGGACAGATAATGCAAGTAAATATTTCTTTAAAACAAGTTGTTGATAACTCTTATAACATCACAATAGATAGCCTTCCTAAGATTCATTTTGATACAAAAGTAGCGATTGTAACAAATCCTAAAGTAGCAGGTTTGCATTTAGGATATCTTCTTTCAAAGATAGAAGCTAAAGAGCTCTATATAATTACTGTACCGGATGGTGAAGGATATAAAAATCAAGCTTCAATCGATTTAATTTTAGAGTCCCTTTTTAATCATCGTTTTAATCGTAAATCACTTCTTATTGCTTTTGGTGGTGGTGTTATTGGTGATATGACAGGATATGCTTCAAGTATCTATCAGCGTGGTATTGATTTTGTTCAGATCCCTACAACACTGCTTTCTCAAGTTGATGCAAGTGTTGGTGGTAAGACAGGTATTAATAACAGCTATGGTAAAAATCTGATTGGTGCATTTCATCAACCACGTGCAGTCTACATTGATCCTTATTTTCTTGCAACTTTACCACAACGCGAATTTGGTGCAGGTGTTGCAGAAGTTGTTAAGATGGCCGTTACATTTAATAAAGACTTTTTTGAATATTTGGAAGAGGCTGATTTAAATAATAAAGAGATTCTTCAAGAAGCAATTAAGCAGGCTGTTGAGACAAAAGCTGATGTAGTTGCTAAAGATGAGAAAGAGCATGGTTTGCGTGCTGCACTTAATTATGGTCATACTTTTGGACATGTGATTGAGAATGAAACAGGATATACTAAATATCTACATGGTGAAGCAGTTGCTATTGGTATGGTTATGGCAAATGCACTTTCTGTCAAATTAGGACTTATGCGAGAGGAAGAAGCACTACGAGTCAAAGCACTTTTGGAAAAGTATAATCTTCCTACTTCTTATAAGATAGAAAATATCGAAAGTTTTTATGAAGCATTTTTCTTAGATAAAAAAAGTTCTGATGCTACAATTACTTTTATTTTACCAGTTGGTCTTGGTGGTGTGAAAATTACAGATAGTGTTGACAAAGCAATGGTTCTCTCTGTTCTAGAGAGTTTTGGAAAATAGAAATGAAATTTCTCTTAATACTTCTTTTTTCTTTTTCTATACTTGCTAGCTCTTTATTTGCAGAAGAAAAAGGAGTTGATACTAATAGTGCTGTAATGGTTGAACAAAATCAGACAGCAGAAGATATTAATGCTACAAAACAGGCATTGGAAGCAGCACGTTTGGCCGAAGAAGCGGCACAAAAAGAAAAACGACGTATTCAAAAAATGATACGTCAATATACAACTGAGCTAAATCAACTTGAAGCGCAGATATCAGATGAAAATGTTTGGATAAAAAGCTATGCTTCTTATCTTACATCTTTAGAAGTTAAACGAAATCTTGAGAAGATTAAAAAAAGAATCAAATGGCTCTCAAAACATGCAAAAACTCCGAGTGATATGGATGAATTGACAGGACTTATTTCAAAAGAGAGTATTTTAACATCACAGATCAATAAACTTAAAGGTGACAGCAGTGCTCCATTTTCAAAGTTGATTACTCCACCTAAGATTGATGAAGTTCCAGTTATTGCAAACCCTTTTGAGATCTTTACTGGTCTCTCATTAGTTAAGACAATTGATGCAAATTTTGAGGATTACAAAAAACGAAAAGAGAATTTAAATACACTTATTATTCTTTTAAGAAAAGAGGTTGACCTTTACAAAAAATTGGCAACCTTAAATCCTAAAAAATATAAGAATGCTTTGGAAAAAAAGCAGACAGAATTGGAACGATTTGAAAGGGCATTAGATACTATGACTGTAACACTAGATGTTTATCAAAAACGTTTAGAGATTGCAAAAATTAGTATTAACAAAGGTATTCAAAAGCAGATTTATAGACTTGCACGTATTGGTGTTGCAGTTTTATTTGTCTTTTTGATTTTCTTTTTACTCAAACTTATTGTTAAAAAGTATATTACAGATAATGAACGTTTCTATATGGCGAACAAAATCATTACTTTTACAAACTTTACTGTCATACTCTTGATACTCTTCTTTAACTATATAGAAAATGTAAGTTACCTTGTAACTATTCTTGGATTTGCTTCCGCAGGTATTGCCATTGCAATGAAAGATTGGTTTATGTCTATTTTAGGCTGGCTTGTTATTGTTTTTGGTGGAAGTATTCATGTTGGTGATAGAATTCGTGTTGATATGGATGGTATGAAATATGTTGGTGATGTACTGGATATTTCACTGCTTCGTATTACAATCTTAGAAGATATTACTTTGACTTCGATTATGCAAAACCGTCGTGCAGGGCGTATTATTTTTGTTCCAAACAACTATATCTTTACAAGAATGATAGCAAATTATACCCACCATTCGCTCAAAACTGTTTGGGATGGTGTCAAGATTACCATTACATTTGACTCAAATCATAAAAAAGCGATGCATCTTGTTAAAGAGATAACTAAAAAGTACTCAAAAGGGTATACTGACATTACAAGAAAGCAGTTAAATAAACTGCGTCAGCACTACTCTTTGAAAAATACGAACGTTGAGCCTCGCATCTACTCTTTTATAGAACCATATGGTATCGATATAGAAGCGTGGTACTTAACGAATGCTTATGGAACATTGACACTTAGAAGTGTTATCTCTACAGAGATAATTGATGCATTTAAAGAAGAAGATGATATAACTATTGCATACCCTACACAAAAACTCAATATCGATATGCATAGTGAAACACCAGTAGCCCATAATAACGAGTTGGTATAATGCAGAAGAAAAAAGTATATTTTAAAACATTCGGATGTCGTACGAATCTCTATGACTCTCAGGTAATGATGAGTTCACTCAAAGAGTATGAGATAACAGAGAATGAAGATGAAGCAGATGTTGTAGTCATTAACTCCTGTACTGTTACTAATGGAGCAGATACACATGTACGATCCTATATCTCTCAGTTAGAAAAAAAGGGTACAGATAAAAAACTCTTTTTAACAGGCTGTGGTGCGCACACAAAAGGAGAGTCACTTCTACGTGAGGGACGAGTTCACGGGGTATTTGGACAGAGTGAAAAAGAGAAAATCGATGCACTTTTAAAAAAAGAGCAACCTTTTTATGAAAAGGGCGATCTTAACCATATAGATGAGATGGTCGTTGATGAGTTTGTAGGTAAGAGTCGAGCATTTATTAAGATTCAAGAGGGGTGTAATTTTCGCTGCTCATACTGTATTATTCCATTTGTGCGTGGTGATGCACGGAGCATGGATGAAGCAAGAATACTCGAACAGGTAAAACGTCTTGCGGCTAATGGTTTTGGTGAGTTTATCTTAACCGGTACCAATGTTGGATCATACGGCCAAGATACAAGAACATCATTAGCGCAACTCATGAAAAAAATGTCCATGATTCGCGGAGTTCGTCGAATCCGATTGGGAAGTGTTGAGCCTATTCAGATTGGGGATGAGTTTAAAGAGATCCTTGATGAGCCGTGGATGGAGAAGCATATGCACATTGCTCTGCAACACACTTCACCAAAGATGCTCAAACTGATGAATCGCCGAAATGTCTACAGACAAGATAGAGAACTTTTTGAATTTTTGGCTGATAAGGGCTATGCAATCGGAACAGATTTTATTACAGGTTTTCCAGGTGAGAGTGAGGAGTTGTGGCAAGAGGCAATGGAGAATGTAAAAGCACTTCCTCTGACACACCTCCATGCTTTTACCTATTCTAAACGTGATGGAACACCTGCTGCACATATGAAACCAGAAGTCAATGGCAAAGTGGCAAAAGAGCGACTTCATGGGATAGAAGCTTTAGTAAATGAAAAAAATTATGCATTTAGAAAAGCTTTTAGTGGTGAGTTGGATGTCTTGATAGAATCTTACAAGAGTGGATTCTATCATGGACTTGATCAACATTTTAATAAAATAGTCATTAAATCAGATGAAGACCTTCTTGGTAATTGGGTAAGTATTTCTGATTATGAAGTACTGAAGGAGCATAACTATGCCATCATCTAAACTCAATAGAATCATACTTGTAGTTTCAGCTTTTTTAATTATTGCCCTTGTTCTATTTGCTGCACTGCGTGATAATGCTGATGCAATTACCCTGCACCAGGCAAATGCTCTTCTTCAGAACAAAGAGGTCAATAAAGTTATTGTTACGAAGGAGTATGTTTATCTAAAAACTGATAATGGTTACTATAAGATTGCATCTTCTCAGGTTACTCCAAAAATGTTTGTAGATTATAAAGTTGAAGTTGGCAGTGAATCAAACAATATCATTATCTATATACTCTGTTTGGTTTTACTACTTGGTCTTGGCTCTTTACTTTTTAAATTTTTACAAAAAAGAGGTTTTTTTCACCGTGTCGAGTATACCAATACTCCAGGTGGAGGGAGTAGTGCTTCATTAACTATGAATTCACCAATAGAGGCTATTAAAAGTGATGTCAGTTTTGATGATATTGGTGGTATCAGTGATGTGAAAATTGAGCTTGAAGAGATCATAGATTTTATGAAAAATCCAAAGCGATATAAAAACTTTGGTGCTCGTATGCCTCGTGGTGTCTTGCTTGTTGGTCCTCCCGGTGTTGGAAAAACTATGATAGCAAAAGCAGTTGCCAATGCGGCAGATGTTCCTTTTTACTACCAAAGTGGTGCCTCTTTTGTACAGATTTATGTAGGAATGGGTGCAAAACGTGTACATGAACTTTTCGCTGCAGCAAAGAAAAATGCACCCTCTATCATTTTTATAGATGAGATAGATGCTGTAGGAAAAAAACGTGATGGACAGCGTAATGATGAGCGAGAAGCAACACTGAATCAACTCCTGACAGAAATGGATGGATTTGAAGGCTCTAGCGGTGTCATTGTTGTTGCAGCAACCAATAAGATAGAAGTCTTAGATCCAGCACTACTTCGTGCTGGACGCTTTGATAGACGTGTTTTTGTCGAGCTTCCAACAAAACGCGAACGTGAAGCTATCTTGATGAAGTATCTCGAAAAAGTACCTAATGATCTTGATGTTTCAGTTGTTGCAAATATGACAGTGGGATTCAATGGTGCAGCTCTTGCAACACTGGTAAATGAAGCAGCACTTTTAGCCTTGCGTCAAAATGATTTTCAAGTCACATTAGAGCATTTTTATCAGGTAAAAGATAAAGTGATGTTTGGAAAGAAAAAGCTAAAAATGCTTAATGACAAACAAAAAGCCTATCGTATTACCTATCAGGCTGGAAAAGTAATTGTTGCAACATATTATGATCTACCTTTTGAGAAGCTAATGCTTTCCAATGAGAAATTGACTCCTTCAACAGATGAACCTTTTATAAAACAAGAACTTGAAGCTCGTGTCAAAATGTTAATTGCTGGAAGTGTTGCTTGTGATATGAAGTATAAAGAACATGCAAGCAGTGCAAAAAATGATCTTGATGAAGCTAAAGAGATAGTAAGAAAGATGATTCAGGAGTATGGTATGGGATCAGCATTAATTGTATCAGAAGAGGAACAAGAACTACTACTGATAAGACTCTATGAGGAGACAACAGTTTTATTGAAATCTCTTGTTGATGTTATGAAAAATGTTGAGAGTGTCTTGCAGGATCGTGAAAGTATTACAAAAGAAGAAGTAAAGCAGTATATCAATGAAGTTTTTTAGTGGATTTTCCCTTCGTAATGAAGTAGATTTTTTTAAACCTTTTATAAATGAGAGCAACTATAGTGTTTGTGGTTTTTCTTATGGTGCCATAAAAGCTTTTGAATATGTTCAAAAAGCTTTGAAAGAAGGCAATAGAGTAGACAGATTACAATTTCTTTCTCCTGCATTTTTTCAAAGTAAAAATGAAAAGTTCAAGCGACTGCAACTCATGGCTTACAGAAAAAATGAAGATGAGTATCTGCGTCAGTTTATTAATGCCTGTTTTTTACCTTATGAGCGAAGGGTGGTAGAGCACTCTGTTACTGTTTTAGAAGAGTTAGAAGAGCTTTTGATGTATGAGTGGAGTAGAGATGAGCTGAAAGCTTTGGCTGATAAAGGTGTCGTAATAGAGGTCTATCTTGGAGGTGAAGATCAGATAGTAGATAGTGCTGAAGCAAAAGAGTTTTTTTTGGATGTGGCAACTGTAACGTATGTAAAAAATGGGAACCATTTTTTATTAACAGAGTAGAGGGTTTAAATACCTTTGACCATATTTATACCTTTAAAACTCCGAGGACAAATCCTCCCTACGGTCTGAGCCTCTCCGTTTTAAAGGTATAAATATTATAAATAAATAATTTAAATATATAATAAAAAGGATAAAAACAGTGGCAAAAATTAAAATAGGCGTAATAACAGCAAGTGACAGAGCAAGTAAAGGTATCTATGAAGATATCAGTGGAGTAGCTATTCAAGATACGATGAAAGATTATCTTAAAAGTGAGTTTGAAATAGTTTACAGATGTATTCCTGATGAGCAAGATGTACTGGAAGCTACTATGAAAGAGTTGTGTGATGAAGCAGGGTGTTGTCTGGTTGTTACAACTGGTGGAACCGGTCCTGCACTGCGTGATGTGACACCTGAGGCTACTGAGAATGTCTGTGACAAGATGATGCCAGGTTTTGGGGAGCTTATGCGTCAGGTAAGTCTGCAGTATGTACCAACAGCGATTCTTTCTCGTCAGACTGCGGGTATTCGAGGAAACTCTTTGATCATCAATCTTCCTGGGAAACCAAAATCGATCCGTGAGTGTCTGGATGCTGTTTTTCCTGCAGTGCCATATTGTATTGATCTAATTGAAGGGCCATATATTGAGACGAATGAGGATGTGATGAAAGCATTTCGTCCAAAAGCAAAATAAAAAGGAAAAAGAGTATGCGTAAACAAGCGATCGATAAGACACCTGCAAGGCTTGATTTCCTGCAGAGTGCTACAGGGCTTATTTTAGCCTTGTTTATTATGGGGCATATTCTTTTTGAAGCCTCTATCTTAATCTCAAATGAGATGATGCACAGAGTAACTCTGATGTTTGAGGGCTACTACTTTTTTGGAGAGCGTTATCCTGGAATCATCTCTTTTTTAGCGGCTGCTATCTTTACTATTTTTATACTGCACGCTTTTATAGCGATGCGAAAATTTCCATCATCATACAAGCAGTATAAGATTATGAAAAACCATACACTTACTTTAAAACATGAAGATACATCTTTGTGGATGATTCAAGTAATTACCGGCTTTATGATGTTTTTCTTAGGCAGTGTGCATCTCTACATTATGATGACCCAACCGGCAAATATAGGGCCACATCTCAGTTCTGCACGTATTGTAGATCAGTTTATGGGACCTTTATACTTTTTACTTTTGATCTCTGTTGTTCTGCACGCTTTTATAGGGCTCTATCGCTTGGCTTTAAAGTGGGGCTTTATGGAGGGAGAGAGTACAAAAAAATCAAGAGCTTTTTTTAAACTTTTAATGCGCTCTTTTATAGCACTGTATCTTTTAGTAGGGCTTGCTTCACTTGCTAGATATACCTACATAGGGTTGCATGAAGATACTTCAATCCCATATGCACAAGAAAAAAGTCTGCAAAAGGATCTCAAATGAATATAATCTATACAGATGTACTGATCATCGGTGGCGGACTTGCCGGACTGCGTGTGGCAACTGGAGTAAAAGAGCGGGGTCATGATGCTATAGTCTTGACACTTGTACCACCAAAAAGAAGTCACTCTGCAGCGGCTCAGGGTGGTATGCAGGCCTCTTTGGCTAACTCAAAGATGGGTGAGGGTGATAATGAAGATGTCCACTTCTCTGATACTATCAAGGGAAGTGACTGGGGTGCTGATCAGGTAGTAGCACGTATGTTTACCCACTGTGCACCAAAAGCTATACGGGAGTTGGCTCACTGGGGTGTGCCTTGGACAAGAGTCAAAAAGGGTGACAGAACGGCCATCATCAATGCAAAAAAGGTGACTATTACTGAAAAAGAGGAAGCGCATGGATTAATCACTGCACGTGATTTTGGTGGTACAAAGAAGTGGAGAACCTGTTATACATCAGATGGAACAGGCCACTCGATGCTCTATGCTATGGATAACAAAGCACATGAAGACAAAGTAGAGATCCATGAGCGTCTTGAAGCCATAGCACTTATTCATGACAATGGTCACTGTTATGGAGCGATTGCTAGAAACCTAATGAGTGGTGAGCTTGTAGCCTAT
>Ga0256843_1001376_pt1 | contig 19275 bp, 15 predicted proteins | sample AlvinellametaG_FD_191572 | JGI IMG/M metagenome (GOLD analysis project Ga0256843, IMG submission 191572) | Pompeii worm associated microbial communities from hydrothermal vent at the East Pacific Rise, Pacific Ocean - Alvinella | ecosystem: Host-associated > Annelida > Integument > Unclassified ... | reverse complement strand
CTGAATCCATGCTGATATTTTAATATTTTTATTTAATATATTTCTATGGGTTTTATTATCTATCTCTAAGCTTAACATATTTGATATATGAGCCATAGAGGAGATTGCTAAATCTCCATCTGGAATTTCTTGATGACAAGAGAGGCAAACACCTTGTCTATCTAATTTATCTCGTATATCTTTTGGGAGTGGATTTGCTAAGCTCCAGTGGTTATCTACTGTTTGGACTTGTGTTCCATTCTCATCTATCATTACAGAGTAGTCATGTTTTAGGTTTGGAATTGCTGGAATTTGAATATCAACTCTCTTTGGTAAAACCTTTCTATCTGGACTCATTAAATCAATTATAGTATCTTGGCTTTGGTCTGAGAAATATTTTCCACCCTCAATTCCCATCCCTAAAGCCTTTTTAGATGTGTGACAACTCTCACAACTTCTTGACTCTTTACTAATAGTGTGGGGTTGGACTTGAGACATTGTAATTGCATTTTGCCCCTCCTCTCCTGCTCCTTCTACATTTGGAATTTTAAATATATGGTTTTGAAGAAGTGCTTTTCCATCTTTTCCAATAACTGTAATAGTTGTTTGACACCCCGGTATTGTAGGAGAGACTCTCCCTTCCCCATTTATGCTTAGGGCTGGATTTTCCCATCTCAAATAGCTTCTAGTCTCAGTTACCTTTCCATCTACTAAAAAATCTTTTAAATTTTTCTCTCCTGTATTTCCATGAATATCATGAAACTTTGAAGCTCTTAAATAGTCTGGGTTTTTATTTCCATTTGAGTAGTCAATTTTTACATGACACCCATAACATTGAGGTGCCCAAGTGGCATGGCAAGTATAGCACTCCAGTTTTGAGTTGTGTGCTTTAATCTTATCCATAGCAATTAATGCTTTTTTTGATAGTTTCTCTTGTCTCTTTAGCTCTTTTAGAGGAGTAAGCTCAATATCTTTTCCAGATGAGAGGTGAATTATAACTTTATTTCCATGTTTTGTAGCCTTTGGCATTGGGTTTCCTCTAGCAGTAAGCAAAAATCCATCTCCAATATCCTTTGGAACTGCTCCTTTTTTTAAGTAATCTGCTAGAGTTTTAGTAACACCCCTTGGAGTCCCCTTTTTCTCTTTCATACTAAACTCATCAGAGTATCCTAAAGGGAGTTCCCAAGGATATTTTTGGGTTGTTCCGTGGCAATCTTGACACTCAATCTCTACTGCACCCAAATTTGCCCCAACCATAAAGCCGTCTCCGTGCATATCATTACTTGTGTGGCAATCTTGACAAAGCATCCCTTTTGTGTAGTGGATATCTTCTCTTAGGTGTAGGTATCTTTTTGTGTGTAGTTTTGGTTGTGGGTTTCCACTCTCATCAAAAGTAGCCTTATACTCTGTCTCCATAAGCCCTTGATATGATACCCCAATTCTCTTTCCCCTATTATGGCAAGTGGTGCAGGTTTCTACTGGTATTCCTGAGTAGTTTATATCGTGTATTGATACCTTTACTTTTCTAGAGGATTGTATCTGATGGGTTAGGAGGTGTCCTCTCTCATCTTTAGGAATTGTGCTATCATTTCCCTCATAAAAGCCCTCATTTGAGTATGGAATATGACAACTAGCACACCCCATTCCTCTATAGTCTCCCCTTCTGCTTCTACCCTTTCCTCCAGTATGACACCTTAAACACTCCTGTCTTAAATAGGTATAAACAGCTAAAGATGGATCTTTTTCAATCTCATCGGCTGTTGGGGCTTTTGGGATAGTTTGCATCTTTTTTGGGAAGGCTTGAGGCTCCCTCTTCTCTAAAGCTCTCATATACTCCCTATAGGCTTTAGTTCCAAGTCTCTTATGGGTATTATTTAGGTCATAATTTGACATATAGTGCTCATACCCCTCTTTTGCACCAAATCCCCATAGTGCTCCATGTATCTTTCCAGCCTCTGTATTCATTAGAGAACTCCATTGAGCCTTGACCTGTTCTATATGGCACATACCACATGTATTTATATTTATCCATTGGCTTGTTGGAGATGGGTAAAACTCTTTTGGACCTTTGTGTTCTAAAAAGTATTTTAGAGTTCCACTATGGGCTTTTGTTCTATTCTCTTCTTCATTTGGATTTCCCCCATGACAAACCACACAATCATTCCCCTTTGCTCCTGCCCTATCAGCCACTTTTAAAATCTCTTGCATCATTTTAGAGTTTTTATCTCTTATATGCTCAATTCCATTATGGCACTTCAAACAGCTATTTGAATAACTAATAGTTATTAGTAAAATAAGTAGATATATAAACCTCATTCCCTCTTCTTTTAGAAAATTTTTTGATATAATACTTATATAATATTAAGAAAATATTAAGAAATATAAACTTTATCTATTGTTTCTATATTTTCTATATTATCTCCAATCCCATACTCAAAGCTATTAGGAGATATTAGTTTGACATAGATACTTTTATCACCATCTCTCATATTATCTGGAATGGATACTCTTACCTTTTTAATTGAACTATCACTAATTGGTAAATTATTTTTTATCGCTAGAGGTGAACTTGTATAATATATCTCAAAATCATCACCTGCATCTATAAACTCATACCATTTCCCATACTCACTATCTCTATCTATAACAACTCTAAATTTTCTTCTTCTATTTCTCCCAAGATAAAAGCTAAATTTTATATCCTTATCTTTTATATTTCTATCTATAACCTTAATGACTCCCCCCGACCTTGTCTCTATTAGACCAAAAGCAACGCCTGTTTTTCCATTTGGTCTGCTAAAATCATTTTCATTATCTAACGGAGGGTATATTTTAATATCCGTATCAATATTCTTCTCCTTAAATTCAGCCTTAAACTCCTCTATTTTTTTGTCAAATAGCTTTTTTACAATAGGAGATTTACTTGAGTTACCAGCTAAAAATATATTTATAACATCTACATTAAAACCTATATCTTCATGGTGTGCATATACTGCTTTAATTAAACTCTCAAAAAAGCTATCTACTCCCTTTTTTATTCTACTCTCTAAAATATTGAAAAGCTCATCTTCATCAATTTCAAGTTCAACCTGTGCTTTTTTATCTCCACTATTATTATATAAATCTACTCTTAGTCCATCTTCACTAAAGATTTTCTCATCAAAATTATCTCTCTCCCAAAATTTTCTAAGCTCTTTAATGAGATTTACCATATTTAATTTTGCCTCTCTAGTATCAGATAGTAGTAGTTCACTTCCTAAAAACTCACTACTCTCAGATGGTCTTCTAAAGCTACATACATTCTCCCTTAAGATATCACTATTCTTTTTGAATATCTCAAATGCCAAAAGCTCAAGTAGATTTTCTCCTCCAAGATATCTATCTCCACCAGCTCCAAAATTCTCTATAACATAGTCATATCTTTTCTCATCTCTTTTATCTTCATCTGCCCATCTAAAGATACCAAAATCAAAGTCAGTAGTTCCTCCACCAAAATCAAATATACCATAGAAGTTTTTCTCATTCTCCTCTGCTAAACCATACTCTTGAAGAGCAATAGAGGCGTAAGATGCTGGTTCACTAACCCCTGCAGTTACCTTAAGGTTCTCAACCTCATCACCAATATCTGGTAGAGCCTTTGCAATCCCCTTTTTAAAACTACTTAATATCTTCTCTCTAATATCTAGGTTATATGTAACTGGAAAAGATAGCAGATACTCAAGATATATATTATCGCTATGTTGATTATTTATATATAATCCCAAGTAGTAGGCATATAGCTCAATAGGGTTTAAATCTCCATCTTCTAGCTTCTCAAACTCTTTTAGCTCATAGATATTCCCTTGGAAATCTTCAATTTTAAGTTTTCTATTTCTATCTCCTGCCCACTGTTTAAGCTCTGTAAGGTAGCCATTAAATCTATCTGAAGAGCTATTTTTTAGGTTTTCATAGGCTGTATGGGATATGGTTAAATCATCCCACTTAGTTTTGGGTCGAAACTTCATATTTTTATATTCACTCAAAAAGCTATCTAGGTTTATAAACTCCATAACTGTTGGATTTTCATAGTGGTGAGGCTCTTCCTTTTTGCTCCAATCTCCAATTCCTACCCTAAGTGGTAATATGGTCTCACTATTCTTTTGATATACAACAACAGTAGATTTTGTTCCAAAATCTATTCCAATAACTCCACCCTTAACAATCGACTCCTTTGGGTCTTTTGCTACTATTGGACTTTCTAACTCTATTTTTATTGGGTTTTTAAAGTTCTCTTTTTTAGATAGAGCAAAAGCCTCCCAACTTCCCTTATTTACATCTAAAATAAGCTTTCTATCATACTCTATTATATTGGAACGGATTTTATCAGCCTTTAAAATATTATTTATTATATCAGGAGATATAATTTCTGAAAGGTTTAATATATTAAAACTGTTATCTATTTCAATATCTAGTTTTAATAGATTATCATAATCTTTACTCTTTAAGCCCTTTGGCTTTAATCCATTTGTAATCCATAATAGAAAATGCTCTTTATCTAATAAATCTTCAGATATATCATATAATCTATAAATAGGATGGATATAACCATTAGCAGTAGATTTTTTAAGATATCCAATATCTAAATCAAATGTTTTAACTTCATATGATTTTTTATATAAAATGTATGCACTTGGATTACTAGGTCTTTTACTTGAAGTAGAAAAAGGTGAATTTTCTAATTTACTTAAATATAATAGTTCATTTTTAGTTGGAATATCAATATTGCTATTTTTATAGAATTCTCTTAACCTTTTTAAAACATATTCATAATTCGTTCTCGATGGGATACTATCCATATATTTAAAACCATTTTCACAAAGCCCGAGCCAACACCCATTAATCTTTTTATCGTAACAGTAGTTATTATTCATTGGAATAAAACGGTTACTTTTTAAAATATCCTTTACACTATTGAAAGCCTTCTCTAAAATAGTTAGATATTTTACTTCTCTATCTTCTAAAAAATTTTCTAAATCCTTTTCTAAATCTTGTTTAGAGAAATTCTTTTCAATATAAATTTCACTTATCATTTGTGGCATATCTATATCCTTACAATGCTCTTCTGTTTTATATTTGCTCTTCTCTTATATCCAAATAGGATAACCTCTTTTACCTTTCCACTCTGAGATAAACTTCTTTTATCTCTAATCATAGTATCCATATCAAATTTATCCCCATTTTCTACTTCTAATGTAGAATAATTTTTTATATTTTTAATTTTTTCAAAAACTATCTCCAAAATCTCTTTTAATACCCTAAAATCTCCATCTTTATGCTCTTGATTTAGATATTTTGCATAGTCCCAAATAGAGTCAAAATTTATAGATGCAGAGGCAAATAGCTCCAAGCCATCTTCTCCCCTAAATATATTCTCTAGTCCACTTTTTGTTGCATTAGATAAACTACTATATAGATTTTCTATTCTTTGAGTTATACTATTACTTTTTAATCTATCTATCTCAAAGCGTAGGTTATCAATAGTCTTATCTTTTTCTAATAAACCTTTTTTTAATATCTCTATATTTTTGGATAGATTTAAGATTTTAGATTTGCTATCTTTTAACTCCTTCTGTAGCTCATCAATTTTACCATTATCTTGACTACTATGACCATCTCCACCAAATAGATGATTTAAAAGTTTTTTTATCATCTTCTTCTCCTTTTTTACCTTTTTTAAATCTTTTTCAAGCCTCTCTACTCTAGCCTCTAAATCACTACTCATCTATCTCTCCTATAACTTTCTATTCTTCTTTTTGTAAACTCATAGAGAGAATTACTATTCTTTATCTTCTCTTCAGGTTGATTTATACTATTTTGAACTTTATCCTCTATATATTTAGTTTCAAGAATATTTAGATTTTTATCAAAATCTATTTCTCTATCACTTAGTATCTCAAATTTTAACTCTTCACCTTCATACTCTATCTTATCTTTAAACCACTCCCAAAAGTCTTCACTAAACTTAAAGCTATCCTCTCCCTCTCTCCTTAATATTTTATATTTACCGTTTACTCTCTCTTCCACTTTCACTTGGTTATTAAATATCTCAATATAGAATACCCTTACACTCAATTTGCTCTCCTCTGCATTGATAAAATTTTCTCTTCTAATTCTTTTTGGGAAATATTTGGTTCAAGTTTCATGTATGCTTTTAAAAGTGTATCTTCTAACTTATCTTCATCTTCAATTTTTAATTCTCTCTTTAAATACTTTACAAATTTTTCTGGTTCAATTCCAACGTCTTTAAATTTCTTTAAAATATTTTCTATTTCTACTCCACTCAATCCAACCTTAGCCACTTTTGCCCAAAATTCAACTGGTATTTTAATATCAAACTCCTCCTCTATCGATTTTGATAGTATTGAAGTCCCTAATGCTCTTCTTGCAAGTCTCTCTTCAGGAGATAGTCTCTCAATCTCCTCTTTACTCTTTGCTTTTATCTCATTTCTAAGATACTCTATATAGTCTCTTGTAGAGTCAAAATCCTCTATCTTCTTATCGGCTCTCATTGCCCTATCACCTAAATTTTCACTATCATCTTCAGGTTTAATAATTCCTAGAGCTTTAGCCACATTCTCAACAACCTTAACTATTAAGTTAAATGTCTCAATTCCAACTCTTAAAAATTCTGTAGCCTTTTCTGTTAAAAGCTTACCAACACTCTTAGCTACACTTGTTATGCCACTCCAGACACTTCCCCAAAATCCCATTCTATCTCCTTCTTATTTTTTTAATTAAAAATCCAATATCTTTACTCTTTTTAAGTTCTATTAGAATACCTTTTAAATCACTATTTAAATTGTTATAGAAAACTTTATTTAAAAAGAGTGATAACTCATCTATATTCATATCACTACCATTTAAGTAATCATGAATATTTCCTTTACTTCTATTAAATAACTCCTCATCTCTTCTTTCATAATCTAAAAATATCTGCCAAGCCCTTGAAAATTCAAATATTTTACTAAAATTATCTAAATTGATATTTTGAAGTTCTAAAATATCTCTATAGAAGCTAAGCCATTTATCCCTTATCTCATCTTCACTAACTTCTACCTCTATAGATTGAGAATTTAATGGAGAGATTTGAACCTGAATAGCATTATAATAGTTCTGGTTAAATAGAACTGCTCTTCCAACTTCCAACCTCGATAGGAAATTTTTCTGCTCATCAGTTAAAGCCATAGTATTACCTATAGCCTCCTTATCATCTATTGCAAATAGCCTATGGACAATCTTTGTATTTGTATTCTTTAACACCTCAGAAGTTAGTTTATTTGGTATCTGGTCAACTATAATTAGACTCTCTCCATATTTTCTAATCTCTGCTAACATATCAGTAAAGCTCTCAACTCCCCTCTTCTTATTAGGGCTATCTCCAAACTCATATTTAGATAAAAGCCTATGAGCTTCTTCTATAAGTGTAATATGTCTAAAGTTTCTATTTTGCTTATATTTTATCTTTATTGCCTCATTTAAATTTACTAAGATAAGTCCCATAATAAACGATTTTTCACTTGGACTCTTTATCTCTTCTAGTTCTATAACAACTCTTTTATCTAAAAGCTCTCTAAAATCAAAACCTCTAGATGTATTTAACATGCTCCCTTTAGTTCCAACAGTTAACCCTTGAAGTCTAGCCTTAATTGAGCCAATATAGTCATTTTTTAACCTATCATCAAAACCTTGTCTCTCAACTACAATATTAACTTCAGATATTACATCTTCAAGTGTTGGAAATGAGTTTATATTTTTTTCAAATGGATTTTCAAATTGGCTATTTCTGCCAGTAGCAATATCCCAACCAAATTTTTGATATGCACTATATATAGCACTCTCTATTATTTGTGGTATCGCAGCTTCCATATCAAAAGCACTCTCTATTGTAGCTTTTATCATATCTACTCTACTAGAGATATTCTCTCCCTCAAAAAATTCAAAAGGATTTAATCTAAATGGGGCTAAATTCTCATCTCCAAGCGTAAAGACCAATATATCATCTACACCCATTAGGTTTCTATACTCTGTTTTTGCAGGTTCAATAACTAAAAATGGTATATCTGCTTCAAATAGTAGTCTTTGACATGTTGTTGTTTTTCCACTGCCTGTAACTCCAGCTATAAAGATATGTTTATTTAGCTCACTATATGGTAGATTTACATCTATATTAGTCTCAATCCCACTCTTAACCATCTTTCCAAGATTAATTTTATTATCATCTATCTCATCAATATTTAGACCAAATTCAACCTCCTCTTTTAACCTTAATCCTATAACCTCTTTTTGTGGTAGAGAGGCAATAACACTAAGTTCACGGGTGGAGAACCAATTTAACATATTATATTTGGAGTATAGAAGCATTTTATATCTTTGGTTCTCTTTTAGTCCACCATATTTATATTTATGTCTATATTTTGGTAGTTGAAAATTATATATATAGTCTCTATATAAACTTTGATTATCTTTATTTTCTATATAAGTATATGTTAGAGGAACTTTATTTTGCTCAACTCCACTAAATAGAGATATAAAACTATTTGCCAATTTGGTTATTTTACCTTTAGTATCAGCAAATAGATACACTCCACTTATAAAGCCACCTTTCCCCTTAGCATAGTTTACTCTCTTAAGCAAAATATCATCTATATATTTTAACCACTCCTCAAACTCTTTCCTCTCAAACTCAACCGTTGTTGTTTCGTTATCTGACTCTTGGTCTATATATGATAGAGATTTAGTTTTTGATTTTATTTTTGAATTTGATTTACTTTTAGATGCACTTGTTATTTTATTTGATGTAGTATTAGTTGATTTACTATTATTCTCACTACTACTATCACTTTTCTGCTTTGATGAGTTACTCTCAGTCACACTTTTAGATTTTGAGGTTGATATTGTAATTGAAGATGTTTTACTTTCTGTATCTGATTCACTATTTGTATTTGAACTGTTATCTGTCTCTGAATTTGTATTAGAATCTGTTTCACTGTTATTTCTACTTTTAGATATACTTTTTTGAATAGTTTTTTTGACAAATGGAGATATTTTATCGTAAATTTTAAATAAATCTTCTTCTATACTATTTATCTCTTTTAAAGATAGGGGTTTACTTATAATAAGTAGGGCAAACTCATCTCCATTCATAATATCCACAAGTCTATCCACTCCTTGAAAATGTTTAGCCTCCTCATTTACATTTGGAACTCCATTAATCTCAGCTATATATTTATAGTTTTTAATTTTATTTAGAATTTTTTTTCTATTTCTTCTCTTAACTCTTGCGACTCTACTACCTCTAAAGTTTCCTTCTATGTTAGCTTTTAAAATATGATTTGCAATATCATCTATATCTAGGTTATTTAGGCTACTTTCTCTATTTTTAACTATCCCAAAGTAGAAAGATATCTTATTTTTTGAACCTATTATTAGATATAAAAAATTAATACTATCTATTTGCATACTACTTATTACATTCTCTAAAGCCTCTTTTCTTGGTGCTTCATCCTCATATGTTATCTCTTGAATATGAAAAAGTTCAAAGTCGCTTTCATTAATGATGAAGTTATTTTCCAATATTTTTTTAAATTTATTAAAATCATCAGATTTTATTATATCTATAAGTATATTTGACATTTTTTTATTCCCCTAAGTAATTTAAAATTATTTTAATATACTAAAAGAATTTATTTAATTTTTTTTATAAAATATAAATTGTAAATATTGATAAGTAATTATTTATAATACCTTTTTATTTAAAAGATTTGTTTTATCTATATTTAGATAGTGAAAAAAAGTGTTATAATATTACAACTAATTACAAGGACTAAAGAGGAATGAGTAAAATTTATGATTTAATAGTTATTGGTGGAGGACCTGGAGGAATTGGAACGGTTGTTGAGGCTAAGATATTTGGATTAAAAGATGTTTTACTTATAGAAAAGAGTGAAAACCACTCTTATACAATTAGAAAATTTTATAAAGATAAAAAGAGAGTAGATAAAGATTGGCAGGGGCAAAAGATTGAAATAGAGGGGCATGTTCAATTTTTTGATGGCACAAAAGAGAGCACTTTAGACTATTTTGATAAGCTTTTAGATAGTGAAAAGATTGATAGTCTTTTTAATTGTGAGGTTACAAAGGTTGAAAAGGTGGGAGACTATTTTAAGGTTTACTCTTCAAAGGGGGAGTTTCTAGCTAAAAATGTAGTAATTAGTATTGGTAGGATGGGGAAACCAAATAAACCAAACTATAAAATCCCACCATCAATTAGAAGTAGAGTAAACTTTAACTTAGATAAGTGTGGAAATGGAGAGAAAATTATTGTAGTAGGTGGTGGTGATAGTGCAGTAGAGTATGCTTGTGAGCTTAGTAGAACCAATAGTGTCACTCTAAACTATAGAAAAGATAAACTAACTAGACCAAATCCAACAAACTTAAAGATGTTACAAGAGCATATCGACAAGGGGTTAATTAGAACAAAATTTGGAGTTGATATTGTAGGTTTAGAGTCTGAACATGGAAAGGTAAAGGTAAATTTTTCTGATGGCACAAGCGAAACTTTTGATAGAGCAATCTACGCAATAGGAGGAACTACTCCAAAAGAGTTTTTAAAATCATCTAAGATAGAGGTAGATAAAAAGGGAAATCCTAAATTTAACAAAGAGACCTATGAGACAAATATAGATGGGTTATATATTGCAGGAGATATTGCATTTGCTAGTGGGGGAAGTATTGCTATTGCTCTAAATCACGGATATAGAATTGTAAAAGATATATTAAAAAAAAGAAAAGATAAAGAGAAAAAAGAAGCAATATTAGCAGAGGAGAGTTAAATCTCTCCTCTTATCTGATAGGTAATATCTCCAGCACCAAAAGCTGTAATTAAATCTTTATCAAATTCATGAATAATATTTCCATCTTTATAAACTAAAACTCTACCATCTCTTCTTGTCACTCTATCTGCCATAATTGGATTATATCGGCTAAAAGCCCCCTTTAAATCAATATCCACCTCAACCTCTCCAGCACTCCAGATTGGAAGTATTACTAAAGTATCAACCCCTCTAAATGCCTCTACAAATCCACTTAAATTATCTATTGTTCTGCTATATTTATGAGGTTGCCATATTATATGTAATCTTTTAAAACCTCTTAACCTCTTATAAGTCTCTAGAGCCTCTATTGTAGCCTTTATCTCTGTTGGGTGATGTCCATAATCGTCAATAACAACACTATCTTTATAATTTTGGATTATATCAAATCTCTTTTTTATACCCTTATAGTTTAATAGATTTCTCCTTATACTATTTAGACTCTCTCCAAGCTCTAAAGCTCCCAAAATTGCTAATGATGCATCAACTGCAATATGATACCCAAACCCATAAACTCTAAACTCTCCAAAATCTTTTAATTCAAACTTTGTATATGGCTCATTATCTATTAGTTCATAAGAGATATTTTTTATATCTTTTGAAGGGTGTAACCATATAGCATCAATACTATCTTTTAGAGTAGATAAAAACTCATCTTCTCCATTTAATACTCTTATTGTAGCAAGATTTATAAATTTTTTATATGCATTATAAAATCTCTCCTCATCATAATTATAATACTCCATGTGCTCTTGTTCTACATTTGTAACAATTGCTAAGTGAGGATTACTATTTAAAAAGCTCTCATCGCTCTCATCAGCTTCAAATACTACTTTATTATTATCTGCATATCTCACATTTGAGCCAAACTCTTTACTAATTGCCCCAATTAGAGCATTACTATCTGGCATAATAGAACTAAGTATTGCTGAGGTGGTGCTTTTGCCATGAGCCCCAGCTACTGCAAAGACCTCTTTATCGCTTAATATACTCTTTAGTGCTTCTTTCCTAGATAAAAGCTCAATTCCTAACTCTTTTGCCCTCTTATACTCTGGATTATTTGGTCTAATTACAGCTGAATAGATAACTCTATCTGCTCCAATAACGGAATCTTCATGATGAGGAATTGTTATTTTTACTCCAAAATTTAATGCTAAATCATTTGTTATTTCTGTCTGTTTAATATCTGAGCCACTAACTATATAACCACTATTTACCAAAAATTTGGCAAGAGCAGATAGACCTATCCCGCCAATTCCTATAAAATGTATTCTCATATTATATCCTAACTTAAAAATTATTAAAGAAATATTTTATCAAAAAAATATAACCAATGAGAATACCTATCCATTTAATTCTTCTCTAAAACCTCTAGCTCTTTCTTTGCTAAGTTTACATATTTAGAAAACATTCCAAGCAAAACCTCTTTTGGCTGTGTAAAATCCTGAATTAAAAAGGCTAATGGAGCATTAAAATCTATATTTTGACTATCTACTAATTTATCTATAAACTCTTCAAAACTATATCCAGCCATTACAGCACAAGCGTGTATCATTAGAGCATCTTTTAAATCTGGATCATCTATTGTATGGTTTAAAACTAAAAAAATCTCTTTAGAACCCCTTAAATCCTTCTCACTATATCTTTGAATTCCATGTTCATATATGGCTCTAATAGTGGCCAAATCTTCTGGATTATTTAGCTCAAATCCTCTCTTTTCTATCAATCTATCGGCTAATCTATCAAAAGATTCATTTACTAAAAAAGTAAAAATATCATTTATCTCATCTTCATCTGCTTCAATGGCTAACTTCATTCCAAGAAGTTTATATCCAGCATCTAAACTCTTTTGAGATTTCATCTGTTTTTCTAGATTTGCTAAATCTTTTTGAAAATTTTCATCTTTTTTTAAAGCCTCAATATCTATATTGTGTTCTATCACATCTTATCCTTTAAATCTTTTACTCTAATAAGAGCCTCTTTAGTCTCATCTGCTCCATACACAAGTGCCAAACGCACAAAACCTCGCCCCATTCCCTCTCTTCCAAGAAAAGAACCAGCAATCACTTTTAAATTGTAATCTCTATACAATCTTTTTGTAAACTCAATATCATCTCCAACCTCTAGCCATATATAAAATGTGGCAAGTGGTCTCTTTAGCCCTAAAATCTCCTCTGCTATCTCAAAGTTTTTGATATACTTTTTTCTAAATATATCCACATGAGACTGCTCTGCCCAAGCAGAAGCTGAAGCGTATTGTAGAGGTAGAGGAGAGGCACACCCAATATAGGTTCTATACTGCATATACTCCTTTAAAATAACACTATCTCCTGCAATAAACCCACTCCTAAGCCCAGGGGCAGAGGAGCGTTTGGAGATGGAATTTACCACTAAAATATTTTTAAAATCACCATTTCCAACCTCTATACTTGCATTTAGCAAAGATGGTAGAGGCTCATCTAAATATAGATCAATATAACACTCATCATTTAAGAGTAAAAAGTTATACTCTAAAGCTAACTCTACCCATCTTTTTAACTCCTCCATCAAAAGAGTAGAAGAGGTTGGATTGTTTGGAGTATTTATAATAACTAAATCTACCTCCTCTAAACTCTTTTTATCTAGTTCTGGTTTAAAGTTATTCTCTTTAGTTAGATTCATATAGATAACTTTTGCTCTACTAGCTATTGCACTCCCCTCATATATCTGATAGAATGGATTTGGAAATGCCATGGTAGGACTCTTTTTATCAAACAGATAGAATTGTGGAAAATTAAATAGAACCTCTCTTGTTCCAAAAGTTGGTATTATTTGATTTAAATCTAACTCTAAGTTAAATCTATTTGTTAGATATTTTAAAATTGACTCTCTTAAAAAGCCCTCTCCAATACTCTTTGGATATCTATTAAAAAGCTCAATATTTCTGTTTAACTCATCTAAAATAAAATTTGGCGTTTTAAATTGGGGTTCACCAATTGTGAGATTTAGGGGTCTTAAATTATTATTTGATTCTATATCTTTTAATAATATATTTAACTTTTCAAATGGATAGGTTTCAAAATGCAAACAATCTCCCTTTTTTTTGGGAGATTATAACAAATTAGATATATAGTTTACTTTTACTCATCACCTTCACAACTTCCATCAGTCGGGACAGTTGGAATATTTTTATAGTTATAAGGTTCTAACTTAGCAGGAGGTAAATTATCACACCCACCAGCCTTATCACAAGGAATAGTCTCCGCATCAGGAATATCTACAATAATCTCACCTTTAGCCTCCTCTAGATCTTCACAACCTTTACCTTTTTTCAATTTAGGATTAGAAGGAGTTTGATTATCAATTTTCAATTTTATAGTAGGTTCATCTCCCTCTTTATTTTTGGTTGCTTCTTTTTTAGTGCTACTTGCATCTGTTTTTTTTACACTTTCTTCAGCCAAAGAGTAGCCCCCTAATGCAAACATAGTTAATATAGTAAATGTAATATACCTATATATTACAGTTTTCATCTGTTCTCCTTTATTAATAACTATTTAATCGTATAATACATCAATTTTGTTTAGTTCAACATAAATTTTAAAAATAGTCTTAATAGTAAATAGTATATTTAACATAAAAATAATAGAATTCTATTATAATACAATTTAAAAAAGGGGAATAGATGCGTAAATTTCTATTACTACTATGTGTGCCAATTATCCTATTTTCTGGTAACCTGAAACAAGCTCTAAAAAAATCTCATAGAGAACAAAAACCTCTAATGGTATTAGTTACAGCTAAAAAGTGCAAATATTGTGCGAAGATGAAAAAAGAGACTCTAAACAATCCAGATGTTAAAGAGAATCTAAGCGGATTCCTATTTACTCAAATAGATAAAAATAGTCATGATGCTAAAAAATATCTACCAAAAGTAAGATATACCCCAACAATCTTTTTTATATCAAAAGATTTTCATGTAGTAAATACAGTAAAAGGGTATCTAAATGCTTATGATTTTAATATGTGGGTAGATGATACTAGAAAAAAACTTGGAATGCCAATTTTAACACATATTAAAAAGAGTGATGAATCAAACTATGTGCAACCAGAAGAGAACTCGATTTGGCTATATGATATTGCCTCAGCAATCGATTTTGCAAACCAAACAGGTAAAAATATTATGGTATTTGTGGGTTCTACTAGGTCTAAATGGTCTAAGAAAATGGAAGAGACTACTCTAAAAAGTAAAAAAGTTATGAGCAAACTAGATGATTTTGTTTGGGTTAAAATAAATCATGGAGATAGAGAGGCTAAAAAGTATGGAATAAATCCAAAAGGCGTTCCAGCAGTATATTTTCTAAGAAGTGATATGAGTAAACTAGCAGTAGCTAAAGGGTATTATAGAGATAAAGATTTTATTAAGTGGATTAATTATGCAAAGTCAAAACTATAGATTAAGTTTAAAACTTAATCTATATTGTATTACACTCTCTTATATCTCCTGTCTCAAAACCTCTTTTAAACCAATAGACTCTCTGTGCTGATGAACCATGAGTAAAACTATCTGGGACTACATACCCTTGTGCTCTCTTTTGCAAAGTATCATCACCAATAGCAGAAGCTGTATTTAGAGCCTCTTCAATATCTCCCTCCTCTAACATGTGAAATCTCTTCTCTGCCCTATTTGCCCAAACACCGGCAAAACAGTCAGCTTGAAGCTCCACTTTTACTTGAACTCTATTTTCATCTCTTTGACTTCTTGCTGCATGTTTTAGAGTTTGAGCCTTATCTAAAATTCCAAGCATATTTTGAACATGATGTCCTACCTCATGAGCCAATACATACGCCTCAGCAAAATCTCCAGAAGCATTATAGTTTCTTGCTAATTCATCAAAAAAGTCCAAATCTATATATACTTTCTGATCTGCTGGACAATAAAATGGACCAATCTGAGCAGAAGCCATTCCACAAGCACTATGTGTAGCACCTCTAAATAGAACCAACTTTGGCTCTTTATATCTTTGTCCAAATTCTCTAAATATTTCATGCCACACAACCTCTGTATCTCTCAATACTGTAGCAATAAATCTAGCCTCTTTATCTTTTAGAGTTCCTGTTTTAGTAGTTTGATGTGTTGTTGGATTGGTTGCAATATTTCCATTTACAAGGTTTAATGGATTTATCCCCATAAAATATAAAAATCCACCAATAGCAATTAGAGTCCACCCAAACTTAGTCTTTAGAAGGGGTCTAATGAGTGGCCAAAACATCATAATAGCACCAAGAGAAGGTGTAGAACTACTTCTTCCTCCACCTCCTCCACTAAATCCAGAGCTACTATCCCCTCCTCTTCTATCTTCTACATTTGAACTAATTTCTCTATCTTCCCATCTCATATAGAAAAAATCTCCTTAAAGTTAAAATATTTATTTAAAAAGATTATACAAAAGAAAATTGAAATAAATATAATATATATATCTATCTACCTCTTAAACTCTCTCCATTAAGTGCAAAGGTTTTAATATTTGTCTCTTTTAATCTATCAGATAATCTCTCTCCAATAAACTCCTTAAACTGTCTTTGAGTCAAATTTGTAATAAATATTGTAGGGAGCACTTCATTATATCTAAAGCTCAAAAACTCCTCTAACTGGACTCTTTGCCACTCTGCAAGTCCCCTTTTACCAATTTCATCTAATATAAGAAGTTTTGATTGTCTAAATATCTTATACTCTTGATAATTTTTTTGAAAATATAGCTCTAATAGTTGATGCTCTGTAGTATATTTGACCTCTTTTATCTTCTCTCTTATAAACTCTAGTCCAAAGGCACAGCTAATATATGTCTTTCCAGTTCCAATCGAACCCATAATCAATATATCACTAGAAGCCTCCAAATCTTGCTCTAAAAAGTTTTTTTTGAGGTAGTCAATGATTACCCTTTGTTCATCTGTTTTTGGGCTTAATTTTGCGTTTTTATATCTTCTAGGAATATTTGACTCATCTATTAGAAACTTTATAAATTTTTCTCTTCTCTCTCTTTCCTCTTTTATCTCTTGCTCCTTCTCTTGACAACTACTACACACAAAATTCTCCTCCTTTCCTCTATATACTGCACCACATCTAATACATGGTGTTTTTGGAAGAGACTCTCTTTGTTTTTGTATTTTAGCAATTATTTCTAAAAACTCTTTTGAACTCATCCTACCACTCCTCTACTCTATATGCCTCTTTTGGTGGTAGATTGTTTAGAGGTGGGATTACTTTTGGGTCTGTTGGGTCTATTATTTTCTCTTTCTCTTTTAATTTTCTCTTTTCTCTACTAACCCAGACTCTATATGCTTTTACAAAGTCTATATATCTATACCCATTTGCCTCTAGAGAGTTTATAAAATCCTCTAAGGGCAAAATAGTATCTTCTACTCTTTTAATCTTTTCCTTAATCAGCTTTTGTTCATTTTCTCTTAACTCTTGCCATCTTTTCTTTTTATATACTTTTTCTTTTTTCTCTTTTGTAATCTTTGTAGTATTCTTTTTATATATAGTAAGGGAAGCTTCATTTTGAACATCCTCCCCCTTCAATTTGGACACCTCTTTGGGTTCACTCTGAATATGTTCATTTTGAACACTCGATGGCTTCTTTCTCTTAAGTCTTTTTGGTGGATTTTTCTCTTCAAGTTTGTTTAAGTTTTTATAATCTATGGTGTAGTGGTTTACCAATCTTCTATTTTTATAAATCTGTTTGACTATCAAAAGCCCCTTCTCTTTTAGAGAGTTTATTACTCTTCTAATGGTGGACTTTGACCAAAAAGGAAACTCATCACACCACTCATCTAAACTCTTATATATCCAAACTCTTCCATCATACTCAAAATCTGATATATCTAACCAGTAGTGGAGTTGTTGTATAAATATCGCTTCATTTAATCCAACAGCTAAAGCTAAACTTCTCAATACTATTAGTGGAGACTCATTTACTATTAATCTACTCATTTTTTATCCTTTTTTTAGACAATACACCCCTGTTTGATTTTTAGAGATATATTAATTTCTATTTTTTATTATTTTATTTAATAGAATTATACAACAGAACAGAAGATAAATAGCTTAAAAGTTATATATTTAGAAGTTAATATGTAATTTTATTCTGTTTTGCTAATAAGCAATTCTCTAAAAGAATCTACAATTTTTAGTTTTTCTTGTTGCTCCTTTGTTTTTAACATAAGTTCTAAAGCTATTCTTTGAGGTGCTTTCATTTTTCTCTTTTTTTTTAGCCACTCAGAAACAGCCGATTCACTCATTTCAAACTTCTTCGCAATGTCAGATTGACTCATTCCAAGTTCCTTTTTAACCCTCTCAATAAGTTCAACTTGATACTCTAAATCGTCCACACTAATCCCTTTTTTTTCTCTATTTTATCCAATTGATAATTTATAATTGATAAGAAAAAATATGGAATTTAAAAAAGCTTTATATATCTTTAAGCTTCCATTAGCTAAAATTCACTTAATAAAAGCTTTGAAGTAAAATTTTTTTAAGGCTTCAAAAGTTAATTTTTAAACTTTTCTTAAAATCCCTATTTTTCGGGGGTTTGAGAGAAGTGGTGATATATTAAAAATTGCTGTTTTTATCATTTAAGGTTTACTTAAGATTAGCAAATGCCCATTTTATGGGGGTTTGTAGCCCTTACACTATGACCCGATTTATAGGGGATTGAAACTTACTTCTATCAATGTCTTCATCTGCACAATGCTTACACTATGACCCGATTTATAGGGGATTGAAACATTTTAGTTTCGCATTTCTCAGCGAATAATCTCTTACACTATGACCCGATTTATAGGGGATTGAAACAGTCTCAGCTAAGATATTCTTTCTAAATTCTAATCTTACACTATGACCCGATTTATAGGGGATTGAAACCTACTTACTCTAAATTATTTTTAAATGGTAACTACTTACACTATGACCCGATTTATAGGGGATTGAAACCTTCATTGCTTTTTAAGTTAATATAATATCCATTCTTACACTATGACCCGATATAAAGGGGATTGAAACAAAAGAGCTTTTCTAGCTAGACTTGTTAGTTTATTCTTACACTATGACCCGATATAAAGGGGATTGAAACAGAGGTTCAATAACTAATCTATTCCTTACTGAGACTTACACTATGACCCGATATAAAGGGGATTGAAACATTTAAATAATTTGAATAAGATAAAGTAAGTGTCTTACACTATGACCCGATATAAAGGGGATTAAAACAATAAATCATTTTTACTGCCTCAGCGGTTCACTTCGTTCACATCGCTTCGGTTTCAAGGCTAAAAATGACAAGCAGTTGTCATTTTTTTAACGCTCTCCCCAGCCTCGGCGGTTCACCTTCGTTCACATCGCCTCGGTTTC
>Ga0256843_1001375_pt1 | contig 19279 bp, 17 predicted proteins | sample AlvinellametaG_FD_191572 | JGI IMG/M metagenome (GOLD analysis project Ga0256843, IMG submission 191572) | Pompeii worm associated microbial communities from hydrothermal vent at the East Pacific Rise, Pacific Ocean - Alvinella | ecosystem: Host-associated > Annelida > Integument > Unclassified ... | reverse complement strand
CTATGTGCCAGCCACCCTTTCGCAGCAGGACGAAAAGGCGCTGCTGCGCTGGTTTGAGAGCAAGGCGCAAACGGGCCGCGCGGTCAAAAAGAAGGTGCGGCGGCGGATCGAACTCTTCTACTACCCCCTTCTTCTGGCGCTGCTCTTTTTGCCTTTTGCGCTCTACTCTTTCGGAGGTCGGAGAGTGCTGGGGGCGCTTCTTCTGGGCTTTGTGGCGACGCCGGAGATCTCGCGGGCCGGGATTTTGGATTTTCTGGAAGCGGAGCGGGGGATCAAAGCCTACGAAAAGGGGGCCTACGACGTGAGCACCGACGCCTTCGAAAAGCTGGCGATGCACCTGGACCGTCCCGAAGTGTGGCTCGATCTGGGAGACAGCTACTACCGGCAGGGACGGTACAAGATGGCGTGCGACGCCTACAGCCGTGTCGTCACCGCCGATCCGAGAATCGAGAGCGCCAAGCTCTACAATCTGGGCAACTGTTATGTCAAACTGGGACGGCTTGAAAAAGCGGCGGAGTTTTACGAGAAGGTGCTCGGAATCTGGGACGATCCCGACGCCCGCTACAACCTGAAAGTGGTCAAAGAGGCCCTGGCGAAGATGCCGAAACGCCGAAAGAGCGGCCAAAAACGTACGAAAGGCGGCAAAAACGAAAAGTCGCGGCGTCGGGAGGGGAACCACTCCGCCGAGAAAGGGGCCTCGCGATCCGGTGCCGCACCCAAGGCGGCCAGGCGCCGGGCCATCACCCCGGCCGAAGAGCGCAAATGGATGCGTCTGATCGAACAGCAGCCGGTCAGGACGAAGCTCTATCCTCTTGTCCCGCCCAAGGAGACTGGCCATGCCAAACCCTGGTAGAGGGCTCTTTGGTTGGCTTCTGGCGTTCGCGATCGTCGCCGCCGCGGCTTCGCCCGTACGGATACAGGTGGAAGAGAATCCCGTCATCGCCGGCGAAGAGGTGGAGTTCGCCGTCGAAGCGACGGGGGAGAGGGTCAAAATCCCCGACGTGCGGAGAATCGACGGCTATCCCGTCCGCAGCGAGGGGCTTCAGCGTCTCGAGCGGATGGAGGGGAACCGAAGCCGGATACGGTGGGTCAAATACTTTCGTTTCACGCCCCGCCGCAGCGTGCGGATCGAGCCGATCGCCGTGGAGGTCGACGGCCGCAGGTACGAGACGGCCCCGCTGGACATCCGGGTGCTTCCCAAAAAGGGAGGGCGCGAAGACGACTTCATTCTCGACCTGAACCTCTCCGCCACGGAAGTGTACGTGGGCGAGCCCGTCGTGGTGACGGTACGCTTCAAAGAGAACCGGGCGGTGCCGGTGATGAATGTCGATTTCGTGCCGATGCGTTACGAAAACTTCTGGGTCAAGCGGGCGGGCAGGGGGCGGACCTATCCGGAGGGAGAGTATCTGGTGCATGAGCGCCGCTACCTCTTTTTTCCCCAGAAAGAGGGGAATCTGAGTATCGGGCCGGCGAAGGTGAAAGTGGCGGTGACCAAAAAGGTGCGTGACGCTTTCGGTTTTATCGTGCAGCGGCCCCGGTGGGTGACGGTGCAAAGCCGTGTCGTGCCGCTGCATGTCAAGCCGCTGCCTGAAAACGTGACGTTGACAGGCCGTTTTTCGATGACGGTGAGCGCTGCGCCCGGACGGGTCAAAAGGGGCGAGCCGGTACGGTTGACGATCCGTGTGGAAGGGGCGGGGAATATCGAGGATTTCACTTTGCCCCGGCCCGTGATCGAAGGGGTGACGATCTACGGCGAAACACCGAAGCTCGATCAGCGTTTCGAACACGGCCGTTACAGCGGGAGCTGGGAAGAGAGCTACGTGCTGATATCGGAGCGCTCCTTTACGATTCCGCCGTTTTCGTTCCGCTATTTCGACCCGGATACGGGCCGGGTCGTCACGCGCCGAAGCGCGCCGATCCCGATCACGGTGATCGATGAAAACGTCACGGCCGCTGCCGAAACCGGCGGGAAACCTGCCGGGATCGAATCGAAAGGGGAGGAGAGAAGCATGGCATGGATCTACATGAACATGGCGGGAGCGTTTTTGCTGGGGATGGGAGTGATGTATCTGCTGACGCGACTGAGGCTTGCACGGCAAAGAGGTCGGGGAAAAAGCGCTTCGGCCGCAGCGGCGGGCGACGAGGCGGCGATGTTGCAGCAGCTCATGCCCCATATCGCCGAGTCGCGGGAGGCGGCACAGATGGCGGAAAACCTTTACGCCTCTTTGTTTGAAGGCAAGGCGGTGAAGGTGGACAAAAGGGTCTTCGCGAAGTTGATGGAGACGCTGAAGAAGAGCTGAGCTCTAGAGAATGTCGTAGAGTTTTTGGGCCGACTCCATCCAGTCGCGCAGCTCCTCCCACTTTTCGCCTTTGACCAGCGCGCGGCAGACCCGGAGCTCCTCTTCGAAACAGTCCATCGCTTCCAGAAGATTGTCGCGGTTTTGTTTGAAGACATCCTCCCACATCAGCGGCGAACTTTTGGCCAGCCGGCTCATGTCGCGGAAACCGCCGGCGGCGAGGATGACGATGTTTTTGGCGTCTTCCTGGCTCATGACGGCGTTGGCGAGGGCGTAGCTGATGGCATGGGGGAGGTGGCTGATATACGCGGCGTGCCGGTCGTGTTCGCGGGCGTCCATCGTGACGATCTTCATGCCGATGGCGCGAAAAAGGGCCCGGGCGGTTTCGCGCTGGAGCTCGCCGCTTTGTTCCAGGTCGCACAGCACGACGATCTTGTCGCGGTAGAGGTTGGGCAGGGCGGCGGAGGGGCCGAACTTTTCGGTGCCGGTCATCGGGTGGGCGGCGACGACGTTTTTGCGGATGGCGGGGGGAATGCTTTCGACGATTTTGGCTTTGGTGCTGCCCAGGTCGATGACGGTGCAGGCGGGTTTGATGGCGGTGAGATTCTGCAGGGCTTTGATGATGCCTTCCACCGGCACCGCCAAAAAGATGACGTCACTCTCCTGTTGGAGCCTCTCCCAGTCGACCACTTCGTCCACCAGCCCGAGTTTCAACGCCTCTTCGCCGTGGTCGGGGTTGTGGTCGTGGCCGAGAATTCTGTCGATTTCGGGAACGCCCCGCAGGGCCAGCCCCAGCGAGCCGCCCATCAGTCCCAACCCCACGATGCCTGCCGTCATGTTCCGCCTTTTTTTGAAGTTGCGAAATTGTATCGAAGCGGCCGTTTAATAGAGTTTAATTGAAAAAAGGATAGACTTTAAGACTTTTTACGACCCGTACTATTGCACAGAGGATATCGATGAAACGTTTTTTTACCGCCATGATGCTGACGGCGATACTCGCCGGAGCCCAGGAGATCAAACAGATCCGATTCGAGGGACTGCTCCATCTCTCCGACGACATCGCCGAGGAGATCGCCGGCATCCACCCGGGCGAGCCCGTCGATATCGAAAAGGTCGACGAAGCGATCCGCAAGCTCTACGCCCAGGGCTACTTCAAGGATATCTGGGTGACCGAAAACCGGGGCGTGTTGACGTTTCACTTCACCGAAAAACCGGTGATCTCCCAGATCGTCATCAGCGGATACGGCGAGAACAAGAAAGAGGAGCTGCTCAAGTCGATCGGCCTCAAGCGCGGCGACATCTACGACGAGCGCAAGATCGAAAAGGCGGCGGCGATGATCCGAAGCAGCATCGAGTCGGAAGGCTATTTCGATACGGTCGTGGAGGTGGAGACCACCCCGCTGGAAAACGGCAGCGTCAAAGTGGAGTTCAAGGTCAACAAGGGCGAGAACATCATCATCAAAAAGCTCAACCTCTGCGGCGCGAAACATCTCGAGAAGTCGGAGATCGAGAAGGTGATGGCCAACCGGGAGCGCGACTTCATGGGGTGGATGTGGGGTTTCAATGACGGCAAGGTCAAGATCGACCAGCTCAAATACGACGGGCCGAGGATCCGCGATCTCTACATGCGTCACGGCTACCTCGACGCCAAAGTCTACGATCCGCTGCTTCGGGTCGATTTCGACCAGTACGCCGCGATTCTGGATTTCAAGATCGACGAAGGCGCGGTCTACAAGGTCAAGGACGTGCAGATCGACCTGGCCAAACCGGTGGTCGACCCGGTCATCCTCAAGGACGAGCTGCGCGTCAGGCCCGGCGACATCTTCAACATCGAAGAGCTGCGTCACGACATGGAGAAGATCAAGGAGACGATCGCCAACATGGGGTACGCCTACGTGCGGGTCACGCCCGACTTCTCGAAAAACGAGAAAGACCATACCACGATCGTCAAATACCGGGTCTTCCCCGGCGACAAGGTCACCATCCGCGACGTGATCATTTCGGGCAACACCCGGACCCTCGACCGGGTCGTGCGCCGGGAGATCTTCCTGGCTCCCGGCGATCTGTACAATCTCACCGACCTCAAAGACTCCAAAGCGGCGCTGATGCGCACCGGGTACTTCCAGAGCGTCGTCATCGACGAGCGGCGTGTCAACGCCCACGAGATGGATCTGGTGGTCAACGTCAAGGAGGCGCAGACCGGCAACATCATGGTGGGCGGCGGTTACGGCAGTTACGACGGCATCATCTTCAACGCCTCCGTCAACGACCGCAATATCTTCGGCAGCGGTCTGGCGGTTGGACTGAGCACCGACCTCTCCCGTTACCGCGCCAACTTCAACTTCAACATCACCAACCCGAGAGTCTGGGACAGCGACTACAGCGCCGGCTTCAACATCTACCACAACCAGTACGAAAACTACGACTACACCGAGAAGCGCTTCGGGGGGTCGGTGTCGCTGGGCAAGCAGATCGCCCGCTACTGGCACGCCTCGGTGATGTACCAGTATTACACCACCGACATCAGCGACTACCCGACGGCGCTGCCCGACTACGTGCTCTACGAGGACACCTTCACCACCAGCGCCGGAACGCTGAGCCTTCGCTTCAACAACACCGACGACTTCTACCTGCCCCGTCACGGCATGATCTTCAGCGCCAGCGCGCAGTACGCCGGTCTGGGCGGCGACGCCGTCTACAACAAGAACTACCTGACCTTCTCCATTTTCCAGGGGATGGAGGATTACATCGACTACGATCTGATTCTGCGCTACAAGGCCCGGCTCGGCTTCATTCCCTACGTGGGTACCGTGACCAAAGACGGCCAGACGTTCGACCGGCTTCCGGTCAGCGCGAAGTTCTACATGGGCGGCGTGCGGACCGTCCGGGGCTACGAGTCGGGTTCCATCGGCGGTACGATCGAAAACGACGGCTACTACTACCGCACCGGGGGACGCTACATGTTCTCCAACTCCGTCGAGGCGAGCGTGCCGCTGATCGAGTCGGCGAAGATGCGCCTGGCCTTTTTCTTCGACTACGGCATGATCGGCGACGACAATTTCGACGAGTTCAAACGGGCCGGTACCGGCGCGCAGATCGAGTGGTTCTCACCGATGGGGCCGATCACCCTGGTCTTCGCCTACCCGCTGATGAAAAAAGAGGGCGACCGTACTTCCAACTTCGAGTTTACCATGGGGCAGCAGTTCTAAACGCGCTTTGGCCTGTTTGGAACGATGGAGAATTGAGCAAGGAAAAGAGAATGAAGGAGGCGGCTGACGCCGGCGTTCTCAACGCTCGACGCTCAAAAGTTGCACCGCGATCGGGCCCGGCTTCTCCAGCGCTTTGATCCGTTCGGCGGCCAGGTAGGTGTCGAACGGGGCCTCGACGGTGAGCACTTCGTTGGCGAAGGCGCACCGGATGCGACCGGTGGCGCGGTTGGCGTGGATCGCCTGGGTCAGCGAGACGATGTAGCTCAGCCACCCCAGGGCGTCGGTGTCGGGAAGAAGCTTTTTGTAGGGGCGGGTGAAGCTCTCCTTGGGGAGGCGCCGCTTGTTGAAACGGATCAGGGTGGCGATGAGGATCATCTCCTCGTGGGTAAAACCGTAGTCGAGGTTGTTCATCACGAAGTAGGCGCTGTGGCGGTGGTAGTTGTAGAAGTTGAGGCGGATGCCGATCTGGGAAAGTTCGGCGGCGATCCTGACGTGGCGCCTCGCCTCTTCGGGGAGACCGAGAGGCGTTTGCATGGCGTCAAACAGCGCGACGGCGGTGGCCCCCAGGGCGGCGGAGAGTTTCGGCTCGGTGCAGAAACGGTCGCGGATGCTTCGGATGCTTGGATTGAAATTGGCAGGGAAGAGGTGGTTCTGGTTGCGCAGCAGGTCGCTTAGAAAGACCCCCTCCCGTACGCCGACGCCGCTGGTCATCACCTCTTTCGCCCCGATTTTCTCCAGCACGCTCAAAAAGATGAGCGCCCCCGGGCGGATCGTGTCGAGGCGGTCCTTTTTGATGCCGTATTTGCCCAGTTTCATGACGGAGGCGTGGGCCACTTTGTCGATGAATCTGCGCTCGTCGTCCAGCTCGTAGTGGTAGGCGTGGATCAGGTCGACGGCGTGTTTGCGATGCTGCATGATCGCCTTGGAGATGGCGCGGATCGTGCCGCCGATGCCGACCGCCAGTTCGGCCCGGAAGGTTTCGGGCAGGGTGCTTAAAACGCCTTCGATGTAGGCTTTGGCCTCTTCGATGGGGCGTTTTTTGTCGAAAAAGAGCTCTTTGAGCCGGACGGTGCCCAGGTTGAGGGTGAAGGTCTCGACGATGCGGCGGTTGACGATGCGGGCCATGTCCGTGGAACCGCCGCCGATGTCGATCGTGATGCCGTCGGTGACGGGAAGCAGGTTGACCGCGGCGGTGCCGCCCAGCCATGCCTCTCTGTGGCCGTCGATTACCTTGATTTTGAGGCCAAGCCTCTTTTCGACGCGGTTGAGAAACTCTTTTTTGTTGGGCGCGTCGCGTACGGCGGAGGTGGCGACGCAGAGGATTTTGCGGGCTTTGTAGTTGCGGGCGATGGTCAGAAACTCGCCCAGGGCCTTTTCGGCCCGTTCCATGGCGGCCTCCTGGAGTTCGCCGCCTTTTTCGTAGGCCCCCTCGGAGATGCGGACCCGGCTTCGGGTCTCGTTCAGCAGATAGAAGCCGAAGCGGCTGGTTCTTTCGAACACCACCATCCTCGCGGAGTTGGAGCCGATGTCGATGACGGCGGTGCGCTTGGCCATACGGGAAGGGGTTACTGCTCTTTCTGGAGATGTTCGAATTTGAATTTCAGCTCTTCGACACTCTCGACGTTGTCCGGATCGGGCACGATGCAGTCGACCGGGCAGACGGCGATGCATGCCGGCTCGTCGTAGTGGCCGACGCATTCGGTGCAGCGGTCGGGATCGATGATGTAGATGGGATCACCCTCTTCGATGGCCCCGTTGGGGCATTCGTCGCGACACGCGTCGCATGCGATACATTCGTCGGTAATCATCAATGCCATGCAAACAACCTTCCTGACGGGCGTTGGGGGTGCCCGGAATTTAAATTTCCGAGATTTATAACCTATGTAACCTTAACTGAACATGAAAGTTTACGGCTGAAAGTAAAGTTTTGAAAAAGAGGAGCGGCGGGCTCACTCGGCAGGGAGTTCGCAACGGGGCGTCGTGGAAAACTCCAGCGTCGCCACGGTCCCGGTGACGCCGTCGGTGCGGTTTTTGAGCGATATTTTCGCCCCCATGGCGTCGGCGGCCGATTTGGCCAGAAAGAGGCCCAGGCCGGCTCCCGGCGCGTTGCCCAGCCGTTTGAAGGGGGCGAAAAGATCGACGCTCTCGTCGATGCCGGGCCCCTCGTCGATCACTTCGAGGCGGATTTTGTGTTCGTCGATCGTGCGGGTCCGCAGCACGATCCCTTTGCCTTTGGGGGTGAATTTGATGGCGTTTTGCAGGAAATTCTGCAAAATCTGGTTCAAAAGGGTGGTCTGGATGCAGCCGACCAGCGTTTCGGGCTCGATATCGAGGGCGAGGGTTTTGCCCTCCGCTTCGGCAAGGAGGCGGAAATCCTCCCCCTTGCGCCGGATGAAATCGACGATGTCGACGGTCTGGGGCAGTTCGAAGTGGGCCCCCTCCTGGCGGCCGATCTCCAGGATCGAGGAGATCATCTGGTTCATCTCCTGGATCGTTTTGTTCGACAGCTGCAGCGCCTCGATGTACTTTTCGGGCTCGCGCTTTTTGATGAGGGTGACGTCGTTTTTGAGCTTCATGACGTTCAGCGGCGTCTTGAGCTCGTGGGCGGCGCCGATGAAGAGCTCTTTTTGGTATTTGACGAAGGTCTGGATCCGGTTGATGAGGCGGTTGATCGATTCGCCCAGGGGGACGAACTCCTCGGGAAGCGTCCGGGTGTCGATCGTGGTGAGGAAGTTCTCGTTGAGGCTGGAGAGCTTCTTGGTCAGCCTCGTGATGGGCATCAGCAGCATCGCCGAGAGGCCGAAGGCGTAGAGGACGATCAGGATGAGGCTGATGAGGTTGATGATGACGATGGAGCGCAGGATTTTCGAGAGCATCTGCCGGACGTTGGTGATGTCCTTGCTGATGAGCAGGTAGGTCTGGGCTTTGAAGTTGTAGGGATAGATCAGGTCGATGAAGTATCTGCCGTTTTGTTCGCGTTCCCGCCACTCGATGGAGCTGTAGAAGTGGTGGGGCGCGGGAATGACGCGGGCCGTGATCTGCAGGGCGCTGCGCAGGTTTCTCGCGTCGATCTGCTGGCCCTCCCCGTAATCGGGGAAGGTCTGGACGATGTAGCGGGCCTGCTTGACAAGCTGCTGGCTCAGCTCGTCGTAGACCGACTGCTTGATGTAGGCGTAGAGCATGGCCGAAAAGATGATCAAAAGCACCGACGAGGCGATAATGAGCTGGGTGAGAAACTGGTTGCGGATGCTTCGGTTGCCGGCCATGGGGGTGCGCCTTGGTGAAAGGTTTTGAAAAATTTTAGCGAAAAACGGGTGAAAGGGGGATGAAAGGGGCGGCCCGAAGGCCGCGGCGGCTCAGTCGTCGCTCTTTTTCTGGGGGTAGCAGAAGCGGTAGCCGCGGCGGCGGACCGTCTCGATGGTCTGGATGTTGAGGGGTTTGTCCATCTTCTGGCGGATCTGGTTGATCGCCACTTCGATGACGTTGGGGGTGACCAGCTCGGGCTCCTCCCAGATGGCGTCGAGCAGCTGCTCTTTTGAGACGATCTCGTCGCGGTGGCGGGCCAGGTGGGTCAGCACTTCGAAGGGTTTGCCCTTGAGTTCGATCTCCTTGCCCTTGTAGACCACCTTCTCCTCCTGGGGATTGATCACCAGGTCGTCGATCTCGATGACGTTGCTGCCGCCGAAGCGCAGGCGCGCCTTGATGCGGGCGATGAGGATGTCGAAGTCGAAAGGTTTTTTGATGTAGTCGTCCGCGCCCGCTTCGAGGGCTTCGATCTCGCTCTCTTTGTCGTCGCGCGCGGAGAGGATGATGACCGCCGTTTTGGGGTTGTTCTGCTTGGCTTTCTGGATCAGCTCCAGCCCGTTGCCGTCGGGCAGCATCCAGTCGGCCAGGATCAGGTCGTAGTTGCGGATGTCGAGGTAGTAGTCGCCGTCTTTGAAATTTTCTGCGGAATCGGTTTGGTAGTTGAATTCGTTGAGACCTTCGGAGAGGGTCTTGTTGACTGTGGTTTCATCTTCTACGATCAGAATGCGCATGAGTGGCTGTCCTTGGGAGTGAAATTCATTGACGGGTAGGGCCCCCGGTCAAATTTAAGCGGGATTATAGCATATTTTCAGACTGTCTTAAACTATTTTTCAAAAATTTTTAAACATACTCCCGCCGATCCTCGACGCAGACGCGGCAATCCGGGAGAATGTCGGGCTTGCAGAGAGTGATTTTTATCGTCGAAATTTGTGGGAAATCGGCTTTGAGGCGGGCGAAAAGAGCGGCGAGCGCCTCTTCGACGAGGCCGAAACGCCCCTTGGCGACCACCTCTTTGATCGTCTCGGCGACTCTGGCGTAGTCGAGGAAATCGCCGTCTCGGTAGTCGTAGGAGATTTCGGTGTCGACGCGGACGCGCTGGGGGGCGGTGCGCTCGGCATCGAGGATGCCCAGGATCGCCGCGAACTCCAGCGCCTCGATACGGATCGTCATGCCACCCGTTTCTCTTCGCCGCGGATGAGGCGGACGATGTTGGGGATGTGCTTGTAGACGACGATGATGGCGATGATCCAGATGGGGGCGTGGGAGTGGATGTGGGGCACGTCGGGATAGAGGACGTAGCTGGCGACGATGAAGGCGGCCAGCGCGCCCAAAGAGGCCAAAGAGGAGATCTTGAGGGTTTTGCCGAGAACGAACCAGACCGCCAGGGCGATGGCGGTGACGTCGGGCATCATGAATGCGAGCACGCCGACGCCGGTGGCGACCCCTTTGCCTCCCTCGAACATCAGGTAGGGGCTGAAACAGTGCCCCGCCACCGCCAGCACGGCGATGGCCCAGAGCGTGGCGTCGGGCATGCCGGCCAGCTTGGCGACCAGCAGCACGGCGACCCCTTTGAGGGCGTCGAGCAGCACCGTGGCGACGGCCAGTTTTTTGGCCAGTTTGGGATCGCGCTCCTTGACGACGCGCAGGACGTTGGTGGCGCCGATGCTTCGGCTGCCGGCGCTTTTGACGTCGACGCCGGCGAAGAGCCTGGCCAGGATCAGGCCGAAGGGGATGCCGCCCACCAGGTAGGCGGCCAGGTAGAAGAGGATATTGGGGTTGGTCAGAAAATGCATCGTTTCGTCGCTCTCTTTATGGTAGAATTATGCGCAATTATAGAAAAACCTTTGTTATAACCCTATTAAGGACGGTTTCATTGGAAAAAGAGCAGCTCAAAGAGAAGATTCTCGAACTCAAAGAAAAGCTTCCCGTAACCATCGTCGCCCACTACTATCAGCGCGACGAAGTCTTCGAACTGGCCGACATCACCGGCGACAGCCTGGAGCTCGCCCGCCGCTGCAAGGCCGACGACAACGAGTGGGTGGTCTTTTGCGGCGTCGGCTTCATGGGCCAGAGCGTCAAGGTGATCGCCCCCGAAAAGCGGGTGGCGATGCCCAAGATCGCCTGCTGCGCCATGGCGCGGATGATCGACCAGCAGTGCTACGACGATTCGGTCCGGTTCCTCGAAGAGCACGGCATCAAAGAGACCGACGTGCTGCCGATCACCTACATCAACTCCAGCGCCGAGGTCAAGGCGAGCGTGGGCAAGATGGGCGGCATGGTCTGCACCAGCTCCAACGCGAAAAAGATCATCGAAAAGGGGCTTGAAAGCGGCAAGAAAATCCTCTTCGTCCCCGACCGATGCCTGGGACAGAACATCGCCAACATGATGGGGCTGCGCTCCTGCGTCATCGGCGACGGCACCGACCCGGGCGACGCCGACATCATCTGCTACAACGGCTTTTGCTCGGTGCACCAGCTCTTTACCGTCGACGACGTGAAGTTCTACCGCAAAAAATACCCGGGCATCAAGATCGCCGTCCATCCCGAGTGCGACCCCGCCGTCGTGGCCGAGAGTGATTTCTGCGGCTCCACGAGCCAGCTGATCAAGTACGTCAACGAGCTGCCCGAGGATCAGAAGGTGGCCGTCGGCACCGAGTACAACCTGGTCCACCGGATGCGGGAGAAAAACATCTACGTTCTCTCCTCCACCAAGCCCGAGTGCCCGACGATGAACGAGACGACGCTGGAGGATGTCTACAACACCCTCAAGGCCATCGAAAAGGGCGCCGTCCCCACCGAGATCGACGTCGACCCCGAGACCCGGGAGTGGGCGAAGGTGGCCCTGGAAAGAATGCTCGCGCTATGATTATCCAGGAGTTTGTCAAAGAGGTACTGCTCGAGGACATCGGGCGCGGCGATCTGTTCGGCCGGGTGGCGCCCAAAAAGGAAGCGACGGCGCACATCGTCGCCAAGAGCGAGGGCATCGTGGCGGGGCAGCCCTACCTCGACGCCCTGGCGAAGTTCTGCAACCTGCGGCTCTACTGGTTCAGGCGCGACGGCGAGCGGTTCGAACGGGGTGAGGATATTCTCAAGATCGAGGGGCTCGCCGCCGACCTGCTCGCCGCGGAGCGGACGCTGCTGAACATGCTGCTGCACGCCAGTTCCATCGCGACGCAGGTGCAGCCCTACGTCAAGGCGCTGGAAGGCACCGGCGTATTGTTGCTCGATACCCGCAAGACCCGCCCGATGCTGCGCAACTTCGAAAAATACGCCGTGCGCATCGGCGGCGCCGTCAACCACCGCATGGGGCTCGACGACGCCCTGATGCTCAAAGATACGCACCTGAGCCTCATCGACGACCTGAAGAGCTTCATCGAAGAGGCGAGGCGTCAGATCCCTTTCACCACCAAGATCGAGATCGAGTGCGAGACGGTGGAGATGGCCGCCAAAGCGATGGACGTGGGCGCGGATATCGTCATGTGCGACAACATGGCCCCCGACGAGATCCGCCAGGTGGTCCTCTACCGCGACGCCAACTATCCCGGCGTGCTGCTCGAAGCCAGCGGCAACGTCACGATCGACAACATCCGCGACATCGCCGCCACCGGCGTCGACGCCATCAGCTCCGGGGCGATCATCCACCAGTCGAGGTGGATCGACCTTTCTATGAAAATCGTCACCTGACGATTTTCGAAAGGAACACGCGAAACCGGCAAAGCCGCTTTCGCTACGCTGACGCTGAGTCCGCTTCGGCAGCGGGCCCGGGCACGGCGACATACACCGTGCTTTGGCTGACGCCGGAGGTGAAAAAAGGTGCTTTGTATGCATAGAGCCATAGGTTTACTCTACAGTACTACCCGCTACCCGCTACCCGCTACCCACTCATCCTTATGGCCGACGATTTAGAAAAGACCGAAGAACCGACCCCGAAAAAGATCGAGGACGCCAAGAAAGAGGGCAACGTTCCGCGGAGCATGGACGCGTCGGGTTTTATCACGCTGCTGGTGGCGGTGGTCGCTTTCATCGCGTTGACGGCGTGGATTTTCGACCGGCTGGAGAACCTCTACCGCTACTACATGCGTTTTGTCGGAGTCGACCTTTCCCCGCGGCTGCTCATGGACCTGACGATACACACGATCGTCGAGATTATGATCATGGTGCTGCCCCTGGCCCTGCCGGTGGCGATCGCGGGGATGCTGGGGGCCTGGGCGCAGTTCGGTTTCGTCTTCACGACCAAGCCCCTGACCCCCGATCTGACCAAAATCGACCCGATCAAAGGGGCCAAAAACCTCTTTTCCCTCAAAAAACTGGTGGAGGGATTCAAAATCACCGTCAAGGTGGGGGCGGTCTTCGCTCTGGCTTTTTCGGTCTTTCTGGGCTTCATCGGGGAGTTGACCACCGTGTCCCACGCCCCGTTGATGCAGCAGATCGCCTGGCTGGCGGACCGGGCGATGATCCTGGCCGCGGTGATGCTGGTGCTGCTGATGGTGCTGGCGTTGGTGGACCTGGTCTTCGTGCGCTACAACTACTTCAAGGGGCTGCGCATGTCCAAGCAGGAGATCAAGGACGAGATGAAACAGACGGAGGGAAACCCGGAGATCAAAGCGAAAATCCGACAGATCCAGATGGACATGGCCCGCCGCCGTATGCTCGCCGAAGTCCCCAACGCCGACGTGGTCATCACCAACCCGACCCATTTCGCCGTGGCCCTGCAATACAGAGAAAAAGAGGGCAGAGCCCCCAAAGTGGTCGCCAAAGGGGCCGACCTGATCGCCCTGAAGATCAAAGAGATCGCCAGGGAGCATCACGTGCAGATCGTGGAGAATCCTCCGCTGGCGAGGGAACTCTACAAAAACGTGGAGGTCGACCGGGAGATCCCGGAGCAGTTTTATCAGGCGGTGGCGGAAGTATTGGCCTTCGTTTACAGAAGCAAAAGGGGGCTCTGAGGCCAATTTCGCTAAAATTCCGCCATGTCCTACGAAGCAGCGGCCCGGGCCGTCGAAGAGGCCCGCCATATCACGATCGTCGGCCACCTCAATCCCGATGCCGATACGCTGGGCACGGGGCTCGGGCTCTGGTGGCTTCTCAAAGGGCTCGGCAAACGGGCCGACGCCGTCTACGTCAGCGAGCCGCTGCCCCAGACGCTCTCGTTTCTGCCCGGATTCGGAAAAATCAAAACGAAGCTTCATCCCGGCAGCGACCTCGTCGTCGCCGTCGACTGCGGAAGTTTCGACCGGCTGGGGATCGGGCGGCCGGCAGAGGCAAAGGTGCTCAACATCGACCACCACCGCAGCAACACCGCCTACGGCGAGATCAACCTGGTCGAGCCCGACGCCCCCTGCGCCGCCGCCGTCGCTTTCGAGCTCGCGCGCCGCGCGGGGTGGGATATTCCACGGAATACGGCGGAAAATTTCTACGCCGCGTTGGTGAGCGATACCGGTTTTTTCGGTTACGAAGGGGTCGATGAGAGGGTGTTCGATTTCGCCAAAACCCTGGTGCGGCTGGGGGCGAAACCGGAGTGGACGGCCCGGATGCTGAGGGAGCGCCAGCCCCTGTGCAAACTGAGGCTGCTGCCCAAAGTGCTGGAGACCCTGACGCTCTATCTGAGCGGCCGGGCGGCCGGGCTGGAGGTGACAGAGGCGATGCTCGAAGCCGCCGGCGCCACCGTCAACGAGACCGAGGATTTCGTCAACTACGCCCGGTCGCTGGCGACGGTGGAGGTGGGATTTTTGACCCGCGAAGAGCCCGACGGGTCGCTGAAGTTTTCCCTGCGCTCCAAAGAGCGCGTCGACGTCAGCCGCATCGCCGTGGCGTTTGGAGGCGGCGGCCATGCCCGCGCGGCGGGCTTCAGCGTGCGTGGCGTGGCGCGCGACGCGGTCGTCGCGGAAGTTTTGAAAATGATCGAAGAGGAGTTGAAATCTTGAGACGGAAAAAGAGCAATACCGGAGTCGTGCTGCTTCTGCTGGTCTTTCTGGCCATCATCGGCGGCGCCGTCTACCTGGCCAATTCGCCGATGTTCGAGCGCAACGCGCCGACGATCGAAGCGCCCGCTTCGATGTACTGGAATCTGAAAAAACCGATCGAAGTGGTTCTCAAAGACGACACGGGCATCAAGAGCTACAGGGTGACACTCAATGACGGCAAAAACAGTTTTGTCGTGGCGGAGGAGACCCTCAAGGCACCGCAAAAAGAGGTCACCGTCGAGGTGAGACTGCCACGGGCGGGCTGGAACCGTCGTACCCCGTCGGCCACGATGGTCGTCGAAGCGGTCGACACGAGCCGCTGGAACATGTTCAAGGGCAACCGTGCCGCCAAAAAGACGGTGATCGCCATCGACGCCGTGCGCCCCAACGCCTACGTCATCGCCAACTCCTACAAAATCACCCAGGGCGGCAGCGCGCTGGTGGTCTTCGCCGCAAGCGACGACCACCTCAAAAGCGTGGCGGTCAAAACCAGTTTCGGCAAGACCTTCAAGGCCGAACCTTTCTACAAAGAGGGGTACTACGCCGCGTTGATCGCCTGGCCGGTCACCGAAAAGAGCTTCCGGGCCTGGGTCGAGGCGACGGACCTGGCTGGCAACATGACCAAGGCCCACGTCCCGCTTTTCATCGAGCGTTACCGCTACCGCCGCTCCAACATCAAGCTCAAAGACCGCTTCCTCGACGGCAAGATCGCCGACCTGGCGAGCCAGTTCGACGAGACGGCCGACGTTTCCGACCCGCTCAAGCGGTTCAAGATCATCAACGAAGAGATCCGCAACAAAAACGAGGCGCTGATCCACAAGCTCAGCGCCAACGTCTCCGACCGGCTCATCCGACGCTGGAGCGTCAAACCTTTCCACCCGCTCAAAAACGCCAAAAAAGTGGCCAGTTTCGGGGATCACCGTTTCTACTACTACAAAGGGAAACTGGTCAGCGAATCGTATCACCTGGGGCTCGATCTCGCCAGCGTGAAGATGGCCGACGTCAGGGCCTCCAACCCCGGCCGGGTCGCCTTCGCCGGCTACAACGGCATCTACGGCAACATGCCGCTGATCGATCACGGGATGGGTCTTTACACGCTCTACGGCCACTGTTCGACTCTCTACGTCACCGAAGGGGACGACGTGCGTCGGGGCGAAGTGATCGCCAAAACGGGCAAAACGGGTCTGGCGCTGGGCGACCATCTGCATTTCGGCGTGCTGGTGCAGGGGATCGAGGTGCGGCCGGTGGAGTGGATGGACGCCCACTGGATCCGGGACAACATCACCACCGTTTTCGATCAGGCCCGCAAGATGATCGACCGCAAACGGCGACGTTAACGACTGTTTACCTCCCGGGGTTTTCAGCCGATTTATGCTAAGATAAGAGGATTTGACCGGACCGGAACGAGATTTGCAAGCTTTTTTAAGAACGGTCTGTGAGGAATTTTGAAATGATGAAACAACGCACCATAGCCAAGCCGGTCGAAAGCGTCGGCATCGGTCTGCACAAAGGCAAGCCGGTCAAGCTTCGTCTCGAGCCGATGGAGGCCGGAACGGGTATTCTCTTTTATCGCAGGGACGCGGGCGTGACGATCCCCCTGGCCCCGGAATACGTGGTGGATACCCAGATGGCCACCGTCATCGGCAAAGACGGGGTCAACGTCTCCACGATCGAGCACTTCCTCTCGGCGCTGTACGCCTACGGTATCGACAACCTGCGGGTCGTCCTCGACGACGGCGAGATGCCGATCATGGACGGCAGCGCCGCGAGCTTTTGCATGATGCTCGACGAAGCGGGCGTGCGGGAGCAGCCGGCCGGCAAAGAGATACTCAGGATCAAAAAAGAGGTCCGGGTCGAGGCGAACGGGAAGTATGCGGCCCTCAAGCCCTCCGAGACGGCCAGTTTCGATTTCCGTATCAAATTCGACCATCCGGTCATCGCCGAACAGCACCGTACGTTTGTGTTCGGCAAAAGCGCCTTTATCAAAGAGATCGCCCGGGCCCGGACTTTCGGTTTCCTCAAAGAGGTGCAGTACCTCCGCAGCAAAAACCTCGCCCTGGGCGGCAGCCTCGAAAACGCCATCGTCCTGGACGACACGAAAGTGCTCAACCCCGAGGGACTCCGCTTCGACGACGAGTTTGTGCGCCACAAAATCCTCGACGCCATGGGCGATATGAAGCTTCTGGGACGGCCGATCCTGGGCCGCTACGAGGCTTTTGCCGGCAGCCACGATCTCAACCACCGTCTCACGCTCGCGCTCATGGCCCATCCCGAAGCGTACGAAGTGATCACCCTTCCTGTCAGCGAGAGTGTCGCTTTTGCCAAAAGCTTTGCCTGAAGCCCGACTTCTTGTCATCGGGGTGACCTCGCCCCTGCGGGTCGGGGTCTACACCGACGACGGCCTGGTCGAATCCTTCGAACGCCCGGAGAAGACCTCCAAAGCGCTGCCTCCGCTTCTGCATGACCTTCGCTACCGATACGATCTCAAAGCGCTTTATTATGCCAAAGGCCCCGGCAGTTTCATGGCGATCAAAGTGGTCTACGTGATGCTCAAAACCTTCGCCGTCGCCCTGGATATTCCCCTCTACGCCGCCGACGCCTTCGCTTTCAACGGCAACCGTCCCGTCAAGGCCGTGGGTCGCAGCTGTTTTGTCAAGAAAGGCGATGACATCGTGATCGAAAAAAACTGCGACACCCCCGACGGCCGCTTCGAACTGCCCGAACGCCTCGACGACGTCGCCTTTTCTGAAGCCAGCGAACCGCTTTACGTCCTGCCGGCCGTTTAGTGCAGAGTGTTGAGTTTTTTTGATCGATACTCTTGAGATGGCGAGGTGGCTTTTGCCATCAAAACCCAAAATCATCAGCCCTTCCCAAGCAACATTTGAGTAAAATAGCCCAATTTCACACAGGAGAGCCCCTTGACGATCAGTGTGCCCGCCACCAGCGCCAATCTCGGTCCCGGCTTCGATACGCTGGGGCTCTCTTTGAACCTGCGCAACAAGGTGCACATCCAGCCCTCCAGCTTTTTCAGCGTCTCCATCAAAGGCGAAGGGGCGACCAACCCGCGTCTGAAGGGCAACAACCTCTTTATCAACATTTTCAACGACCACTACCGCCACCTGACCGGCAAGAAGGGGATCTTCCGTTTCAAGTTCTACAACAAGATCCCCCTCTCGCGCGGCCTGGGAAGCTCCTCGGCGGTGATCGTCAGCGCCATCGCCTCCGCCTACGCCGCGGCGGGGGTCAACGTGACCAAGCGCAAGCTTCTCAACCTGGCCCTTCACTACGAGCACCATCCCGACAATATCACCCCGGCGGTGATGGGGGGCTTCAACGTCGCGGTGGTAGAAGGACGCCGCGTCTACAGCCAGAAAAAACGGATTCCCCACTACCTCAAGGCGGTGGTCGTGATTCCCGACAAACCGATCTCCACGGCCCACTCCCGCACCACGCTGCCCAAAAGCTACCGCAAGGAGGAGGCGATCTACAACATCTCCCACAGTTCGCTGCTGACGGCCTGCTTTTTCAACGAGTCGTGGGAGATGCTGCGCATCGCGGCCAGAGACCGGTTTCACCAGGCGGTTCGGATGAAGATGCTCCCCGAGCTTTTCGAGGTGCAGAAGATCGCCATCGATCACGGCGCGCTGATGAGTACGCTCTCCGGCAGCGGTTCGACCTTTTTCAACATGCTCTACAGGGACGATGCCGAGGGGCTCCTGCAAAAATTCAGAGAGCGCTTCCCCAATTTTCGCTCGATGATTCTCGATTTCGACAACGACGGCGTCATTTTTTCCTAAGAAATTTCCAAACAGCGGAAAAAGAGAATTCTTTTGGTATAATTGCACGATTATGTCCGATCCGGTTAGAATGTGCATACATTGCCGCGGCCGCTTTTTGCAGGCGCAACTCATACGGCTTCAGTGTCTAAACAATCAGATACGACCATTTCAGGGGCAAGGAAGAAGTTTCTACCTTTGCCACTCGTGTATTGGGGACCGTAAGCTTGCCAAAAGGCTCGCGAAGCAGTGCAAAAACCGCGCGTATGCGACAATGGATCCGGGCGAAATTATCCGGGCGTTATTGAAGACCCCACAATCGAAGGAGATGGCAGCGAATGGGCAAAGTACGAATCAGTGAAATTGCGAACGAACTTGGAGTGAAGAGCACGGAGGTTGTCGAGAAGGCGCAGGAGATCGGCTTCGGCAACGTCAAGACCCACTCCAGCGGCGTCACGCCCGCAGAAGCTGAACTCATCATGAACTACATCATGACCGGCGCGCTTCCGCCGTCGGTCGCGAAGAAGAAAGAGGAGGCGCCCAAAAAAGAGGCGCCCGCCAAAGAGGCCGAAACGAAGGTCGGGAACGAGCCTGAAGAGAAACCGGAAAAAGCGCCGGCCGAAAAAGTCGAAACGAAGGTTGAAACGAAGGCCGAAACCAAAACCGAAGCACCCGCGAAGAAAGCGGCACCCGAAGCACAGCCGAAGGCCGAAGCCAAAACGCCCGAG
>Ga0256843_1001374_pt1 | contig 19291 bp, 22 predicted proteins | sample AlvinellametaG_FD_191572 | JGI IMG/M metagenome (GOLD analysis project Ga0256843, IMG submission 191572) | Pompeii worm associated microbial communities from hydrothermal vent at the East Pacific Rise, Pacific Ocean - Alvinella | ecosystem: Host-associated > Annelida > Integument > Unclassified ... | reverse complement strand
TTAGCATCACCGCTAACTTTGATATTATCAATTGCAAACGCACTTGAACCAACAAGTAGCGCTGCTACTAAACTCATTTTTGTAAATTTCATATATTCTCCTTATTCTTTTACAAATTTCGAGATGCAGTATAACATAATGTATTCTTAAGTTCTTATAAATTTTTCGATATTTATAAAAAACTTAGATATAATTCCTATATGAAACACACTACTATATTTAAGTTATCACAATTTTTTATACTCATATTTACTGGATGCACCTCTATAGCGAAAGTTTCGCCCTCTCAAGAGACTCAATTTAAAGAGATTACTTCCTCACAAAATCACACAAAAATAGAGAAAAGTGATAAAAAAGGTTACATGCAAAGAGCACTCGATGAGTGGCTGGAGGAGGAGTGGACTCCTACAGTTGAGAATGATACAGTTATACAAAAAAAGTATATGAAAAAAGAGAAGATAAAAAGAGAGAACAAAGAGGTAGAAGTTCTTGTTCAAAAGAGAGATAGAGACTTCACTCTTCAAGAGTATGTAGATAAGGCGAGTGCTTATCTAAAAGCACACCCCTCTGACTATGAAAACTCCCATGTAAAGAAGCTAGAGTCCCTTCCTGTTATAGGAAAGTAGAACTATCTTGCATCCCATGCAAGAATAGTTTTACCCTCTTCATTGGTAGTAGCTGCTGCCATTCCCATAATGTTATATCCCGCATCAACATAGTGAATCTCACCAGTTACACCAGAGCTTAAATCACTCAGTAGATACATAGCAGAGTTTCCTACCTCATCAATTGTTACATTTTTCTTCAGCGGTGCATTCACCTCATTCCAGTTAAGAATCTGTTTAAAGTCACCAATACCAGCAGCTGCCAATGTCTTAATAGGTCCAGCAGAGATAGCATTTACACGCTGCCCTTTAGCACCTAAATCTACTGCCATATAACGTACAGTTGATTCCAATGCTGCTTTTGCAACACCCATGACATTGTAGTTGACAATGTATTTTGGTCCACCAAGGTATGAGAGCGTTAAAATCGAAGCATCATCACTCAAAACTGACTCAAGACGATTTGTTAAATCGATTAAAGAGTATACAGATATATCCATAGCAATCTGAAATGCCTGCTTCGTTGTTTTGATAAACGGTTCAGAGAGTGCCTCTTTAGGTGCAAAAGCTACAGAGTGAACTAAGAAGTCTATCTTTCCAAAATCTTTTTCAATTTTAGAAGCGATAGTTGACATATGCTCTTCATTACTTACATCAAGTTCATATACATACTCACTACCAAACTCTTTTGCAATTGGCTCAACCCTCTTTTTAAGTGCATCATTCAAATATGTAAATGCAAGTTCAGCACCTTGTGCAGCACACGCTTTTGCGATTCCATAAGCTATAGATTTATTGTTTGCAAGTCCTACAATAAGACCGCGTTTACCCTTCATAATCATTCGTTTCTTCCTTGACTTTTATTTTGTTTGCAACTCTTGTGCATATGATATCATTGTACAGAAGTGCTCAACATAGAGTGCAGCACTCCCAACGAGAATTCCATCTACATTATTTAGTGCTAAAACCTCTTTTGCATTGGTAACTTTCACACTACCGCCATAGAGCAGAGGAGCCGATGACTTCTCTTTAAGTGCCGTATGAATCTTCTCAATATCATCGAGCGTCGGAGTAAGTCCTGTTCCTATTGCCCAAACCGGTTCATAGGCTATGATGAGATTCTCATACTCAGTATCTATACCTTCATATTGAGCCGAGATATACTCCATCATCTTCTGAGTGCCAGCTTCACGAACCTCTTTTGGCTCTCCTACACAGTAGACTATTTTAAAACCTTGACTCTTAAAATAGTCAAATTTTTTAGCAATAAACTCTTGTGATTCACCCAGAATGTGACGACGCTCACTATGTCCAATAAGAATAGTTTTAATATTAAACTCTTCTAACTGTTCTAGCCCTATCTCTCCTGTAAATGCACCATTTTGAGTTGGATAAGCATTTTGTGTGCCTATAATAGCAGAACTCTTATAGCTATCGAGTGATGAGATTGCAGGAAAGACTAAAACCTCCTGAGAGCTCTTTGAGGCACAACACTCAAGCTCTTCTATATATGCCTTTGTATCTTTTCTTGTTAGGTTCGTCTTTAAATTCGCTGCAATTATCATCTTCTCTCCTCTACTCGTCTACTGATTTATCTACTAATGGTTCAACACCAGGGAGCATTTTCCCCTCTAGAAGTTCGAGTGAAGCACCCCCACCTGTAGAGATAAAGCTCATCTCTTCATCAACACCTATTCTTTGAACCAAGTCAGCAGTATCTCCACCACCAACAACAGTTGTTGCATAGCTATCAGCTACAAAGTGTGCAATTTTAGAGCTTCCACGTGCAAACTTCTCCATCTCATAAACACCCATAGGTCCATTCCATAAAACTGTCTGAACATCATTGAGCCCTTCACGGTAGAGTCTTACTGTTGCCGGACCAATATCAAGTCCCATCCACTCATCTGGAATCTCTTGTGCTGTTACTATTTTACTAACAGCATCTTCGGCAAACTTCTCAGCAGCTACAACATCTACAGGAAGATAGAACTTTACACCAAGACGTTTTGCTTCATCCATAATATGTTTGGCATCATCGAGCAGATCATCTTCAACAAGTGATGCTCCGATGTTATACCCCATCTGTTTTAAGAATGTAAAAGCCATCCCTCCACCAATAAAGATCTTATCTACTTTAGGGAGAAGGTTGATAAGCGCTTCAAGTTTTCCTGAAACCTTGCTTCCACCAACAATAGCAGCAAAAGGACGAACAGGATTATTAATCAGTTTGCCAAAAAAGTTAATCTCACGCTCTAGTAAAAAACCTGCGGCTTTATGCTCATCATCAAAAAACTTTGTAATTCCATGAACAGAAGCATGCGCACGGTGACTTACACCAAAGGCATCATTTACATAAAAGTCAGCCATTGAAGCCAATTTCTCTGAGAGCTCTGCATCATCTTTTGTCTCACCCTCTTCAAAACGGAGATTCTCAAGAAGTAGAACCTCATGGCGAGGAAGCTCTTTTGCCAATTTTAGTGTTGCATCATCTACTACACCCGGTGCCAACTCTACATGACGCTTTAGTAGCTGCTGCAGACGGCGTGCAACCGGTGCAAGAGAGTACTTCTCAACAACCTCTCCCTTAGGACGGCCAAGGTGAGAAGCCAAAATTACAGCACAATCGAGATCTAAACAGTAGTTGATTGTAGCAATTGCCGAGCGGATACGTCTATCATCAGAGATGTTTCCAAACTCATCCATAGGTACATTAAAGTCACATCTGATAAATACTTTTTTATCTTGTAAGTCTAACTTTTTTAAATGTAGTAGTTCCAATATACTTTCCTAATTCTATAATTTATTTTGAGATGTGAATAGCCATATCGATAAGACGCATTGAGTAACCCCACTCATTATCATACCAAGCCATAACCTTAACCATATCTCCGCCAATTACCTGTGTTAAATCTTCTGCTACTATTGAACTGTATTCACATCCAACGAAGTCTTGAGATACTCTCATATCTTTATCTACAAGTAATAGACCTTTAAGTTTTGTCTCTGCCATCTCATTAAATACAGCATTAACTTCCTCTTTTGTTGTCCCTTTTTTAACAACTACATTTAAGTCTACCATAGATACATCCGGTGTTGGTACACGCACAGACTGACCATGAAGTTTTCCTTCAAGCTGAGGAAGAACAAGGCTGATAGCTTTTGCAGCACCTGTTGTTGTAGGTATCATATTTACAGCACCTGCACGAGCACGACGCTTATCTTTAGAGTGTTTCACATCTAAGATATTTTGATCATTTGTGTAGGAGTGAATAGTTGTCATAAGACCCTTCTCAATTCCAAATGCATCATCTAAAACACGAGCAACAGGGCCAAGACAGTTTGTAGTACAGCTTGCATTTGAAACGATTTGCTGACCATCATATTTATCCTCATTTACACCCATTACAAATGTCGGTGTAATCTTATCTTTTGCAGGAGCAGAGAAGAGAACTTTTTCAACACCGTTATCGATGTGAACTTGAGCAGACTCTTGTGTTAAGAAAACTCCTGTACACTCTAAGACCATATCTGCACCACAACCGGCAAAATCCAGGTTTTTAGGATCTCTGTCAGAGAATACTCTGATTTTATTTCCATCAATACTGATGTGCTTATCATCAACCTGCTCTACTTCGCTTTTAAAAGTTCCATGCACTGAGTCATTTTTTAAAAGATAGAGCATCATATCCATGCTTGCCATATCATTGATAGCTACTATCTCTACATCATCTCTAGTTGCAGCTATACGAGCAACACAACGACCGATTCTACCAAATCCGTTAATTGCAATTTTGAGTGCCATTTAATATCCTAATATAAAAAAATTGGGTTATTTTATCCAAAATTAGTTATAATTCGCATTAAATGAAAAGAGTAGCACTTTATGGAGGTTCATTTGACCCTCCACATATCGCACATGAGGCGATTGTAACAGCTTTATGTAATCTAGATTTTATCGATAAAGTCATCATTATGCCAACCTATCTCAATCCATTTAAAGAGAGTGCTACTGCTCCGGCAGAGTTACGCTTAAAATGGCTCAAGAGCATCTTTTCAGACTTCGAAAATGTAGAAATTTCCGATTATGAAGTGAAAAAAGGTCAAAAAGTCCCAACAATTCAGAGTGTGAGACATCTGTTAAAGATTTACGATAAGCTCTATCTTGTTATTGGTGCGGACAACCTCGCTTCACTTCATAAATGGTACAACTATGACGAACTCAAAAAGAGTGTTACATTTATTGTCGCATCACGTGACAATATTGAGATAGATGATGCATATATAGAACTTAAGATTGATGAGGGTATCTCCTCAACAGCGCTAAGAGAAAATTTAGATATTTCAAAATTACCAAAAAAATGTGCACAAGAGATTGCACACTACTATAAGGAACACAATGCAAAACAGAATTGAAAAGATAACAGAAGTTTTAGACAAGAACAAAGCAGAAGCGATTGAGGTCTTTGATCTTCGTGAAAAAAACTACTTTGTAGATTATGCAATTATCGCATCTTCACTTGGACAGAAGCATACAACAGCACTACTTGACCATATGAAAAAAGAGCTTAAACCTCAAGAGAGCTTTAACAATGTTGATGAGAGTGGAGATTGGGTTGTAATCGACCTAGGTGATATTCTTATCCATATTATGACTCCGGAGTATAGAATCAAATATGATATGGAGAGATTTTTAAGTGAGCTTGGAAATAACAACGATTAAGATTTACTCTTACTCTTTGTCATCTCCTTTTTAGTGTTAAGAGTCTCTTTTTTTTGACTCTTCTCCTTTTCCCCCTTCTCTAAAATATCTTTATAGTTATAAATCGCTTCAACATACTTCACAGGTTCGGCACCTCGAGCATACCCAAACTTTAAATCTCTATAGTACTTTTTTTGAGAGAGTAGCGGCAAGACTATCTTTAAATCACTCCATACATTAGGATTAAGTCCTAAACGTTTTGCCAACTTCATAGCATCTTTTACATGCCCCATGCCTATATTGTAAGCAGCAAGAGCATATTTGAGTCTATTCTCCCCCTCAACGCCTTGTGGTACAATCTTTATCATATGCTTGAGATGTCTTGTACCACCCATTACACTCTGCTTCGGATCAAGTCGACTCTTAACACCCAACATTTTGGCTGTCTTTAGAGTAAGCATCATAAGTCCACGCACTCCCGTAAAGCTCTTTGCTTTAGGATTCCAATGTGACTCCTGATACGATACAGAAGCGATAAGTGTCCATGGTATACCGAACTTTTGAGCTGCCTCTTGAAAATATTTTTTATATCTTGGTAATCTCGATTTAATACGCTTATAAAACATTTTTGTGTTGTAATAATCAAAAAAGAGAACATAGGAGTAGTAGTGATCTTTTAACTGTGTCATCTTCCCCTTTTGGTTAAAGTCATTGAGCCATGCAAACATATCTGCTTTGAGTTGATTGGCTCCATGTGGTAGTAGCCATGCCAACTGCTCTCTGGGTGATATTGAAAATGCCATCGCTATCTCTGGAAAATATTTAAGATTGAGCGCATAGATGTTAGAGTCAGCCACGGTACAATCTATCTCATGAATAGCAACCTTCTCTAAAAGCTCCTCCGTAGAGTACTCAGATGTAGTTGTAACATTGATGTCAAAGCCATCTTTTTGGAGTGATTTAATGGTCTCACTGTAACTGGTATCTGCTCCAACCATAATGTTAAGTCCCGCTAAATCCTCAACATCCCTTGGAAATTTTGAACTTCTAAGCATTCCACGGTTACAAATCACCTGCTCTTGCACCTCAAAGTAGGATGGCCCGAAGTTAAACTTCTCCTCCCTTTTAGGTGTCTTTGCCAAAGAGGCTGATGTAATATGAATATTTGGATTTTGACTCAACTCGATGGCCTCTTTGATTGTATGTGCCGCTGTAATATTTAAATCTGCATGAAGATGCTCTGCATAGGATTTGATCAAATCATACTCAAAACCCTGTGGTCCGTCTGTCCCTATATAGTAAGTTGATGGTGCATTTAAGAGTACTACATTGAGTGTTTTAGAACTTTTAATCTTATCTAAGAGTGTCGGCTTGTGTATCTTTTTTCCTGGTTCATATGCGCTATGGCTCAGCCATCCAAAGATGAAAAATGAGAGTGAAAAAAAGACTGCAAAAAAAGTATATATGTATTTATTCATCATCTTAGTTTACATTATTAAGCTTATGCAAATATAAAACGGTTAACCCCGTTATCATACTCATGTGCCAAAACCTGACCATGTGCTTTTAAGATAGAGTCAACAAGATAGAGCCCTAGACCAAAACTGTTTTTTGAAGGGTTATCTTTTGTAAATGGTTCAATGTAGTACTGAAGAGGGTATTTAAGACACTCACCCTTACTCTCAAAACAGAGTTCTCCATTTCTCATAACAATAGTAATATGTCGGTCGGAGGAGTATTTAATGGCATTATCTATCATATTTTTAATAGCGGTAGTATAGAGTCTGTAATTTACATGTACCTTTATTGAACCATCAATATTTAAGATACTTACATGAGAACGCTCCACCATCGCCATATCAATAGCACCATCTATTACATCCAAGAGCCTATAGTCAGAGAAATCTTTTTTATCATCTAAACTTGTCACCTCTTCAATCATTGCAAACTCATTAACAAGTGTCTCTAGTCGTTTAAAAATAGAGCTAAATCGCTCTTTTTGCTTCGTAGAGTCAAGCATCTGTGTCGCAATTGTCCCTTTTGCAATAGGAGTTTTTAACTCATGCATCAAATTTCGTAAAAAGAGGGTACGAGACTCTAAAATATTATTTATCTTTTGTCGTGCCTTCTCAAGCTCATTAGCAACTGCTCCAATCTCATCTTCACTCTTTGTCTTAAAAGAGACATTCATATTCCCCTCACCATAGAGTGCTATCTTCTTACGTAGACGAATAAGTGGACGTAACTTCTGCAGTACAAGAACAAATGAGAAACTGATTATCATAAAGATTGTTGAGTATGCATAGAGAAGATTGAGCGAACTATAGGGTTTTAAATCATCATCTTTTATAAGAATCTCACCATTTGGTGTCTCAATAAAGAAGTAGATACCCTTCTTATACTCTATCATCGTTGCGCGAAGATTTGTAACGGTATTTTGTGTAAACATCCCCTTCTCATTAATCATCAAAGAGGTATTTAAACTTCGAAAGCCCTCTTTTTTAAGGACTTTTCCCTGAGAGAGAATTAAATTTTTAACCTTCTCATCTTTTGTTACTTCAAGATTATAAACAGCAAGATTTGCCTCAAGCATAATCTCTGGACTGCGTCGCTGTTTATGTTCACGATATATTTGTGTAATTACAGAGTACTTTGTAAAAATATGGTTAATATACTGCTCTTTATTAAGCTTATAAAACTCCCAAAAAATCGCACTTACACTCACAAGTGAGACGATTAGGGCAAAAAGAACCGTAATTAAAACCGCATGTTTTTTCATTATTTAAGCAGCTTGTATCCTACACCGCGCACAGACTCTATAAGCGACTTGTCACCAAGCTTGTTGCGAATACGTCCAACCATCACATCAATACTCTTATTTGATGAGTCCTCATTAATGGCATTGACATTATGAATCAGATCTTCTCGTGAGACTACAAGTCCCTGTTTGGAAATCATATAAGAGAGTATTCCAAACTCTGCATTAGTCAAGTCGATATTACGACCTTTATATGTGATAGTCATCGTTGCCTTGTCACACTTAAAGTCACTCTTGTTCTCAGCTTTTGCTTCACTTTTGGCTGCATATCTACGTAGTACTGAGTGAATACGAGCTTCAAGTTCACGAGGATCATAAGGTTTTGGAAGGTAGTCATCAGCACCAAGTTCAAGTGCTTTTATTTTATCTGTCACATCACTTCTTGCACTTGAGATAATTATAGGAATATCTTGACGTTCACGAATCGCTTCACACACTTCAAGTCCATCCATTCCTGGTAGTGTCAAGTCTAAAATCACCAGATCAAAAGGCTCTAACTTTAAGATACTAACAGCCTTAAATGGATCATCTTCCGTAATTACTTTAAAATCAAACTGTTCAAGATACTCAGTAAGTATCTCAGCTAGTTCTAAATCATCTTCTATCATTAATATTTTTTGCATACTCTAATCCTAGCCTATTTTTTTAACTACTTAGTAAACTGTGCAGAAGCACTACAGTAAAACTCTTGTTATATTATAGGCTAAAAATGCCACAATATATGCCGTTATAGATGTAAATGCAAAGAGGTAAAAAAAGTATTTAATAGATCCCGCTTCACGAGTAAAGACAATAGAGGCTGCAAAACATGGCAGATATATCATTACAACAACAATAAAAGCAACCGCCGACTCAAAAGGGATGTTTTGAGCAATAGCCTCTTTAAAAGAGCTCTTGTTATCACTACTCTCATCTCCAAGAGAGTAGAGAACTCCCAAAGTAGAGACAATAACCTCTTTTGCAGCTATTCCCGCTTCAAGTGCTACGGTCATCTTCCAGTCCAAACCTATTGGTTCAAAAAGAGGTTCTGTAAATTTCCCTATCTTTCCAAGATAACTCTGCTCTAATGCCTCTTTTTTAAACTCATTTTGAAAATATACCTGCTCTTGCTCTGTTGTTGCAGATGAGATCTTCTCTTCATAACTCTTTTGAAGTTGCGCACTGTGCGGATAGTTACTTAAAAACCAGACAAGAACTGTTGCTCCGGCAATAAAAGTACCCGCCTTCTTTAGATACATCTTCGTCTCACCCCATACTGTATGAAAAAGCAGTTTAAAACTTGGTAGTCTATACTTTGGCATCTCCATTACAAAGGGTTCATCTACACCTTTAAATGCTGTCATTTTTAAAATTTTTGCAGCTATGAGTCCCATGATAGCACCTGCAATATAGATACCAAAGAGTACATTTCCAGCTACTGCTTCACTAAAAAAGGCACCGGCAAAGAGAACATAGACAGGAAGTCGCGCTCCACAGGACATAAAACTGATTATAAAGAGTGTTAGAAGTCTATCTCTGTCATTTTTTAGTATTCTTGCACTCATATATGCAGGAATCGAACAGCCAAAACCGGTTACAAGCGGTATAAAGCTCTGTCCATGAAGACCAAATTTATGAAAAAAACCATCAAGTAAAAATGCCACACGAGACATATAACCTGTTGTCTCTAAAAGAGCTATACCTATAAAAAGTATAATAATATTTGGCGTAAAGAGGATAACAGCCCCTACTCCAGAGATCAGTCCATCAACGACCAATGAGCGAATTTCATCATTTTCAATTGTAGCTCCAACACTCGCTCCAAGCCAGCTGAAAAATCCATCAATCCACTCCATAGGGAGTGCACCAAGGACAAAAGTCAACTGAAAGAGTCCCCACATCAACAGGAGGAATATAGGAATACCAAAAAGAGGATGAATCAATATATTATCTATCTTCTCTGTTAAACTCTTTTGATCTTCTGGCTTCTTCTCATAGTGGAGGACTTCAGCGACAATTCCTCGGTTAAAGGCTGCATACTCCTCTGCAAAGGCCTCTTTTATATCATCTGTATCATGATGTAGCTCTATATGTCTTGAAGCCTCGATTAAAATTGGTTGTAACTCTGTCCATATTGGATTGTCATGCAACTTCTCATAGGTACGCTTGTTGTTCTTTAAGAGGTTTATCGCAATATTTCTGTAGGAGTTTACTGCTTTAAACTTATGTTTTTTCAAGTAAGAGACAATGAGTGATATCTCCTCCTCAACAGCTTCACTAAAGACAAGTTTTGGTTCAACCTTTGGTTTTGCATAGGTCTCAATAACTGTCTCAATAAGCTCCTCTATCCCCGTTTTTGCCGCTGCTGAAACTTTTACACAAGGAACACCCAAGAGTTCTGACATATATGCAGCATCTATCTCAATGCCCTCTTTGGCTGCCTCATCACTCATATTGAGTGCTATGACTATCTTTTTACTCATTGTTAGAAGTTCGGAGGTAAGTTGAAGGTTTTTCTCTAAATTTGTCGAATCAACTACGTTGATGATAATGTCATAATCTTCTGCACAGAGATACTCATGCGTTACTCTCTCTTCGATTGTATAGTCTGTAAAAGCGTATGTTCCGGGCAGATCGACCACAGTAAAGTGATAATCTTTGTAATCAAAGAGAACCTCTTTTTTGTCTACTGTTACTCCTGAAAAGTTTCCAACATGCAGGTGTGCGTTGCTTACTGAGTTAATCAGCATACTTTTACCAACATTGGGCTGCCCTACAAGGGCCACTTTTATATGGTTAGCAATAATTGGACAGGCTTTAGGATCGACAGTAGGGTTACTCATTAGACTCTTCTACCTCAATTAAAGCAGCCTCTTGATCACGAAGTGCAATCCTCATCTTACCGACTTTTATCTCTATAGTCTTTTTACCCGGTGCATGCTCGAGCACCTCTATAGAAGCACCCTTCATCACTCCAAATGAGATAAGACGCTGCTTAAGATCATAGTCTGCATTTAAACGTACAACTCTGAGCTTTTGACCACGTTCACAATCTAATAGTTTTTTCATTCTCTATACTTTAGTTCAAAAATATTGCAACAATATAATTTTTTAGATAGACAATAATACTCCTCATCAACTTATTTTCCCCTTAACAATATTGATAATATTTATCATTTTCATTATACCATCCAATTTTCTTATACTACAGCTATTTTAAAACTCATTTTGATATAATTTCGCCTAAATAAATTTAAGGTAACTGCGTATGAAATTTTTATGGACACCATCTTCTCATTTTAACCTTGCAAATCTCTTTACATTTGTAAATATCACAGCAGGTTTAATGGCTACCTACTTCATTACCCAAAACAACTTTACACTAGCAATTGCACTTGCTTGGGTTGGTGGAGCATTTGATATTTTTGATGGAAAGATTGCTAGGAAATATAAACTCTCAAATGAGTTTGGGGTACAACTTGACAGTTTTGCGGACTTTTTAAGCTTTGTTCTTGTTCCTGTATTTTTAATCTTTGAGGCATCTTATGCACCAAATCTTGATGGAGTCTGGCTTTTAGTTGCTGCTGTTGTAAGTATCTACTATGTAATTTCTGGATTGCGCCGTCTAATCCATTTTAATCTCAATGCAGATGCAGGAGAGGTTGAGAAGTACTTTACAGGTGTTCCCACACCACTTGGTGCAATTCTTTTATGGCTGGTCTACCTTTTGAATGCCTATGATATTCTTCCAGCGTATGGAGTAATCTTCTTTATGCTTCTAATTGGGTGGTCTCTTAACTCTACTATAAAAGTACGCCACCCGTAAACTCTAAAGCTATTTAGAGTTTACAGCATACTTTCCACTTCCAAGTAAAATCACCAAAATTGACATTATCAGATATAAAAGAGGTGTCTCAAAACTAAGCCCCCCATATTTTGATGTTGTGATGCTAAAACCGTATGCCAAAAGTATTGCCATAAACATATTTAGACCCAATACGGCTGCTCCAATACGACCATAGAGCCCCAATATTATAAATATAGGCGCAATCAACTCTCCTATATAGACACCATAGGCTAAGAATTCAGGAAACCCGGAACTGCGCAGCATTGCTTCAACACCACTGATGCCATATATAACCTTATGAATTCCATGAAAAAGAATCAATACTCCCAAGCTAATACGCAAAAGCAATTTTGCTAAATCTGGTTGATGTAACACTACTTCACTCCTTTTTTTCTAAACTTGCAACTACCAACTGTTATCTCTTTACCATTTTTAATAGCCTCTTTTATATAAAGAAGTGTACCTTTGGTATCGGCATCACCAAGCTCCTCTTCAATAATCTTAAGTAGGTCACTCTCTTGTGTCAAGCTCCAAATCTTCTCATAACTATACCGTGTCTCTATCTGCACTCTTTGCTCCTTTTGTTATCTATTTTATACTAAAAAAATTATAATTTTACGCTCATGGCAAAAATGCCTCTTAACCCCTGCACAAAAGAGAGCTATTCATCTTCACTCCTAATTGGAAGCTCTTTTTTAGGCTTTAGACCTAAAGCTTTCATATTTTGTGCTCTTTTAATAACATTCCCTCTTCCCGTGCTTAATCTATTCATCGCTTTATCATAAGCGTCCTGACTCTTTTGAAGATATGCACCTATATTTTGCATCTCCTCTACAAAGCCTACTAGTTTATCATACATCGCTTCAGCCTCTTTTGCTATCTTTTTGGCATGCTCTTCTTGACGCTGCGTTCTCCAGATATGCTCAATGGTTCGAAGTGTTACTAAAAGAGTTGAAGGAGAGACTACTAAAATATTACTCTCATATGCACGTTTAAAAAACTCTCCATCTTGTTCAAGTGCCAATAAAAAAGCCCCCTCAATCGGCATAAACAGAAGTACAAAATCAAGAGTGTTTACACCTTCAAGCTTCTCATATCGTTTTTGTGAAAGCCCTTTAATGTGTGCCGATATACTAGCAATATGCTCCTTTAAAGCTTTCGCTTTTTCTTGTGGATCTTGCTCATTTACAAAACGCTCATACGCGGTAAGTGAAACCTTTGAATCAATAATAATATCTCTATTTTGTGGCATATGAATAATTACATCAGGTCTGTAGGTTTTACCCTCATCACTCTTTAGAGTAGCTTGTAGTTCATACTCTACTCCCTCTCGAAGTCCAGACTGTTCTAATATATTTTCAAGAACAATCTCACCCCAATTTCCTTGTGTTTTATTCTCACCTTTTAAAGCATTTGTTAGATTAAGTGCCTCAGTAGCTAACTGCTCATTCATCTTTTTAAGGCGTAGTAACTCATCTTTGAGGAGGTGTCTATCTTTTAGTTCAGTCTCAAACTGCTCCCTCGCCTCTTTTGAGAATGAGCTAATCTGCTCTCTAAAAGGTTTGAGTAACAACTCCAACTGCTCTTTAGAAGCAACACTAAACTGTTTTGACTTCTCATCAAAGATTTTGTTAGAGAGGTTTGAGAACTCTTTTGAGAGCTCATCTTTTGCATTTTGAAGCGTCTCTAGCTTCTCTTGTGAGGCTTTAATCTCATCTTCATAACGGGTATTGAGTACTGCATGACGCAACTCCAACTCCCTTTTTTGCTCCTTTAAAGCGCTAAGTTCCTCTAAGAGCTCCTCACTCCTAACCCTCGCCTCTTTTAATTTTTGACTCTCTTTAAGATAGATGATCAATAGAGCCAAAAAGAGTAAAAAAATAACGATTGCAAGAGATAGGTAGATATCCATTTCCATAGAGAGTTCCTCGAATTAAATTGAAAGGATTATACACTATCTTCCAATATACTCCTATAAATATGGCAATATGCAAACTTTTCCACCTCTTTTTGTAGCAATAAAACTTAAACTTTTTTAAAAGATTTACAACTTTAATTTAAACTTATTATAATTTCGGTATAATTCCGAAAATATTTTAATTAAGGGGAAGATGCCCTGATAGACTTGAGTAAAGAACAACTTCCTTGCGTCATCTCCTTAAACATATAAAGGACAATGATGCAAGAAAATGCACAAACACAAGAGACTCAAGAAGAGAAGTTAATGACTTTTGATGAGTTAGGATTAAAACCAGAGATACTCAAAAGTATTAAGTTCGCAGGATTTACTGCTCCTTCACCAATTCAGGCACAAGCTATTCCTGTTATTTTAGCGGGCAAAGACATGGTAGGTCAAGCTCATACCGGTACAGGTAAAACTGCAGCTTTTTCACTTCCTGCACTTAATAATATGAAGCTAGATGGTTCAGTTGAGCTTTTAGTTATCACTCCAACACGTGAACTTGCTACTCAAGTAAGTGATGAAATCTTCAAATATGGCCGTAACCTTGGTGTTAAGACTGTTACTGTTTATGGTGGTAGCTCATACAAACGTCAACTTGACCTTATCGGTCGTGGTGCAAGTGTAGTAGTTGCAACTCCTGGACGTATGTTAGATATCCTTAAAAAAGGAATGCTTCCAGACTTTACACCAAGTATGGTTGTTCTAGATGAAGCTGATGAGATGCTTGATATGGGATTTTTAGATGATATCAATGAGATATTTTCTTACCTTCCAACAGATCGTCAGACACTTCTCTTTAGTGCTACAATGCCACAACCTATCAAGACTCTTGCTAGTAGAATCTTACAAGATCCTGAGTTTATCTCTATCACAAAAGGTGAAACTACAAACTCTGACATTGAACAACTCTACTATGTAATTGATGAGCATGAGCGTGATGATGCTATTATCCGTCTAATGGATAGTGAAGATACTAAAAAATCGGTAGTATTTTGTAGAACAAAATCTGAAGTTGATCGTCTCTCAAATGTTTTAAGCAATGCTGGTTACTTAGCAAACGGTCTTCATGGAGATATGGAGCAGCGTCAACGTGAAAATGTAATTAAAGGGTTCAAAAACAACTCTGTTCAAGTTCTTGTTGCAACAGACGTTGCTGCTCGTGGTATTCATGTAAATGATATCAGCCATGTATTTAACTACCATATTCCATTTGATCCTGAGAGTTATGTTCACCGTATTGGTAGAACTGGTCGTGCAGGTACAAAAGGTAAAGCTATTACACTCTTAACTCCATTAGAGTTTAAAGAGCTTCAACGTATTAAACAAAAAGTTGGTACTTCAATGGAGCACGCTTATGTTCCAAGTAAAAATGACCTCCGTCAGACAAACCTTGAGAACATTGTAAAAACAATCGAGAATCAAAAGATCTATGATGAGGCACATAAGGTACTCGATAGATTGAAAGAGGATATTGATGAAGAGACTATTATGTTTAAACTCATCTCAATGATTCTTGATAAGCAAGATATCAAAGGACCAAACAATATTGGTATTCCTGCAGATAAACTTGTAGCAATTTTAGAGCGTGCAGGTAAACGTCGTGATGGTGGACGTAATAGTCGTGGTCGCGGTGGATACCGTGGAAACAGAAGCCGTTCAGGTGGTAACCGTGACAGAAATCGCTCTGGCGGTGGTGGTTATCGCGGTAATAGAAGTTCATCAAACAGAAGCAGATAACAGACTCTACCCCTCACAAAAGCTTTTTTGGTATAATTACCAAAAAGGCTTCTTTCTTGCAACACTTATTAATCTATGAAGATAAACACTTTTACATTGAAAAAGAGAACTCAGAGATTCCTTGGTTAAAGATATTTACAAAGGAACCCTATCGAGAGCTTGGTGATATGCCAAAAGAGCTTAGAAGCAGACTTTGGGATATATATGATACTCTAGAGCATGAGATGAGAGCCTACTACAATCCTACAAAAATCAATATGGCATCCTTTGCAAATATGCTTCCTCGAGTCCATATACATGTAATGGCAAGATTTGAGGATGATAGTTACTTTCCGAACCCTATGTGGGGAGAGAAGATGCGAGAAGCCAATCTTACACTACCAAATGAAGAGGAGTTTCATAAAAGAGTTTTTGAGGCATTACAGAAGTTAGATTAAAAGAATGAATAGATAGATAGATAGATAGGTTCCCAACGAGGACGTTGGGAACTAGAATAATTTTCATCACTAAAATTCTTGATTTTATTCAAATTAAAGACAGAGTTTTGTTTTATTGAGGAGCTTACTGAAGTAAGCGCACTGACTGAAAAGAACAAGTGCCCTTGGGGTATGACGAAAAGAAGTTTTTATCCAACGCAAAAATTGGATAAAAATGTTACTTCAGTGGTGAAAATGGGACGAGGGCGCTTCCCCATGTTAGCCCCCCACCAAAAGCATCAAGTAGCATAATCTCACCAGCTTCAAGCTCACCTGACTCATATAGATCATTGATGGCCATAGGAATAGAAGCTCCAGATGTATTTCCATACTTATGAACAGTAAGAACTACCTGCTCCTCTGTCATCTTAAGAGCATCTCCAACAGCTTTAATAATACGGTAATTTGCTTGATGCGGTACAAAGTGTTTTATATCTTCACTTCTAATATTGTTATGCTCTAAGATATCTTTTACATCTTTTGTAAGTGTACGAACTGCAACTTTAAAAGTCTCATTTCCCTTCATCTGCATAAAGCAACTAGCAGCTTCGCCTTCTAGTGCATCATGTGCAGAGCCGCTTCCACCATTTGGAGTCATAAGAAGGTCTGCATATTCACCATCTGCACCGGTATGAACATCGATGATAGCTTCATCTTTGTTATCTGTAGCAGAGATTACAGCAGCACCTGCACCATCACCAAATAAGATACAAGTACCACGATCAGTGTAGTCTGTAATAGCCGAGAGTTTCTCTGCACCGACAATAAGTACATTCTTCTTCATACCAGACTCAATAAAAGCCTTTGCTATAGAGAGAATATATACAAAACCTGTACATGCTGCAGAGATATCAAAAGCTGTTACATTTTTAATACCTAGCTTTGTAGAGATAATTGTAGCAGTCGATGGCATACAGAAGTAGTCAGGTGAGATAGTCGCACAAACTACCATATCGATATCTTCAAGTGCTACACCACTTCTCTCTATCGCTTTTTGCGCTGCTTTTACACCAAGATCAGATGTAAATTCATCCTCTGCTGCGATATGACGCTCTTTAATACCTGTACGCTTTGTAATCCACTCATCTGAAGTATCTACCATAGTAGCAAGATCATCATTTGTAAGAATTTTCTCAGGTACGTAAGCACCTATTGAGCGAAAAGCAGCGTATGGCATATTAGTCTTCCTTTTGTTTTAACTCTGCAAGTCTTGTAGTAATGTGTCCGTTAACACCTGTATCTACATAACTTATAGCTTGAAAAATTGCATTTTGGATAGCTTTTGCATTACTCTTACCGTGAGATACAATCGCACACCCTTTAATACCGATAAGGGGTGCCCCACCAACTTCGGCATAATCTATCTCTTTTTTAAGCAGTTTAAAAACTCTGCGCATTAAAAGAGCTCCTGTAATACGGATAGGAGACTTTTTAATATAATCTTTTATCAGTGTTGAGATGGTAGATGCAACACCCTCACTTGTCTTTAGGACAAGATTTCCGATAAAACCATCACAAGTTACAACATCGCAAGAACCATTGAAGATATCTCCACCCTCAACATTTCCTTTAAAGCCTCTGTAACCTTTGAGCATTTTAAATGCTGCTTTTGTTACATCATTACCTTTTGAGTCCTCTTCACCATTAGCCAAAAGACCAATAGATGGCTCTTTTACACCAAGTACATCTTCAGCATAACATCCACCCATCACAGCAAACTCTGCTAAATGTTCAGGTTTAGAGTCAACATTTGCTCCAACATCCAAAACTACAGTACGACGTCCTGTTTTAGTCGGCATTAAAGTAACAAGTGCCGGACGAGAAACACCTTTAAGACGACCAAGTCTTAGTGTTGCAAGTGTCATTGTAGCGCCACTGTGCCCTGCACTTACAACTCCATCAGCCTCACCATTTTTGACAAGCTCTACAGCTTTATAAATTGTGCTATCTTTGCGTTTAACTGCATCTGTAGCTGCATCACTCATTGAGATGACATCATCAGCTTCTACAATTAAAATCTTATCTCTATAACGTTTTGGTAACAGAGGTAAAATTTCTGATTTTTTCCCTACTAAGATAGGTTCGAAGTCTTTTTTCTTTAGTGCGTTAATACAACCCTTTACAATTGGTTCGGGACCGAAGTCCCCTCCCATTGCATCAATAGCAATTTTTACCATATACTATTTATACTCACCAGTAGTTGGGTTAATATGGTGTGGTAATCTATATGTTCCATCTTTATCTTTAACTGGACGAGCTAAAGAAATTTTGTAGTGTGTTCTACGCTTTGCTGAACGTGAGTGAGATACTCTTCTCTTAGGTACTGCCATTTTGGTATATTCCTTTCTTTGTTAGTTAAAATTCAAGTTCTATTTCAGAACCCTTGCAACTCTCACATGTGTGATAATCACTTCTGATAAGTTCAATCTCAGAGTTTAACAACTCATCTATATCTGCATTACCATCAAAAGACTCAACAACATCTAACTCGATGGTGCCATCATCTTCAAAAACGCCATCACAGACGAAGAATTCTACCTCTTCATCCAGTGAAAGCTTAAATTCTTGAGCACAAATATCACAAGATTTTTCAAGTTGGCCACTTAAATTTGCTTTGAGCAAAATTAGTTTGCCCCCATGATACTCCAAATAACCTTTAAAAGTTATTTCATTAGACTTTACTTCAAAGTCTAGTGGTGTTTTTGTTACTTTTCTAAGCATCACTCTCATGAGAGATACTTAAGAAATTTCTCTCTCTGAGAAAAAGAATGCGATTTCATTCGCCGCATTTTCAAGAGAATCACTTCCATGAACTGCATTTGCATCAATATTTTCAGCGAAGTCTGCACGGATTGTACCTGGCTCTGCCTCTTTAGGGTTAGTTGCACCCATTAAATCACGGTTTTTTTGCATTGCATTTTCACCCTCTAGTACTGAAACTACAACAGGACCACTGATCATAAAATCAACTAAGTCGTTGAAAAAAGGTCTCTCAGCGTGAACAGCATAAAATGCCTCTGCATCTGCACGAGAAAGCTGAATCTTTCTTGTTGCTGCGATTTTAAGACCATTGCTCTCAAAACGATCTAAAATTTTGCCTATAACACCTTTTGCAACTGCATCTGGCTTGATTATTGATAGTGTACGTTCCATCAAATCTCCTC
>Ga0256843_1001372_pt1 | contig 19320 bp, 15 predicted proteins | sample AlvinellametaG_FD_191572 | JGI IMG/M metagenome (GOLD analysis project Ga0256843, IMG submission 191572) | Pompeii worm associated microbial communities from hydrothermal vent at the East Pacific Rise, Pacific Ocean - Alvinella | ecosystem: Host-associated > Annelida > Integument > Unclassified ... | reverse complement strand
TATCTTTTATAACCAAACTCATCTCAGAAAAATTATAATTTGGAGCTTTTGCCCCATATATCATCTGTTTGTCTATCCATCTACAGTTTGGAAATCCTAAAATAATCGAACCATCTTTTTGTAAATACTTTTGATAAAGTTCCATAAATACAGCTTTAAAATCCAAACTAGCACTTTGTAAAGTACCAATAGAGATAATTAGATCAAATTTTCCTAAATTTAGTGTTTCTAATTTATTAGTATCATGACAAATAAAATTAAAATTATCTTTTGAGTTATTATTTTTTGCATAATCAATTATTGTTTGACTATAGTCTATACCTATAAAGTTTTTGTTTGCTAACTCTTGATCTGTTAACATATTTGTAATAATATTAAACTCATCACCTTTGTTAATACCAAGATTTAAAATATTGTGTTTCTTTTTTATATCTATAAATTTAAGTGCTTGAGTGTAGTAGTGTACAAAAGAGAAGTAGTTTGTTTTATCTATTTTAAAAAATTCACTGTTTACACCATATTTTTCATTTGAGGTTGTTTTATTTTTATGAAAAGAGTTTGAACTGTCTAATTTTTTAAATTTTAATACTATATCATTCTCTTTAATAGTTGGGGTTAACATTTTTAAATAGAATATTTGTGCAAAATCTATCCATGATTTGTATCCTATCTTATCTAAATCATTTTGAGTGATAATTATCTCTAAAATCTCATATGAATCTAATTTTATATTTGATAATTTTTCAAGAATAGTTTGTACAGTTGTATTTTTTAAATCTAATTTCATGATAATAAGTCGTTTATAACTGATTCCCTTTTTGTAATTTGAATTTTTTTACATCCACTTTTAAATGCATCCTCTTCCCCAACTACATAGCACATCTTTTTTGCTCTTGTAATTGCAGTGTATAGCAGTTTTGTATTGTGCATAATGTAGTGAGAAAAACTCATAGGGATAAGTGCAGTATTGTATTCCATACCTTGTGTTTTATGAATTGTTAGACAATATGCAAGAGATAGTAAAGAATCCATAGTATCAAAATCATAAAATACTACCATATCGTCATTTGGATATAATATTATTGTTTTTTGCTCTTCAAAATCAATTTTTATAATCAGACCTAATTGTCCATTGAATACCCTTTTTTCTATAAATTCACTTGAGTTGCTTTTATACATACTCATAGTTTGTGCTTGCATATTTTCATTTTTTATATGTATAACTTTATCACTTAATTTATACTCATATAATTTTGTTTTTAGAGCTTTGCCTTTTGAGTGATTAAATAGTTTTTGAAGATGTATATTTATATTTTCTACACCCAATACACCACTTTTCATAGGTGTAATTACCTGAAATAGTGTAAGAGCTTTTGTAATATCTTTGTTTTTGATATGTTCATAAAATTTTGCAATATATCCACTTGATATATTTAATATTGTATTTAATATTTGGGTAGAATTATTAGCTCTTAATTGGGTGTATTCACTTGAAGATGCGCTATTTTTGAGTGCATAATGATTATTTAAAGATACATCAATAAATTTAAAATCTTCATATTCTTGATCATATTTTGGGATATTGCCCTGTCTTATCTCATTTGCAATTACGGCAATTGCTTGATTCTCATTTTGTCTATATATTTTTGTTAGTTTTACAATGGGACACAACTCAAATTTAATTGCATCTGCAAGTATATTTCCTGCTCCAATTGCAGGAAGTTGTCCATCATCTCCTACAATTATAAATACTGTATCATCATTGATTTTAGATATTATTTTATAAAAAGTAACACTATTTACCATAGATGCTTCATCCATAAGTATTACTTTGTAATCAAAATAATCTGAATCTTTTTGCTCTTGTTTCATAAGCATTGATTGAATGGTAGTACTTTCATACCCTGTTGTTTCACTAATCCTTTGAGCAGCAATACCACTTAAAGCTGTACATATAATATCATCATATGAAAATTTTTCTTCAAGTAACTCCAGTATTGCTCTACTAGAAGTTGATTTACCTGTTCCAGCATATCCTATTAGAAATAAACAACTATGCCCCTCATTGATAACTTTTACAGCTTTTTTTTGCTCATCACTTAGAGTAAATCCAAGAGTTTTCTCTTTATTTTGTATATAATTATCAAAATCTTTTACTATTGGTTTTGTTATAGGCGCTTTTGCTCTTTTTTGAAAAAAATCCAAAATATTTTTCTCTGCAAAATATAACATTGCTGGGGCATATCTATCTTGTTTTGTTTGATATATCTCCTCTTTTGCCAATAGTGTAGCTATATTTTTTTCATATAATATATGTTGTGTATCGTTGAAATGCAATGTATCATCTAAAAGTTTATATAATATATCTTTATGAATAGAACTGTTTCCATTATTGTCACAATGCTCTTTTAAAGTATAATTTATACAGGCTAATATCCTAAAATCACTTTGTTTGTCAATACCTAAAGCCAAAGCTATCTCATCAGCTCTTTTAAATCCAATCCCTTTGATAGATATAAGAATATAAGGGTTTTGTTTTATTTTATCGATTAAATTATCAACTTCTGCAAAATGGGAGTATATCTTATTTATAAGGTTACTAGTAACACCAAATTTACCCAAAAAAGTTCCAAGCTCTCGTAGGTGTTTAAATTTGTTCCATGAGGTAACTATTGTTGTTAGTTTTTTCTCTTTTATACCTTTACACTCTAATAGTTTGGCTGGTGTTTCGTTTAAAATTTTAATTAACTCATCTTCGCCAAAATGTTCCAAAAGCTCTTTTGCAGTTTTTTTACCAATACCTTTGACAATTTTTGTAAGAAAGAAAAATAGTTCAGCTTCTTTGACTTCAAGTGTAGTAAATTCAAATTGAACTCCATATTTTTTATGGGTAGTCCAATTGCCTGTCATAATTATCTCTTCACCTTCAAGTTTCTCAAGATGAGTATCAAAATATTGACCACAAAATTTTTGATTATTTTGTAATACACCTATTGAATAGTTTGTCTCTTCATTGAAATATAGAACTTTTTTAAGTACGCCACTTAATTTGTAAGATTTTTCCTCTTCCATAATAACCTAGAAGATGTAAAAAAATATAAAGTTTATGATAGTAGCCTTATGTTTTGTTCTTGTACAGCATTTGCTTGAGTTACTGCTAGATATCCCATTTGAGACATAATACTACTTTTACTAAAATCACTAACTTGTGAACCAAAATCTATATCAGTTAAAGTCGAATTTGCTCTTGCATTATTAATTTGGGAACTAATGGTATTTTTTGCTTGATCCTGTAGTTGTTGTGATGTAGTCCCAAAATCATTTTGGATATTTTGTAGCTGATCTACATTTGTATCTATTTTATTTAGAATATTTGTTAATCCATCAGAACTAAAATCATTTAGCAAAGTTTGTAATTCCTCTCCAAGTGTATCTGTAGATGGTAATTTTATGGCAATTGTATTATCTGAGGTTGAAACATTAAATTGAGTCTCACCTGTAGGATTTGTAAGTAATGATTGCCCCTCATATGTAGTTGAAGATGCTATGTTTTGGTAATCTTGCATCATTACTTGTAATTGGTTTTGAATAGAATCTTTAGTTTCTTGTGAAGCACTTTCATCCATAGCTTCCAAAGTTTTTGTTCTCATACTAGATAAAATATCAATTTGAGAATTAACTCCTTCATTTGCAATAGATGTAACTGCAAGACCACTGTTTATATTTTGCAAAGATTGTGCCAAGTCACTTCTTTGAACTTTAAGACTGCCAGCTATTGATAATGACGGTGCATTATTTTGTGCATCATTTATAGAGAGTCCAGTTGCAACTTTTTCAAGTGAGTTTTGAGAAGATGAAGCGAGTGTATTTAATTGATTGTTAATACTGTTAACTTCCATAACAAACTCCTTTGCTTATTTTAATTATTATACAAAATGTATGCTAAAACAAAAATTAAATAAGAATTATTAATTTTTCTTATTTATTATGATTATCCTAAGGTTTAAATTGTTAAACTTTTACATAACAATTATTTTTCTACTAAGAAGCAATATGAAAAAACATATCACCGAAGAAACAATTATCTTTTTTAGCGTAATAAAGTGGCTTATTCTATCAGCAATAATAGGGATAATGATCGGTGCTTTGATGTCTTTATTTTTGAAGATATTGCATGGTAGTGTTGATGCTCAAAACTTATTTCCATTCCCTTATTATTTTTTACTCCCTTTTGCATTGATGCTTACTGTTTGGATAATAAATACATTTGAAAAAAATGCTACAGGACATGGTACGGAAAAGGTTATAGAAGCTGTACATAAAAAAGATGGATATATCAATATAAAAGTTGTACCTATTAAATTGATTGCAACTATTATAACAATATTCTCTGGTGGTTCTGTAGGAAAAGAGGGACCTGGTGCTCAAATTGGTGCAGGTGCAGCATCATTTGTAGCTACATTATTTAAATTTTCTAAAAAAGATAGAAAAAAATTAGTAATATGTGGTATTAGTGCAGGGTTTGCTTCAATATTTGGTACACCAGTAGCAGGAGCTATTTTTGGTATAGAGGTGCTTATTGTTGGTGTGATTATGTATGATGTACTTTTACCATCTTTTATAGCAGGTTTTGCAGCTTTTACGACTGCTCAAGTTTTGGGTACAACATATCCATATTATGATATTAATCTTTATAGAGCGTTTGAGGTTGATTTAACATTAATTTTTCAAGTTGTACTTGCTGGTATATTTTTTGGTTTGGTTTCTGATAGTTTTATAACTGTAGTAAATAAAATAGAGGATTTTATAAATAAAATACCTTACAACAAATATAAAAAAGCTTTCGGTGCTGGTGTAATTATGGTATTAGTTTCTTATTTTTTAAGTGACAAATATTTGGGATTGGGACTTGATACAATAAGTGATGCTTTGGATCCTAGTTTGACTGCTGCTGCAGCTGATATACACTGGTATGATTTTATATTAAAGACAATTTTTACCTCTTTGACACTGGGTGCTGGTGGAAGTGGTGGTATTATTACCCCTATATTTTTTGTAGGTACTACAAGTGGAACGATGTTTGGGCATCTAATAGGTGATCATATTTTACTATTTTCAGCACTTGGATTTGTAAGTGTATTAGCAGGTACTACAAATGCTCCAATTGCCGCAATTATTATGGCTGTTGAATTATTTGGTGTACATATGGCAAATTATGCAGGGCTTAGTGTAGTAATTGCATTTTTAATTACAGGGCACAGAAGTGTATTTAAGTCTCAACAAATCAAACTTAATAAAGCTGATAATATTACACTGAGTCAAGGTGATGATATCGAACACACCGATATCGATATGAATATGAAAGATATCGAAAAAGTTCGAAGATTAAAAAATAGATTAAAATACAAAAGTATGAAGTGGCAAGTGAAAAACTATAAAGACTCCTTAAAATAATATTTTTAACTAGTTTTTACAATTATCCCGTTTTACTTGTTGAACACTCCAAAATACATCTGAGATTGATTGATCCAATTCTAAAGATTTTGACAGTACCTCTTGAGTATTAGATTGTGCATTGGCATTGATTATCTCTTGTACATTGTTATGTACTTTTTGATGTACCTCTTTTAAATGTTCCCAGTTTGAACTATTTGTAAAAGGTTTATTATCTCTTTCTTGTTGATCTATCCATTTTCCTAGATTACACTCATGAGCATTTTTAACTGTCCAAGTTTTCTCTTCATTTAATTGTGCAAGAGTGGTATCTTTAAATTTGATATGATCAAGTTTTAATCTGTTTAGTTCAAACATCATATCTATATCACAGATTTGTTCTTTTGAAATAGTTGTATAAGTTGTATGTGTTACAACATTAACCAGTTTTTGAGATAGATGTTGAATATTTTGACTTTGGTAGCTTATTTGTGAAGCTGCATTTGCATTTTGTTGAGTTGTTTTATCTAAAAGTGTTACTGCATCATTTATTTGTTCAATTGCTGATTTTTGTTCATTGGAAGCATTTGATACATCTTCAATAATTTTAATTTGATTATTGATATTATCATTGAGTGTTTGATATCCGTCAATCATATTTTGTGCTATTTCTTTACCGTTATTAGCTTTTTGTGTTGCTTTTTCTACAATATCTTTTATCTCTTTTGCTGCTTGAGCAGATCTAGTTGCTAGGTTTCTTACCTCTTGTGCAACTACAGCGAACCCTTTTCCTGCTTCACCTGCAGTTGCAGCTTCAACTGCTGCATTTAATGATAATATATTTGTTTGAAATGCTATTTGGTCAATTACTGATATAGCTTCGGTAATAGCTGTAACTTCATTATTTATACTCTCCATAGATTTAAATGTTTCATTTGCCAAATTTTGTCCATTTGTAGCTGAGTTTTGTACATCATTTGACAATGTAGCCATTTTAGCTGTATTTTGAGTATTACTTATAATTGTACTTGTTACCTCTTCAAGTGCCGCAGCAGTTTCTTCAAGTGAAGCTGCTTGTTCATTTGATGCAGTTGATAATGCTTTTGATGCTTTTGTTAATTCAATCATCTCATTATTTAGTTCTTGACTTGTTGTGTCCAATAGTGCTAGAAGTTCAGAAATACTGCTTCCTAATGATCTTATTCCCAATATAATTGAACCGGTTTTCCCACTTAGATCTTTAGTATCGATATCATAAGCAAAATTTGCATTTCCATATTCAATCAAAATATTTATAGCTTCGTCTAAATTGTTTTGTGTTGATTCTATAGCATTGTTAAGGCTGTTTTTTATTTTTGTATATTCTGGATTGGAACTGTGAGTATTAACTCTAAATCCACATAGACCTTTACTAAATTTTGCAAGAACATTTTCAATTTCCAATAATATTTTTTTATCATTATTTTCTTTATTTTCAAGTTGAATAATTCTTTGTTTTAGTTGTTCAATCTCTTTGTCTTTTTCATTGCTATTACCAAAAAACATTAGGACCCCTTTGTATAATATTTTTTAATTTTCGATTATTATTAAAAATTATATAATACTATTTATATAATACATATTAAAAATAATGGAATGGTAAAAAAATTGTAATAATAAATTTTAGGTTGAAATAAGGATTGAAGATAGTTAAATATTAGAGTATTAGATTAAAATAAGAACTATACCTCTTAGCAGAGGTATAGTCTTACTTATGATTTATTACATTGTTCCAGCTAAAGCTTTAACCAAACCATCTTCTAAAAATGGTTTTGCTTGTTCAAATTCAAGTCCTGGTGCATAAGCAGAGCTTACTATTCTTGTTCTATATTTTTTCCATTTAACATTTTTATTTGTAGATACTTGAGATATTGTACCACTAGATCCCATTGAACCTCCAAGGTTTTCATTTTGTGTTACTGTTTCACCATCCATTGGTCTTTGTCTAATCTCTACATCAGTTACAAGTGCATAGTGTACATTTTTCACTTTGGCAGCTTCTACTAACATACCAACTAAAGCTCCAACAACTGCAGCTTTGCCTGATCTACTATATCCACCCCCTGTAAGTGCTGTAGTAGATGCTGCTAATGCACCAACTCCAAAACCTGCACCTAAATATTTTTTTTGTTCATTTAGATCCATAGTTCCTACTTTTAGTAAATTTGCTTGAACTAAAAAGTTAGCTTCTCTTGGATTTCTAGTTACAACAAAACCTTTTTTTTCAAACGCTATTTTTAATTTATTTTCTATATCTAAGTCTTCATCAGATGTATTTCTAAATCTAAAATAGATAATTTGCTCTTCTGGTGCAACTGGTTCTAAAAATATAGTTTCGCTCATTTTTGTTTTTACATGAACATCTTTTTTTGTTATAGCAACTTTTTCTCCAGTTGCAGTTGTACCTACTTTTGTAAATGATGTGTTAGCACATCCTGTCATAATTAACATTGCTCCAAAAAATAATGAAGATGTTAGTGCCTTTTTAATTACATTTTTATAATTCATTGTCTACCTTTTTATTGTATTTGAGGTAGAAGTTTACATAAAATAAAATTAATATTTTATTAATTTAATAATATTTTAATAATAGCTAAAAATTAAAAATTCTTAATCCAAAAATATCTTTGTTGTCATTGCTAATCCATCCAGATACAGTATAGTTATTTTGTTTAGATAAAAAACTACATATAGAGATATCATTACTTTTTACTCTAATATTATATGTCCAAATATTGTTTTTTGTATCTTTTGTAGAATTCATAAAATAAAGTTCTTCATTTTTATATTGTTTTTCATATGACCTCATTTTTTTTATAATTTTTTTAATAATATCTTTATACTGAATATTTGGTTGAATATTTTTATTTGAGAATATTATTTTATTGTCGAATTGATATACTATATTTTTAGAGTCATCTATTTTTTCTAATTTTAAATAATACTCTAAAGTTTGAGCAGTAAGGCTTTTTGATAAGATAGCCATAAGTATAAAAAAAAATATTTTTTTCATTTTTTCCCCTTGTTATCTATTATTTTTTATTTTAGCAAATAATATTTAAAATATCTTTATATAGTATTAAACTTATAAACAATATTTATATTTGTATAATAAGATATTAAACAATTATTAGATAATATAATTGCTTTAAAAAACACATAGGAGAATTATTCATGAAAATGACCGGATCACAAATGGTTATAGAAGCATTAAACCAAGAGGGTGTAGAAGTTGTCTTTGGTTACCCTGGAGGGGCGATCATGAATGTCTATGATGAAATATACAAACAAAATTATTTTCAACATATATTAACAAAACATGAACAAGCTGCAGTACACGCAGCAGATGCTTATGCTAGAAGTAGTGGAGAGGTTGGTGTTGCTATAGTTACTAGTGGACCAGGATTTACAAATGCAGTTACAGGACTGGCTACAGCTTATACTGATTCTATCCCAATGGTTGTAATTAGTGGGCAGGTTCCAACAGCTGTGATAGGTACAGATGCATTTCAAGAAATAGATGCAGTTGGTATTAGTAGATCTTGTACAAAGCACAACTTTTTGGTAAATGATGTAAAAGATTTAAACAGAGTATTAAAAATAGCATTTCATATAGCTAGATCTGGAAGACCAGGTCCTGTACATATTGATTTGCCAAAAGATGTTACAGCTAATATTGCTGATTTTGATTACTCAAGACAATGGGAATTGCCTACATATAAACCAACTATTAAAGGTAATGTAAGACAGATTAAAAATGCACTTCAAGCAATAAGTGAAGCAAAAAAACCACTGTTTTATATAGGTGGTGGTGCAGTTTCATCAAACTGTTATGAAGATATTAGAAAATTAGTTCATCATACAAAAATACCTGTAGTTGAGACACTTATGGCAAGAGGTGTTATGAGAAGTGATGATGAATATCTGTTTGGTATGTTGGGTATGCATGGTGAATATGCTGCAAATATGGCAATGAGTCAAACTGATATGATTATCTGTTTTGGAGCAAGATTTGATGACAGAGTTACTGGAAGACTTGATGTTTTTGCAAAAAATGCAAAAATAGTGCATGTGGATATTGATCCAGCTAGTATAGCAAAAATAGTTAAGCCAAATTTCCCTATTGTTGGAGATTTAGCTGTAGTTATAAAGCAGTTTATTGAGCATTCACACGATTTTAAATTTAATAATTATTCATCGTGGGTGGAAACATTAAAAGAGTATAGAAAAGAGCAACCATTAAGATATCTTGAGGATTCTGACAGATTAAAACCTCAATGGGTTATTCAAAGAACAGGTGAGTTATTGGGTGATAAAGCTTTAATCTCTACAGATGTTGGACAGCATCAAATGTGGACTGCACAATTTTATCCATTTAATTATCCTAGACAGTTTATGACTAGTGGTGGTCTTGGTACTATGGGAGTTGGGCTTCCATATGCTATGGGTGTAAAAAGAGCAAATCCAGATAAAATCTCTGTAAACTTTACAGGTGATGGTTCTATTATGATGAATATACAAGAGATTATCACTTGTACACAGTATAATTTACCACATATAAATATTATTTTAAACAATAATTATCTTGGAATGGTGCGACAATGGCAAACAAGATTTTATGAAGATAGATTGGCTGAAACTACACTTGATGTTCAAGCAGATTTCACAATGTTGGCTGAGTCTATGGGTGGAGTTGGATACAAAGTTCATACTAAAGAAGAATTTGACAAAGCTCTTGATGATGCAGTAAAATCAAATAAAGTTGCATTTATTGAAGTTATTATTGATAGAAGAGAAGAGGTTTTACCAATGGTACCAAACGGACACTCTTTAGATGAGATGCTTTTATTAGGAGATAAATAATGAATGATTTTCACGATTTTTATAACAGTGCAGAGAAAAGAGAAGTTTTATCTGTAATTGTTATAAATAAAGAATCTGTACTAAGTAGAATAGTAGATCTATTTTCAGCTAGAGGGTACAATATAGATAGTTTAACTGTAGCACCAGTTCCTAATAGTGAGTATTCAAGAATCACTATTATTACAAATGGTAGTAGTAGAGTTATTGATCAAATCGTTAAACAATTGAATAAATTGGTACCTGTATTAAAAGTAATTGAGCATAAAAATGTAATAGAAAAAGATACAGTTTTAATAAAAATACCAATAGATCAACACTTAAGTGATATTGATGTAATAGCGCGTGCTTATAATGGTGCTATTCAAAATGTTACAGATGAAGCTATTGTTATATCTGCAACTGATTCACCATCAAGAATTGCAAATTTTATTAAAATTATAGAAAAATTCAAACCACTTGAGATTGTAAGAAGTGGTGTTGTGGCTATGGAGCGATAGTTTGAAACTTTGTGATTTGGTAAAACCTTTAGGAATTGAGTGTAACAGTGATATAGAGATTACTGCACTTAATTCTTTGGATGATGCTACACCATCACAAATAACTTTTTTGGAAAATAAAAAATATATACATCTTCTAAAACAAACAAAAGCTGCTGCAGTTTTGGTTCAAGAGCAGTTCAAGCATGAAGTTCCAAATGGAACTGTAGCACTTGTTTGTGATGCTCCATATATCAATTTGGCAAAACTTTCAAAATCGTTTGCACCCAATATTATAGATATTGATGGAAAAGAACCACAAATAGGATCAAATTGTACTATTATGCCAAATGTAAGTATTGGAAAAAATACAACTATTGGTGATAACTGTACAATTCTTGATGGAGTTGTTATTGGATCAAATGTTACAATTGGATCAAATACAATTATATATGCAAATGTAAGTATATATAGAGATTGTATTATTGGTGATGATTGTATTATTCATGCTGGAACTGTTATAGGTAGTGATGGTTTTGGGTTTGCTCCAACTCAAGATGGAAAATATATCAAAATATACCAAAATGGTAATGTAACAATAGGTAATGATGTAGAGATTGGATCAAATACATCAATAGACAGAGCTGCATTTAGTTCTACTGTTATTGAAGATGGTGTAAGAATTGATAATCTTGTACATATAGCACACAATTGTCAAATTGGAAAAGGGTGTATTATTACAGGGCAATGTGGATTTGCTGGTTCATCTGTACTTAAACAATATGTAGTAGTAGGAGCTCAAAGTGGAGTTGCAGGTCACCTTGAGATAGCACCATTTACAACAATTAGTGCAAAAAGTGGTGTTACAAAAACTATAAAAGAACCAAATAAACAGTGGGCAGGTTTTCCATTGTTTGAGCATAGAACTTGGCTTAGATTGCAAGGGAAAATTGCAAAACTTATAAAATAAAAAGGACTTATCATAGCTAAAAAAATCACCTCTTTGGTACTGTTTTTTGTACTTGTATATTTTCAGTATGCAATTTTTAGTTCAACTTTGGTTGAAGTTGGAAAAGTTGGATCTATATTTGCAACATTTTCAAAAAACTATTTTGGGTATCTTTCTTATATCTATCTATTAATATTTTTATATCCATTGGCTTTAGTTAACTTTACAAACAGTAGTATAAAACAGATTGTATATAAAGAGCTAACTGCTATATTACTGCTTTTGTGTTTGTTGATATTACAAGCTTTGATATTTGATAAAAATGCAGGTATTATAGGCTCTTCTATAGTTGGATTTATAGCTCCATATATTGGTAAAGCTGGTCTTGTTTTATTTGTAGTTATTGGTTGTGTTGTATTTTTTATGGTAGCTTTAGAGGATAAAAAAGATCAATTGTTTGATAATATTAAAAATAGTTTGAAAAGTTTAAAGCCATCTGCTAAACCAAAAAAAGTAAAAACAGTAAAAAAAGAGTCTAAAAAAACTGCAGTTAAATCTTCAGGTATTAGAGAAAAAAGAGTTGATACTATTGTTGAACCTGTTGAACAAAAAGTTGTAGTAAAAGAGCATGGAGATACTGCTGAAATTATGATAGAACCAGTTGTAGCTCAACAAGATTCACCTTTGATAGAAGAGGTAGAACCACCCCAGGTACAACAAGACAGCTTGGCAGCTTCAGTGTTAGTTGAAGAGCTTGAAGAGAATAAAAAACTACAAGATGAGATAGAGCTTGGTGATATAGAAAAACCAAAAGATTTTAAATTGCCACCATTGAAATTTTTTCAAGATCCTCCAAAAACAAAGAAAAATAAAATCAATGAAGCCTTAATAGATCAAAAAATCAAAGATCTACTTGAAAAACTATTGATGTTTAAGATTGATGGTGATGTAGTGCGAACTTATACAGGTCCTGTTGTTACAACTTTTGAATTTAAACCTGCACCAAATGTAAAGGTATCTAAAATATTAAATCTTCAAGATGACCTTGCTATGGCGTTAAAAGCTGAAACTATTCGTATTCAAGCTCCAATTCCTGGTAAAGATGTAGTTGGTATTGAAGTGCCAAATGATGAACTTGAAACTATATATATAAAAGAGATTTTACAAAGTGATATTTTCCAACATGCAAAATCGCCTTTGACGATGGTATTGGGTAAAGATATTGTGGGTAAACCATTTGTAACTGATCTTAAAAAACTTCCACATTTACTTATAGCAGGAACTACAGGATCTGGAAAAAGTGTTGGGATAAACTCTATGATCTTATCACTGTTATGTAAAAATTCTCCAGATAATTTAAAACTGATTATGATAGATCCAAAGATGCTTGAATTTTCTATGTACAATGATATTCCACATCTTTTAACGCCAGTTATTACAAAACCAAAAGAGGCTATTAATGCTTTGGCTAATATGGTTGGGGAGATGGAAAGAAGATATACTCTTATGAGTCAAACCAGAACAAAAAATATAGAAGGTTACAATGAAAAAGCTCAAGAGGAGGGATTTGAAACTCTACCTTATATAGTTATTATCATTGATGAGCTAGCAGACCTTATGATGACAAGTGGAAAAGAGGTAGAGATCTCTGTAGCAAGACTGGCTCAGATGGCAAGAGCAAGTGGTATTCACTTAATTGTTGCAACACAAAGACCAAGTGTAGATGTAGTAACAGGGCTTATTAAGGCAAACCTTCCAAGTCGTATAAGTTATAGAGTAGGGCAAAAAGTAGATAGTAAGATTATACTTGATTCTATGGGTGCTGAGTCTTTGCTTGGAAGAGGGGATATGTTGTTTACACCTCCTGGAGCAACAGGACTTGTAAGAATTCACGCTCCTTGGAGTAGTGAAAAAGAGATAGATCAACTTGTAGAGTTTTTAAAATCTCAAAGAGAAGCAAACTATGATCTTAGTTATTTAAAAGAGAAGATTGAATCACCTAGTGGATCGGGTTCAAAAAGTGGATCTGATATAGGTGACCTTGATGAGTTGTATGAAGATGCTAAAAAAGTTGTTTTAGAGGATAGAAAAAGCTCAATTAGTTATCTTCAAAGAAAACTTAGAATTGGTTATAATCGTGCTGCAACAATTGTAGAACAGCTTGAATTAACAGGAGTACTATCTGCTCCAAATATAAAAGGAAATCGTGAAATTTTAATATAAAATTATATTTACATTCGCTACAATTAGGCAGTGACAAAATAATTTTATAAGGAGTTTGTTATGAATACAAGTATTGTAGGAAGACATATCGATTTAACAGATGCGATTAAAAATCATGTAGAAAGTTCTATTGAAGTATTTAAAAAATATAATTTAGATATTATATCTGTTAATTCAATTATTTCAAAAGAAGAAAAACACGGAAGACAAGCTTTTACATTTGAGTTTACATTGAATGTTGCTCATCTTGATACAATTGTTGTAAAACAAAAAGATAAAGATCTATATGCTGCTATTGATATTGCAGTTGATAGAGTATGTAAAATTTTAAGAAGACACGCAGATAAAATTAAATCACACAATGCAAAAAAATTAAGTGAAGTTGCAGAGGTAGTTACAGAAGATGTAGTTGCTAATCAACTAGCTGAATTTGAAGATGAAATCGTACCTGTAAGATTAGAATCTTATAAACCAATGGATATTGAAGAGGCTTTGGATGAATTAAAAGCTAGTGATCATACTTTTAAAGTATTTTACGATAAAGATGATAACTTAAGAGTTTTATTTAAAAAATCTGATTCAAAATTTGGATTATATTAGTCAAGTCACTAAATACAAAAAAAGCCCAGTTGGTTTTCCAACTGGGCTTTTTTATGTCTAAAATAATGACTTAATAATCATATGCTACTTTATAGTTTGGATCATCCTCTTCAAAAGTACAAAATTGACCTGCATTTTTCATAATAGATTTACACTCATGACTTAAATGTCTGATTTTAATAGTTTTGTTTGCTTCAAGATATTTTTTTGTAATAGCATCAATAGCTTCAACACCACTTATATCCATAACTCTTGCATCTTTAAAGTCAAGAACTACAGTTTGTGGATCATTGTCTATATCAAATTGCTCATTAAATGATGTAACACTTCCAAAAAACAATGGACCATCAAAGTCATAAACTTTTACTCCATCATCCTCTATATGTGTTCTTGCAGTTACCCTTGCATGTTTCCATGCAAATACAAGTGCAGATATAATAACTCCAGCAATAACAGCCATAGCAAGATCAGCAAATATTGTAATAATAGTAACAGCTAACAATACAAATGCATCACTTCTTGGCATTTTTGTAATTCTTGCAAAACTGCTCCACTCAAATGTACCAATACTAACCATAAACATAATACCAACCAAAATAGCAATAGGGATTATGTTTAGAATATCTGTTAAACTTACAACCAATACAAGTAAACCAACTGCTGCAGTTAAACTAGACAATCTTCCAAGACCACCACTTGTATAGTTAATAATTGATTGTCCAATCATTGCACATCCTGGCATAGCTCCAAAAAATCCACTAGTGATATTTCCACATCCAAGTGCTATACACTCTTGATTTGCACTACCTCTTTTCCCACTAATTTCGTCTAATACAGATAGTGTTAGAAGAGATTCTATAACACCAACAAGTGAAACTATAACTGCATATGGTAATACCATCAAAATAGCATCACTATTTAGTAATACATCAGATACATGAAAAGATGGAAACTCACCTTTAAATTGACTAAGATTTGCCAAATCTCCTACTAGTGTAGTATGAAGTGGTGTAAAATAAACCAATAGTGTAAAACCAATGATTGCTACCAATCCTGATGGAATTGCATCTGTAAATTTTGGTAAAATATACATTACTGCCATAGTTCCAATAATAATAGCATACATAGTTGTATTTGCATTTTCTAAGAATTTTAATTGACTCATTGCAATTACAATTGCCAATCCATTAACAAATCCATGAAGTGCAGGTTGAGGAACAAGTCGAATAAATTTTCCAAGTCTAAATGCTCCAATAGCTACTTGAATAAGCCCTGCTAATACACCTGTAAGTGTTATATATTGTACAATACCAAATGATAAAGCATCGCCACTTACACCTTGTGCTTCAAGTGTTTGTTTTGCTAGGATACTAACTGCAACCAGTACAACTGCAACAGATCCAGTAGCACCACTAATCATACCTGGTTTTCCACCCATAAGTGCTGTGATAAATCCAAGTATAAACGCTGCATATAATCCAACTATTGGGCTTACATTTGCTATAAAACTAAATGCAATAGCTTCAGGCACAAGGGCAACTGCAACAACAAGTCCAGATAAAATATCATTCTTTGCTGATGTTCCTATAAATGTTTCTTTAAAGTTTAACAAATTTTATTTTCCTGTAATTATAAATTTTTAAAGATGCGATTATATCTAAAGATTGCTTATTATCTCTCTTTAAAATTGTATAAATTAAATAAAATTTAAACAGTGTAAATATAAGTAATACTTATTTCAAAAAAACAAAAATATGTAATAAATATGTAGAAAAAAATTGCTAAATTTTCCCATAAAATCATTGACTTTGTTAACTTTTCTATGGCAAAATATTTGTTACTTTATGTTTATAAATAAAGTTATTGTGATATGTATCACTAATTAAAATTAAAATAGGAGAGAAAATATGGCATATGAAAGACCAAATTTCAAAGAGGTTTATGATAACTTTATAGGTGGGCAATGGGTTGCTCCAGTAGATGGGAAGTATTTTGAAAACTTTTCACCAATTGATGATAAGCTAATAGCTAAAGTAGCTCAATCTAATACAAAAGATATAGATATTGCAGTTGAAGCTGGATATAAAGCTTTTGAGACTTGGGGAAAAACTTCTGCAACTGAGAGAAGTGTAGTTTTAAATAAAATTGCAGATAAAATTGAAGAAAATCTTGAATTGTTAGCAACGGCTGAAACTTGGGATAATGGTAAAGCAATCAGAGAGACTATAAATGCAGATTTACCACTTACAATTGATCATTTTAGATATTTTGCAAGTGTAATTAGAAGTGAATCTGGAACTGTAACTGATCTTGATGCAAATACAGTATCTCAAGAGATACACGAGCCTCTAGGAGTAGTTGCTCAAATTATCCCTTGGAACTTTCCACTTCTAATGGCTGCTTGGAAAATAGCTCCTGCAATTGCAGCTGGAAACTGTGTGGTATTAAAAGCTGCAGAGCAAACTCCTGTGTCTATTATGATGCTTATGGAGGTAATTCAAGATGTAGTTCCTGCTGGAGTTATCAATATCGTAAACGGATTTGGTCCAGAAGCTGGTAAACCACTTGCTACTCATCCAGATATTAGAAAAGTTGGATTTACAGGTGAGACTACTACAGGTAAATTGATTATGCAATATGCATCTGAAAATCTAATTCCTGTAACACTTGAGCTTGGTGGTAAATCTCCAAATGTATTCTTTGAAAGTGTAATGGATAAAGATGATGAATTCTTGGATAAAGCAATAGAAGGTCTTGTATTATTTGCATTTAACCAAGGTGAAGTTTGTACTTGTCCTTCAAGAGCATTGATCCAAGAATCAATCTATGATAAGTTTATGGAAAAATGTTTAGCTAGAATTGAAGCTATTAAATTAGGTGATCCACTAGATGCATCTACTATGATGGGAGCACAGGCTTCTAAAGATCAGTATGAAAAAATCTTACATTATGTAAATATTGGTAAAGATGAAGGGGCAGAGCTTCTAATAGGTGGTGAAGCTTATGATAATCCAGCTCATCCAGATGGGTTTTATATAAAACCTACAGTATTTAAAGGTAATAATAAAATGAGAATCTTCCAAGAGGAGATTTTTGGACCAGTATTGAGTGTAACTACATTTAAAGATGAAGATGAAGCACTTGCAATTGCAAATGATACTTTATATGGTCTAGGAGCTGGTGTATGGACTAGAGATGTACATCAAATGCAAAAAATGACTAGAGGTATTGAAGCTGGACGAGTGTGGGCAAATTGTTATCACTTATACCCATCTCACGCATCATTTGGGGGATATAAAAAATCTGGTATTGGTAGAGAAACACATATGATGATGTTAAATGCATATAGACATACTAAAAATGTATTGACTTCTTATGATAAAAATCCATTAGGGTTCTTTTAATGGCTACTAAAAGAGTGAGTGCAACACCTGAAGCTTTGGAAGTTATTGAAAAACTAAAAAGTGAAAATGGTGAACTGATATTTCATCAAAGTGGTGGTTGTTGTGACGGATCTGCACCTATGTGTTTTCCCAAAGGTGAATTTATGGTAGGAAGTCGTGATGTCAAAGTAGGGGAGATTGGTGGGTGTGAATTTTTTATGGCACCAGATCAATTTGAGTATGTAAAAAATACCCATCTTACTATTGATGTCACTAAAGGGAGAGGCTCAAGTTTTTCACTTGAGATCCCTTTGGGGCTTAGATTTATAGCTATATCACGACTTTATACTGATGAAGAGCTTGAAAATTTAGAGGAGATAGTTTAAAACTATCTTCTTTATAATTCTTTTTCCCAAAATAGTGCTTTTCCCATTTTGGGATCTAGTTCATAACCTTTAAATCCAAATTTTTTGTACGAATTTTGTGCTACAGTGTTTCCTTCTAAAACCTCTAAGGTTATTTTACAGCAGTTTCTTTTTTTTGCTTCATCTTCAACTTTTGCCAACATCATTTGACTAAGACCAAGATTTCTAAACTCTTTTAATACTATGATATCATGGATACTAATCAATGGTTTACACTTGAAAGTGGAAAAGTTTTCAAAATATGTAATTAATCCTGCAGGTTTATTATCTATATAGCATATAATACTAAAGCTATTTGGTAATTTGGATAATTCAAATGCTATATTGTTTTTTATATCTTTAGGTAAAGCTTTACCTCCACCCATAGGATCTTTTGCATAACAATCAAGAAGATATCCTATATCTTTGGCGTGTTTGGTATCTAAATAATTTGCTAAAAAGATTTGAATATCCATTTTTAATCCTTATGTTGTGAAGCTAGTAATAAATTATAAAGCTGTGCAGGGTGAAGATTGTTTTTCATTGCTAGTTTTTTAAAATTCATATTTGGTGTTGCATTAATACCATAGTATTTTAGGTGTTGTAAAAATTTATCCAAGTCTATTTTGTACTCTTTTGCTAATCTTTTTAGTGGTTTTTGTGCTATACCTATTGGTATATCTGTAGGAAGTGCTATTTTTGTAGTATCGTCTTTGATGATTGAAAATATATCTTTTGGGCTTATATCATTTTGTGATGAGATAAATTTTAGAGTATCTTTTGTTGAATCTACTTTGATATCTTTTTGTTTTAGTTTCTCTTTGGCTTTGTTTATATCTATAGATGTGATTAGACAAAAGTCTTCAAGTGTGGCATATTCTGCATATCCAAATGGTGAGTTTCTACTATCTAATGAATTCATAGCTTTTACGCCATTGCCAAGATTTACC
>Ga0256843_1001371_pt1 | contig 19323 bp, 17 predicted proteins | sample AlvinellametaG_FD_191572 | JGI IMG/M metagenome (GOLD analysis project Ga0256843, IMG submission 191572) | Pompeii worm associated microbial communities from hydrothermal vent at the East Pacific Rise, Pacific Ocean - Alvinella | ecosystem: Host-associated > Annelida > Integument > Unclassified ... | reverse complement strand
TTATTTCATCGCATCTTTGAAGGATTTGTTTGGTCAGCTACCAATGTAGCCTCCCTCTCAAAAACCTTCAAATCTACAATAAACTAACTAAAAAATCTTGGTTAGTTTAGTTGTAGGTTTTCTTACCTAAACATTTAAATCTAAGCACAACTCAACAAAAAACTCTCTTTTTTACTTTTCTTTTTTTGCCTACACATTTCGCGAAGCGATAGTTTGTTATAATAGATAAAAATGATATGATGTGGATTTTATGGCAAAAGAAAAAGCGAAAGAAAAAAGTACCAAAACAAAAAAAACAACTCCACCGAAAAAACGAAAAAAGCGTAAATTGACAAAGGCTCAGAAAAAGCGTCGATTAAAGAAGATTTTAAAGGTATCGGCAGCTATTTTGGCGTTACTTCTCTCTTTTGCTTATGGGTACTATTTGGGGTTTCATAAAGCAAATCAAACGCAGACTCCTTTTATGCGTGAGGAGGATTATTGTACCGATACTCTTTTGAAAGATCTTAAGACAATAAAGCAAAAAAGAGAAACCAACTTAAAGAAACAGGCAATAAAGTCTCATGATTCACATCAGGAAAAAAAGCCTAGAAAGAAACCTTTACCCAAGCATGTAGTTGCAAAACCGATACAAAAATATGATGCTAAAATGAAAGAAAAAAAGCCAAAGTCTCAACCGGTAGTGAGTGGGGAGAGGTCAAATAAACCAAAGTTGGTGATTGTCATTGATGATGTCTCTACCTCAAAACAGTTACATTCTATTTTAAGCACAAAAATGGCGATTACTCCCTCTATTTTTCCTCCTTATGCGTTGGCACCGCATAGCAATCGTTTGGCAAAAGGACTTAAGCACTATATGGTACATTTGCCTATGGAGTCTGGAAGTAAGCAGTTTAATACACAAAGTAAAACCCTTATGACCTCTTTTAGTGTTGCCCAAATGCGTACGCGTGCGAAAGAACTACGCAGGCTCTTCCCGCATGCACTTTATGTCAATAATCATACGGGTTCTGTCTTTACTTCAAATTACATCGCGATGTATAGACTCTATAAAGTCTTAAAGTCTGAGGGATTTTTGTTTTTAGATAGTCGTACGATTGCAAGTTCTAAGGTGCGTGATATTGCAAAACGTTTTGGTGATAGGTATCTTGGCAGAGATATTTTTATTGATAATGTACATACTACGAAAGCAATTCATGCACAGCTACGAAAAGCGGTTAAGTTGGCGAAGAGAAGAGGCTATGCCATTGTGATTGGTCATCCTCATCGTTTGACGATAGAATCTATTGCAAGTGCAAAGTATATATTAAAAGATGTGGAGTTACTCTATATTGATGAATTTTACAAAATGAAAAGGAAATAGATGAAAGATATAGGTGTATCAATAGTAGTAGGGGGTGTATTTTTTGCACTCAGTTTGTTAGGGTTTAGTATGCAGCATGCTATACTCATAGGAGTGGTTGCACTACTTGTTACACTATGGACCAATGAGGCATTGCCTTTAGGGGTAGTGTCGATGTTACCTATTTTACTCTTTCCGAGTTTGGGTATTTTAGATACTTCTGCCGTGACAGCCAACTACTCAAAGTCGATTATTTTTCTCTTTTTAGGTGGATTTATGTTAGCCATTGCCATAGAGAAAATAGGCTTGCACAAATACTTTTCGTCAAAACTTTTAGGCTTTTTTCCTAAAACACCTAGAGGTATCATTTATGCGTTGGCAGTAACCTCTGCACTGCTGAGTGCCATACTCTCCAACACCACCATTACGCTGATGCTAATGCCTATTGCTCTGTTTTTAAGTGAGAACAAAAAGCTCAAAGTACGCTTTTTGTTGGCTACTGCGTATGGGGCTTCAATGGGTGGTATTTTAACCCCTATTGGGACAGCGCCAAACCTTATACTCTTAGGTTTTTTAGAGGAACATCACCTTCCTATACTTGCCTTTGGTGAGTGGATGCTTATGATGTTACCTGTTGTGGGTATCATGCTTTTACTGATGCCGTATTTGCTCTCTTTGGGGGTAGAAGGAGAATCAGTTGAAGAGATAGAACATCGTACCGAAATATTGACCATACCCCAAAGAAGACTCTACCGCATTGTAGGACTTTTGGCGTTGGTACTTGTAGGCAATACCTTTATGAAACAAGCCTTTGGCATGGCACTTGACGAGAAGCTTGTCTTGCTTGGCTTTGGGTTGTTGATGTTTGTACCAAAAATTGGGTTTCTTACGTGGGAAGATACCCGTAATATGCCCTATGAGATTATCTTTTTATTTGGGGCAGGGTTTAGTATTGCTTCAGCATTCTCCTCTACGGGGTTAGCTTCTGAGATTGCTACAAAGTTGAGTTTTATCTCTACGATGCCACTGTTTTGGATGTTTGTGGTGGTTGCACTCTTTGTTACCTTCTCTACGGAAGTCACATCTAACACGGCACTGACCTCCATAGCTATTCCTATTTTCTATGAGTTTGCTAAGAGTATGCCTCAAAATGAAGGAACACTATTGCTCATGGTAGCCACAGTTGCTGCTTCGTATGCGTTTATGTTGCCTATTGCCACACCTCCCAATGCCATTGTAATGAGCTCACGTGAGATTAGCATTAAGCAGATGGCATCTATTGGGTTAAAGTTAAACTTAATTGGTGTGGGTGTGGTCTCTTTGGTAGCCTATGTTCTGTGGGGGTGGATGCTTTAAAATATGGCAATCTGCCATATTTTTAACTTTTTAGATTTTTTTAGGATATAGTTTTCAAAAAGGTTATGGATGCATGGCATAATTGAAGAGAACATTACGGCACTTGAAAAGATGAAAAAGTACCCAAAAACACTTTTTTATAAAGGCAATCAAGCACTACTGCATCGTCCAAAAGTCTCTATTATTGGAACACGAAGACCCTCACGCTATACGCAAGAATATACCTATGCACTTGCACGTGCATTGTCAAAGCGTGGGGTGTGTGTGGTCTCTGGGGCAGCCATGGGGGTAGATGCCATTGCTCATGAGGGTGCAGGGGTAGACAATACCATTGCAGTTGTGGCAAGTGGTTTAAACATACGCTACCCTGTGGTCAATAAAAACCTCATTGCCTCCATAGAAGAAAAAGGTTTGGTGTTAAGCCAGTTCGCACATGACTTTAAAGCCACGGGCTGGAGCTTTGTGGTAAGAAATGAAGTGGTGGTAGCCCTTGGTGAAATTTTGGTTGTAACCGAAGCAGACCTTGAGAGTGGCTCTATGCGTTCTGTTGAATTTGCTCAAAAAATGGGAAAAAAGATTATGGTTTTACCTCAAAGGTTAGGCGAGAGTTGTGGTACAAATGCCCTTTTAGAGAAAAAAGAGGCGTCACTCATTACAGACATTGAAGTTTTTGCTTCACAATTTGGCAATGAAGTAAGTTGTGGTGTTGAAAAAGATGATTTTTTCTATTTTTGTCAACAATCCCCTACATTTGATGCATGTTTAGAGAAGTTTGGTGATCGTGTCTATGAGGCAGAACTAGAAGGAATACTTACGATACACAATGGCATCGTAAGGTTAAATTAGTCTATTTTTTGATGGACTTTTTTTCTACTTTTTTAGAAGAGAGGTCTAAGATGATTTTTTCTAAAACATCTTCAGGAATCATCCCCTCTTGAAGGTAGCGTACCTTTGCTTCTGTATCTACGATAAGATAATAAGGAATAAGCCCTTTCCAGTTGGCACGTTTACGAATGTATGGCACCATTACCGATGATTTTTCGCCCGCAATAACGGTATAGTTGATGCCTCTTTTTTTTGCAAAGTTTGCAAGTTGTGTATTGTGTAAGCCTTGTACCTCTATGGCAACGATGGCTAAACGGTCTTTGTATTTTTTTTGTAATTTAATGAGGTGAGGAATACTTGCAAGACATGGTGGGCAGTTGTGTCCAAAAAATTCTAAAAAGACTACTTTCCCTTCAAGTCCTTTAAAAAGTAGTCCATCTTTAATGCCTTGGACTTTTAGGGTTTTGCCATGAATATCTGTCATTTTAAGTTCTGGGATTTTTGTCTCTTTTGCTTGGAGTGCCGATGTTAAAAGAAGCACTAACATCATTGTAAAAAGTTTTTTCATAAGAAGCCTTTGTATGTAGTTTGTAAATTATACACTAAGAAAATGGAAAGATTGTGTAATTTACAAGGATTTAATTAAATTTCAAAGAGCATCAAGGAGGAAAAAAGGAGGAAAAAAATTTATTGTTAAAAAAGTGATCTTTTATTCAAAGGGAGGTTCGATCAGTTTTTAGTTTTGATGCTCTTGTAAACGTATTATAATCGGCTAAGGTTAACTGAGTACTAATAGAGTGTATAATGCAAATAAAGTCAAGCTATAAGGAGAAGAAGATGATAAAAAAAGTGCTGATAGGCGTTTTGCTATTTGTAGCATCTGTGCAAGCCAATGTAAGCTTAGAGCATAAAATAGGGCAGATGTTAATGGTAGGATTTTATGGTACATCTGCACCAGAAAAGAGTCAAATTTGTCAAGATATACGTAGGTACCATATTGGTGCAGTGATTTTATTTGATTATAACCCTGTCAATAGACAAAAAGCAAAAAATATTGTTTCAAAAGCACAACTCAAGCAGCTTACTTCTGAGTTGCAAGCGTGTAGCTATGATGGTAAGTTGCTTATTGCAGTTGACCAAGAGGGGGGAAGAGTCCAGCGTTTAAAAAGTAAATATGGATTTTATGGGCATTTCCCTAAGGCATCGGATGTTGCAAAAATGAACCAAAAGCAGATAGCACAAACCTACCTCAAAATGAGTAAAGAGCTTAAAGGGGTGGGAATTAATTATGATTTAGCTCCCGTGGTAGATCTGGATATTAACCAAAGAAACCATGTCATCCATGGGCTTGGACGCTCTTTTGGCAAATCACCAGAGCTAGTGGCATCGTATGCGAGTAGCTTTATCGATGCAATGCACCACTATGGGGTTTTAACAGCACTTAAACATTTTCCTGGGCATGGTTCTTCAGAGGGAGATACACACAAAGGGTATGTTGATGTAACGCAGTTATGGCAGAGTAAAGAGTTGCAACCCTATAAACTACTCAACAAAAAAGCCGACACTGTCATGGTAGCCCATGTCTATAATCGCCATCTTGATGCTAATTATCCTGCGACACTCTCTAAAAAGACCATTAATGGTTTATTAAGAAAAAAACTGGGGTTTAATGGAGTGGTGATTACTGACGATTTACAAATGGGTGCCATTCGTCAAAAATATAGTGTAGAAAAAACCTTAGAACTTGCGATTAATGCGGGGAATGATATTTTACTCATAGGTAATCAGCTTGACCCAAAACGTACACAAAGCCCTCACTCTTTGGTCTCTACCATTGAAACACTTGTGACATCTCATAAAGTAGATGTCAAGCGTTTAACAGAGTCTTACCAACGTATTCAAGCACTTAAAAAGAGACTTTAACCATGCAAGGGGTAAAGTCTAAACACTACTTCAACGCAGGAAGTATGCTTCTTTTGCTCTCTTTGCTTGTGGCACTAGGTGGCTACTTGTTCTATGGTTCTATGTTACGTCAATTGGCACTGCTGTTACTTTTGGGGAGTCTAGTGGCTCTTTTTGTAGCCATGGAAAAAGAGATACACACACTTTTTTCTCAAAAATGGATGGCGTGGGTGCTTCTTTTTGTGTTTATACTTTTGTATCTTTTTCAGCGTTTTGAACTGCACCGTTTTGACTTTTCGGTGGGGGATCCTTCAGATTATTTTTTAGCAGGGGTTTGTTCAGTTACCTATGGGCAAGATATTGGGTTTTTTATGCCACTCTCTGCAAGCATTACCGCGTGGGGCTATGATATTTTTGGGGTAGCATATGCTCCTTTTTCCTATGTGTTGTTGTATCTTTCTACGCTACCTTTGGTTTATTTTCTTTTACAAAAATGGAACATAGACAAAGGCTTAAGCTTGATGCTAACGCTTTTTTTCTTCTCTATCCCACTCAATATTTGGTTTCAAAAAAGTAGCTACACGGAGCCTTTGTGGCAACTACTCTTACTTCTTTTTCTAGCTACGGCGTATGAGATAGTGCAACATAAAAAGCTCTCTTATGGGCAGATTGTACTACTCTATTTGTTGATGTTTTTAGCCCCTTTTTTACGTGGTGAGGGGGTTTTGTATTATGGTTTAGGGAGTTTTTTACTGCTCTACCATGTCTGGAAACATAAGGAGAAGAAAGCACTTCTTTGGCTTTTTGGGGCATTGGTTGTTTTGGCACTAAGCATTCACCTTACATTGCAAATACGTGCAGACTATCTGCTCTCTATGCAGTTTAGTCGTGTAATTCCTGACATTACTGCTAGTACATTAATGGGCTTAATTTATGCGGGAGTGGGGGGTATGGGGTTACTCTCTTTTGGGGTGTATGTGTTAAAAACTAAAGAGCGTAGGCTTAGTTTTGCTACACTTATTGTGCCGTTTTCACTCATTTTTAAACTGCTGGTTGCGTATGTTTATAGTGTAAAAAAAGAGATGCCTTTTATGGATTTACTCTTTTTTAACGAGTATGGGCTTATGGTTGGAAACTTTGGAGTTGTAATGAGTGGGCTTTTAGTGGTCTCTTTGCTCTTTTTGTACTACAAAGCACTAAAAGAGGAGATTTTCTCACTTCTTCTTGTTGTGGTCTATACCATCTTTACCCTTCCTTTTGTGATGCAATCGGTACGCTACGAAGATGTGCATGCCTTTTTTCTCTACTGGAACCGCTACTACCTCTCTGTTTTTATGCTCATTCACTTTTTTGCGTTTACTGCTTTGCTTCAAAGTATTTTCTCTTACGTACAAAAGAGGCTTAACAGACGCTACGCTTTAGGGTTTATGGGTGCAGTGTTGCTAGGGGTTTTCTTCTTCTCTATGAACTTCAAGGTCTATCAGATAACCGTTAATGAGTCACATCATAAAAATGCAGATACCTTTTTTACGTGGGCAAAAGAGCAGTTACAAAAGCAACCCTTTACAGTGGTAAGCGATGCGAGTATTGTCTATGCGCAAAATAAAGAACATATTGGATTAAACGACTTAAAATATATGGTAGCACGTACATTTAGTGTCTATAAAATGAATGTGCATGGCTATCAACGTGTGCCAACTGAGGCGATGAATGCAGATTTAAATTTTCAGACCCCCCTTCATAGTGTGGCGTATGTGTTGGCTTTGGCAAAAAGTAAAAACCCCTTAGCACGTGAGGGCTTAAAAAAGGTCTCCTCTTTTTACTTGCCACTGCTTTGGCGAGAGCATAGGGGCTTAGATGTTGCAACACGTCTTTTGCCTCACGATGACATAAGCCATTCGCCACAAAAACGTATAGATCTCTATGCCACACTCTACAAAGTGACACAAACAAAGCATGTTGCTTCTGTTGTGCATAGGGCAACATTTCAACAGTTTTTATATAGCGGTTGGAAAGTCATTAACAATGGTAAAGCGGCATTCTCCTCTACAGGGGAGGGGGTCTTTAAAGTTTCCCGTCAGCACTACCCAAAGCACAGAGCATTAAAACTTATGCTCACGTGTAGCGTACTCAGTGCAAGTCAAGAGGCACCTAAAACGTTGAGCTTTAGACTAGAAGATGGTACTTTGCTTAAAGAGATTACGTTAAAAACACACCACAAACAAGCCATTGAAGTGCCACTGCCATCTAGGAAAGAGAGCCAGTTTAACGTGCAAGTTAGTGCCTCTTCTCATGGACAAATTGTGATTTCTGCCTTAAAGTTAGGGGTAGAAAAGAGGTAGTTTTAAATCTCTTGTTCCACAATGTAACGTGGGCGGTTTTTCCCTTGTTGGAAACTTCGCCCAATATATTCGCCAAGAATCCCCAGTCCCATAATTTGAATTCCCCCAATAAAATAGATGGAAACCATCATCGATGCCCACCCTTGTATGGTGTTGCCTAAAATGATTTTTTCAATCAATACCCACGCTATCCCCAGTAAAGAGAGCATAAAGAGAAGAAACCCAATAATGGTGATAAGCCGTAAGGGTTTTACCGAAAATGCAGTGATGCCATCTAGGGCAAAAAAGAGCATTTTTTTCAATGGATACTTTGACTCACCTGCAATGCGTGCTTTGCGTTGGTAGTACAAAGAGGTAGAGCGAAACCCAAGAAGAGGAATAATGCCACGCAAAAAGAGATTTATCTCTCTAAATTGGCTTAGTGCCTCTAAGGCTTTGGCACTTAAAAAACGATAATCTGCGTGGTTTGCCACACTCTCTATGCCCATAAAGTGTTGAAATTTGTAAAAAAATGCGGCACTTTTTCGTTTAAAGAGGGTGTCGCTGCTACGGTTTTCTCTGACCCCATAGATGACCTCATAGCCCTCTTTATATTTTGCAACAAATTGTGGAATGAGTGTAGTGTCATCTTGTAAATCTGCATCGATAGTAATGAGTCCATCTGCTTGGGACTTAAGTTGCATCATCCCTGCAATGAGTGCATTTTGATGCCCAAAATTACGTGAGAGTTTGATGCCTTTTATGTAGTGACTTTCTCTTTTGAGCTTCTCTATGTTTTCCCATGTCTTGTCTGTGCTGCCATCGTCAACAAAACAGATGAAACTTTGGGCATCAATGGTGTTTTCTTTACGCATTTGTTTAAAAATTTCAAGCAGTGCGTGTGCCGTATGCTTTAGATTCTCCTCTTCATTATAGCAAGGTACGATAATGCCAAGTCTCATCTAAAACCACCACTTAGGAAGCCACACTAAGTAGCTGTCGATGTAAGATTGGCTTACGGCATAACCACTAATGACAGGGTAGAAGAGTAAAAAGAGTCCTGCGACCACCCCAAGGTAGAAAAAGAGGAGGGCTAAGGTGTGTTTAAATCTTTGATGCATACTTTCAAGCATGAAGACAAGGGCTAGTACTACAAATGGTAGTGCGTAGTAAAAATGGTAAATAAACATTAGCCTACCAACAAACACATAAGGAAGGTAAAGCCCTAAAAATGCAAACAATATAAATGCAGAGACAAGTGAACGTGTACGTATAAATGTGACTGCAACAAAGAGCATCGCTACTATGCCTAACCAAAATATAGCAGGGTTTCCAAATGCGTTGAGTGAACGCACCAAATCGCCAGCTGGGGCTTGGTAGTATGCCATTGGTTTGAGGTTGAGTGGCCAACTCCACCATGGTGAAGCGTAAGGGTGTGTTGCTACCAAGGTGGAGTGGTATTGGTACATGTTGGTGTTGTAGTCTATGAGACTTTGAAGCGTACCGCCATGCATAAGTATGTCAAAAAAACTAAGCAGATAAACGGTGGGTGCAACTACTCCATAACTTAAAAGACCATATAAAAGTAGTTTGTAGCCTGAAAAGGTTTTGCGTAATGGGTAACGAGAGAGTAGTAGGTAGGCGGCAATGAGTACAAACCCAACCACAGCAAAGAGTGCAGACCACTTAATGGAGATGGCTAAACCAAAAAAGAGTCCACTAGCCAAAAGCTTTTGAAGTGTTTGCTCTTCAATAAAGCGGTACAAGAAGTAGTAGGAGATAAAGACGAAACTCACACCAAAGGTATCGATGAGGGCTAATCTAGATTGAGTAAAGTGCATAAAACTATAGGCCATTAAAAAGGCTGCAATGAGAGCATAAAACGGTGCTTTAAAGAGACGTAAGCCCATCATATAGAGCATAAATACAAGTAGTGCAGCAAAAAGAATATTGGTAAAACGCCAACCAAAAGGGGTCATACCAAAGGTTTGAATGCCCAAGCCTACAAGATGTTTTCCTAGGTAGGGGTGGGTGTTTTCATAAATGGGTAAATGGTGGAGTATCTCATAGGCAGTTCTGGCAAAATAGATCTCATCAAAAAAACTCCCCCCATAGTAGCTTTGGTCTATGTTAAGGTGGGGTTCATCGTTAAAGTGTGTTCTGTTACTGTGGTAGGGTACGGGTTTTCCTTTGTAGCTAAAGCGTATTTCTCCTAACATAAGGTCATTGTCGGTTGACCATTGAAGCTGTGCATGTTCAACGGGACGTAGTAAAATTTGAGAGGTTTTTTTGACACGTACTTTTTTACAGTTCCAGCGAAATGAGAAGGGGTAACTTCGGCGGTAGCTGTAGAAATTTTTCCATCGTTTGGTATCATAGTACTCAAAAGAGAAACTGTTGTAGTCTATGCCTGTGTAGAAACAGACTTGATCAATGGGAGAAGGGGTTTGAAGTTCAAAGCGTGTGACACTCTCTTGTGCATAAATTGTCTCAAATGTTTGTGGTGTAGCGTTGCTTCCTAGCCCTGAAAAACCATAGAGCATAAAACTTCCCAAAATACTCAGTAGTACCAGCCACGATGAGACGGCTTGTTGACGCACATACGTTCGTATGTTTAAAGCGATAAAAAGGAAGAGTAGTGCGACTATAAGTAGTGAAAAGAGTGTAAAGTTTGCATAAAAAATAAGAAAAATAACGCTTGAGAGTAGGGTAAAAAGCTGTAAAATAAGTAGGGGTTTTACACTTTTCATTGAGAAACCCTTTCAAGATAGCGTTCTAAGATAATTTGTGCAGCAATGGAGTCGATTTTGCCATCTTTTTTGTGCCTAAATTGCCCTTTGGTCAGCTCTTTTGCTTCCAAACTAGAACTCTGTTCATCTTGATAGACAAGAGGAATAGTAAGTTCAAGCAAAGAGACAAAGTGTTTAATGCGTCTCTCCATCTCTTCGGAGCTTTCAGCATCAAGGGGGAGTCCTACAACAAGTGTTTCTATCTCCCACTCTTGGAGAAATAGCTTCACATCTCTTGCAGCTTGGTTACGGTTTTTTCGTAGAATGGCACTTTGTGGCATAACAAGTGAGCCATTAAGGCAAATTGCTACACCAATACGTTTAAGTCCTACATCTATACATGCTAATTTCATAAAGAGATTATAACAAAATTTAGCGTGCAGAACAACGTCTTTTTAATATCGGTTAAATCCTCTATCATAATGGTTACTTCTTTGTACTCTTTGAGAAAAACCGTAGTAGCGTGCATTTTCTGGCATGTAGTAGCGGTAGTCAAAAAGTCCTCGTCCTCTTACTCTATCTTGGTAGGTGTAGTCTCTGTCATAACGATAAAATACCCCTTCAAAATAGTAACCATGGCGGTTAAAATATCCATAATGGTACCCTTCGTTGTCATAAAAAGAGGCTCTGTCATAGCGGTAGGCTAACATCCAACCACGTTTGCTATAACGATACCCTCTTTGTCTAGGTGTGGCAACTCTTTTTTGCTCTTGAGAATAGAAGTATCCATTGTCATAACTCTTATTTGATGGATAACGCATATTGTTATGTATTATTTGTTTACGTAGGGTAGAGCGTTGCATCTTTTTTTTGTGTATAAACTCTTTTTTAGAATGAAATGTTCTTTTGTGTGCTTGATGTTTGGTGAGTTTTCTATCCATTTTTTGTAGTTTTTGTTCTGAAAAGGCTTTATGCTCACTGTTTTGTGCAAACAGTGTGGTACTTGCAATGGCAATGCTAAGGAGTGTAATTAGTATTTTACGCATGGTGTATCCTTAAGATATGAGATTTTACATAGGATTTTATGAATTCTCCTTTTGTAATAGTGCATCATAAAATAAGTTTGTGTAATGATTGTGAAAATCATAGCCTATTACATAATACTCTGATAAAGTTTTTGCTAAAATGGTAGTGGTTAAATATTATTAAATAAGGAAATTATGGATGTTATTCAAAAAATTAATTAGTATTATGTTGTTTTCAACTTTTTTATCTGCAGATACACTCTTAGGAAAGGAGAATGCAAATTTATGGTTTGCACTCATCGCTTTGGCACTGATTGCTGTGCTTATACTCTATATCTCTTCTCGTCAAGAGCGTAAATTACAACGTTTGCATCAGTCTCTTTTTAAAAAACAGTTAGAGATGGAAAAAAATCAAAATAAACTTTTAACAACGATGAGTGAAAATATTCACTCTATTACCAAAAAAGCACTTGAAGAGAGTCGTGAAATCATACATACGCCACTTCCGGTTGAAGCCAAAGAAGAAATAATTACTAGTGTAGAAAATAGGCTACTCAATGTGACCAATGATCTCATAGACTTTTTACGGCTCAAATCTAAAAAAGTTGAAATTGTAAATGAAGAGTTTAACATTAACAACGTCTTAAATGAGGTAGCTGGAAATATCTGTACAAAATTTGCAGGAAGTAAAACAGAACTTATTTTTGATATCGATAAAAATGTACCCCGTAATTTAATAGGGGATTCTTTACACCTTGGACAAATTTTAGAGAGTATTCTTGAATATGAGATGGATCAAGCCAATCTTACAGAAGTAAAATTAGAAATTTCAATGTTTGATACCTATGGAGATAACGTTGAAATGCAATTTAAAATTACAGATACAGGGTTAGGGCTTACCACAGAAGACCAAGAAAAACTCTTTCTTCCTTATTATGATGAAGCACTAGAATCTTATGTTGGGTTAGGTCTTTTTGTTTCTAATGAACTCATTACAATGATGGATGGAAAAATTTCAGTACAAAGTAGCATTGGGAAAGGGAGTACCTTTACCTTAGTAATGCCACTGCATGTCAATGTTGAAACCAACAAGCGTGTCTATCGTTTACCAAGAAAAGGGCTGATTGAGAAGAAAGTCTTTATCGTGGACGACAATTACAATTCTGCATTGGCAATTAAGAAAATGTTTGCATACTTTAGACATGAAGTCACTGTGCTTACCCCTGAAGAGTTTAGACGTAACATTCCAAACCTTATGCCTTATGATATTGTGATATTGAATGAGAGCCTCTTTAACATACGTTTTATAGAGTATATTAACAAAATTAAAATGGGTAAATCTTTAAAAGTGATAGCCCTAAACTCACTTTTACGTGCAGATAAAAATAGTTTTGTAAACGATGTGATTGATATGTATCTCTTTAAACCTCTAAATCAAGAGCGTATTTTTGAACTTATTGTAGGACTTTATGATTTAAAAGATAGCAGTATTTATGTTGAAGATGAAGAGGAGATAAAAGAGAAAAAACGGGTAGAGACCTATACCGCAAATATTCAAGAAACCCCAGGTGTAACACGTGAAAAATTTCAAGACTTTGATGGAAAAAGTGTTCTGATTGTGGAAGATAACTTGATTAATCAAAAAGTATTAACAAACTTACTTGACTTGGCTAAAATCAAAATTACCATTGCAAACAATGGACAAGAAGCGGTTGACATTGTGAAAGAGAGTAACATAAACTTTGATATTGTACTTATGGATATCAATATGCCTATTATGGATGGGTATAGTGCTACACAGATGATTCGTCTTGATAGCCGTTTTGATAGCCTGCCTATTGTGGCATTTACAGCATTGGTTTTAGAGAGCGAAATTAAAAAAATGTTTAACTCGGGGATTAATGCCTTTTTAGCAAAACCCTTAAACATTGGAAAACTCTATACCGCGTTTGCAATGTTTATAGAAGATGTACCACTACATAAAGATGCACTAGACACAATAGATGTTCGTGAAGTGGTACGTTATCCGGGTCTTGAGATAGAAGAGGGAATTAAACGTTCAAATAATAATGAATCACTCTACCTTGAAGTCTTAAAAGAGTTTGCAGAAGCATATGGAGAGAGTGACAGAGTATTTATAAAACTTGTTAAAGAACATAGGTATGAGCAAATTAAAATGCTTTGTATAGATATGAGAGGACTTTCAGGAGCCATAGGTGCATTTGAAATGCAATCGCTTGTAACAGAAATACTGCAACTTATTTTATATAAAAAATATGATTTATTGGTAAACTTTCAAGAGAAATATAGCTCAGAAATTGAAAAACTTAATCGTTCAATTCATAAATATTTGGCATCAAACTAATGCCAAATATAACTCTTTTTAGAGGATAAGCATCGCATCGCCATAAGAGAAAAAGCGATAGTTCTTCTCAATGGCTTCTTCATAGAGTGCTAACGTTTTCTCTCTTCCTACAAATGCACTCACCAACATAATCAACGTACTTTTAGGTAAATGAAAATTAGTAAGCAAGTGGTTTACCCTTTGAGGTGGGTTGTTTGGGTGTAAGAAAAGGTCACACTCTCCTTCTTGTTTTTTTGTGCGTACATAGTACTCTATGGTACGTGTTACGGTTGTTCCTATGGCTAAGATAGGGCGAGAGTCTTCTAGGACGCTAGAGGCCTCTTGTGAAATGTGAAAATACTCCGAGTGCATTGGGTGGTCTGTAATGTTTTCTACATCTACAGGCTTAAAGGTACCCGCACCTACATGTAGGGTAATGGTGTGTGTTTTGTGTCTTTGGTTTAGGGCTTCAAAAAGCTCAGGTGTAAAGTGTAACGACGCAGTAGGGGCTGCTACTGCACCAGCATTTTTAGCAAAGAGGGTTTGGTAGTCTGTTTCATCTTCTTTGTTGTCTTCTCTTTGCATATAGGGAGGAAGTGGCAAATGCCCAATGCTATCAAGTATGAGTACCAGTTCTTCAAAGCGTATGTTTTTTCCTGCTTGAGTAAAGGTAACCACCCGCGAACCATCTTCGTTGAGTGCCGTTACCGTGGCACTAAGAGCGTTTTCAAAGTGTAGGGTAGTGCCTAGCTGGACTTTACCACGTATCATTACAAGGTAGTGGTGTGCGTCAAGAGGTTTGTTGAACAAAAGTTCTACTTTCCCTCCCCCTTGAGCAAAGCCTTTTTTGTTCACACTTGTTGCCTCTTTTTTCCCAAAAATACGTGCTTTAATGACGCGGGTATCGTTTAAAAAAACATCACATGCTTTGGGTAAAAAGTCGAGTAGATGCTGAAATGTGCTGTGGGTAATCGTGTCGGTTTTTCTGTCGTAAACCAAAAGTTTTGCATGGTCTCTTGGGTGTATGGGGGTGGTAGCTATGTAGCCCTCAGGAAGGGCATAGTCATAGTTTTTTGTTAAGAGTTCATGCTGCATCAAATTATTTTTCTTCTCCATCTTTGGCATCATCTTCATTGCTCTCTTCTTCTGGGTTTACCATACGTACAATAAGAATAGAAACCCCATACAAAATGACCAACGGAGCAGCCATAAGCAACTGGGTTAAGATGTCAGGCGGAGTCAAAAGTGCTGCAAGTACAAAAATAATGACTACCGCATACTTAAAGAAGTCAATAAGTGTACGGTCAGTAACAAGCCCAAGTAGTGCTAAAAAGTAGGCAAATACAGGCAACTCAAATGCTAACCCAAAGCCCATCATAATTTTGGTAAAAAAGCCTACGTAGTCCTCTATGTTAATCAGTGGTGTGTAGAGAAACGACCCAAAAGTAATGAGAAACTGGAATCCAAATGGTGTAACCACATAGTAAGCAAAGGTTACCCCAATAAAAAACATTAAAGAGCCACCTACGACAAATGGTATAATCATCTTCTTCTCATTGCTGTAAAGACCAGGGGCTACAAAGAGCCAAAATTGGTACAAAATAAACGGTAATGCACCAAGTAGCCCAGCAAAGAAAGAGACTTTAATGGCAACAAAAAATGCACCACCAACTTGGTGGGTGGTAATTTGTCCCATAAAGTCTTTCTTTTGCTCTTGTTGTGTGCTGTTTGCCTCTTGTTGCTCAAGAGCAAGGGTAAGCTCTTTGGCTGCAAGTGTGGCTTCTTGTAAGACCACGGCGAGTTTACTTTGAGCCATATTTGCAGCTTCTTCAAGTTTATTTTGCAGGGTAGTTGCCACACTGACTGTGTGGCTTTGGTTTACAACAACCGTTTGGTTTCCTTCGGCTTGTTGCATCGTCCACGTGGCTTTGTCTTGAGACTCAACAATGCGTCCTACTTCGGTAAGGGCATTGTTAAGGGGTTGAGTAATCCATGTTAAGATGCTATTGTGAAAAACAAAAGCAATCATAAATGCAACAAAAACAGAGAGGACAGAGAGTCCTAGCCTTTTACGTAGTTCTACAAGGTGGGGTCGTAAATCATCAAACATTAGGCATTACCTTTTTTCTCTTCGTTTTTTTCAGTTTGTTTTTTAAAGGTAACTGTTTCATTTTTGGTTTCTACTTCGCTCTCAAAATGGTCATCATCTTCAAGTGACGTGAGTTTGCTAGGTGCTTTTGCATAGGGATCCTCTTTTTTAGTCGCTGGAGTTGTGGTTGGTGTAGAGTCTAAGTCATCAAAGTCAAAGTTTTTAAAGCCTCTAAGCTCATTGGTGGCACTGTCTAGCTTGCTTTTGTAGCTTAGTGCCTCTTCTTTAAGGTCAGAGATTTTCATCTCCTCTTCTAGTGAACTTTTTGCGTCACCCACAGTTTTTTTTACACTTTTAATAAACTTAGCCATCTGCACTAATGCTTCAGGGAGTTTATCTGGCCCTAAAAAGAGAATAGCAACAATAGAGATAAGAAGTAATTCGGTAAAGCCGATGCCAAACATAGATACCCTTCATTTTGTAATAGTTGTATTTTAACAGATTATCCTAAAATGTAGAGTGCTAATTCATCGGCTAGGAAGAAATTTGTGTTGTAGTAGTGGGTGGTGCTACAATTTATGTGTTCCATCAGCTTCAGCTATGGAATGCATAAAGGTATTAATGTTTTTTAGGCATCAGTTAAATGCCCTTCTGGAGCACCTTGTTGATCTGTGTTAAGTGATTCTGATGATGTTTGTACTGCTACACCACTCTTCGCGATGCCTTACATTCCAAGCGTAAAAGAGCAAACCGCTCTTGCTCAAATCCCAGATGTTAATGATGGGAGAGACCCTACGACCATTCAAGGTACAAGAGGATATACGCGTACTGTAAAGATTAAAAACAATACAGTTTTTGTATCAGACAATGAGAATCCAAATAAGTACATATTCAAGGTAACGCTCTCAAACACGCTTACTTTGGGTGATGGACCTGTTTACTCGGATGGAGTATATTACAAAAGTGTACTCGCTGGTGACCATAATACATTCTTGCTTCGGGAAGTAAAATACCGAAAAGGCGTGAGTGGACACTCAGGTGACTTGTGGCGTTCTAGCATTGCATGGGCGAACGGTAAGTTTACGGGTAACACATCTAAATGGACGGACGCTGGCTGGCGTATAGGTGCGGACAATGGAGCTTTCTTTGTTGAGAATGAAGATGGTGGATGGGGTACAGTAGAGTTTCTTAAATGGATGGATAGTGACGGGAAGAGGGTAATCGCAAATTATGGCGGGAGCGTCAGAATTGTTCAAAGTGACAATAACTTAAATCTCTGCATATACCACAATAATGAAAGTAAAGGCTGTATAGATTTCGCCTATGGCTTGAAATAGACAATGGGGGGATATTAGGCTTTAGCCTAACCCTCCTTCTCCACTGCTTGTGCCATCAGGGTTACTATGGTCGAAATGCTCATCTCCCCCACCACTCGTATCTTGCTGATAGGTGCTTCCACCACTTGTACCACTAGACTTACTTGGTTTTCTTGGCTTAGGCTTGCTTGGGTTTTCTACCGTTAAGGTACAGTTGTTGTTAAAGTTATCTACTTCATTTAGTAAACCATTACATACACTCAACTCAACCCCTCCAGCATCGTTTACGTTACCAGCAACATCAATCCAGCCAACAACTTCTCCCGTACCAACATTGTAGATGTTATACCCTCCATTTACTGCAACACCCTCACGTGTTACACCCATTAAAGAGCCATCCAAATAGTGTACTTCTACACCTTGTCTGTAATCTTCATATGTTGTAGCAGATGCTGTATTTGTGTCGTCTCCTCCATCAACTTCACATCCTGCCATTGTAAGCCCCATAATTGCAATAAGTACTGCGTTATTTAATTTGTTCATAATTTTTCCTCTTTCATATTAATGAAGACATTATATAAGAATTTTATTGAAAGTTAAAGCGATGAACCAAAATAGAATAAAAATATGACAATCTGAAAGATTTTTAACCCTTCATATAAAAAAGGGCTATACTTTTTCTGTACCCTTTTTAGGTAAAGGGGTAGTGTTCTTCTTTCATTGAGTGGGTGGGCTTGAAAAAGCTAGATGCAACTTGCATAGGCAGGGTTATCTCAGTTGAAAGGGTAGGTTATGGAAACATGGTTTTCAGTACTGACTTTAATACTTGGAGTAGTGAAAGTTACAATAATGTGGCTTAACTATGAAGAGTGTAAAAGGACAAAGAACACCGATAACGACAAGTAATCGCATTGATCCTGAAGAAGTAGAAGTTCTTCAGGTATCGATGTACCCTTTCCAAAATTCTACAACAATAACTTTAAAGCAAAATAAAATAAATCTCCTTTTTTAACCCTTCTACCCCAAAATATACAACGCCAACTCATCGGCTAGGAAGAAGTTGGTGTTGTAGTAGTGGGTGGTGCTACAATTTAGTTTTTCTTCTTGGCATAAAAAGTTTGCTCTTTTTTGCATTGTTTGAGAGAGGGTGGTTTTGGGTATGCCTACGTTGGAGCGTAAGCCTAAGAAGATGCGTTCGGTTTGTAGCTCTTCTGGGGTGAGGGGTTCTTCTTGAGTGTTGAGGGGGTTTTGGATGTAGCCCTCTATGTTGGTTGTGGGGTAGAAACGTCTCTCTTTTAAAAAGCCCACAGCTCCAGCCCCAATGCCGATGTAGTCTTTGATCTGCCAGTAGCCTTGGTTGTGTTGGCTTTGGTAGGTGCCGTAGTTGGAGATTTCGTAGCTTGGGAAGCCTCTTTTTTCTATCTGTTCGTGTACAAAAAAGGCGAGGGTTTCGTTCTCTTGGTGTACCTCTGGAGTGGTAGCAAACTTGGTGCCATCTTCTATGGTAAGCTCATACGCAGAGATGTGGTCAATGGGCAAAGCAAACGCCGTTTGTATGTCTGAGAGTAGTAGGGCTTTGGTGTCGCCTTGGTAGTTGTAGATGAGGTCTAATGAAATGTGTTTAAAGCCTAGCGTATGGGCGTGGTGTATGGCATCTTTGGCTTGGGTAGGGGTGTGGGCACGGTTGAGGGCTTTGAGCTTGGTAGCATCAAAACTTTGTACCCCAAAACTGACACGGTTTACCCCTAGTTTTTGCATCCCCTCTAGCCATGTTTTAGTGGCTGAGTTTGGGTTGGCTTCGGTGGTGATTTCGGCATCTTCTTTGAGGTAGGGGTGCAGTAACTCAAACAGAGGGGCGTAGAGTTCTGGGGCAACCGTAGAGGGGGTTCCTCCTCCTATGAAGAGTGTCTCTATGCTTTGTGGGGTGGCGTTAAAGCGTTTGAGTTCAAAGCGAAGTTGCACAAGAAGAGCCTCCATATAGGCTTGGCGTGTATCAAACTTATCGACATAGGTATTGAACGCACAGTAGTGACAGCGAGAGTCACAGTAGGGGATGTGGATGTAGAGTAACAAA
>Ga0256843_1001370_pt1 | contig 19333 bp, 17 predicted proteins | sample AlvinellametaG_FD_191572 | JGI IMG/M metagenome (GOLD analysis project Ga0256843, IMG submission 191572) | Pompeii worm associated microbial communities from hydrothermal vent at the East Pacific Rise, Pacific Ocean - Alvinella | ecosystem: Host-associated > Annelida > Integument > Unclassified ... | reverse complement strand
GTTCGCCATTTAAAGCGGTACGCGAGCTGGGTTCAGAACGTCGTGAGACAGTTCGGTCCCTATCTGCCGTGGGCGTAGGAAGATTGAGGAGAGTTGCCCCTAGTACGAGAGGACCGGGGTGAACGAGCCACTGGTGCACCAGTTGTCCTGCCAAGGGCACAGCTGGGTAGCTACGCTCGGATGAGATAACCGCTGAAGGCATCTAAGCGGGAAGCCAACTCCAAGATTAATCTTCCCTGAAGATTCCTTGAAGACTACAAGGTTGATAGGCTGGATGTGTAAGTGGTGTAAGCCATTTAGCTGACCAGTACTAATAAATCGTCTGTTTTTCTTCTTTATGCACTACCTTATTAAGTGCAGTTTCCTTTCTTTTCTCTTGACGACTATCTGTTTTTTTACTTCTTTCAAAGTAATGCTGAGAAAGTTAAGTATAATCTTTATTATATTTACCTTTCTTAGTGGTGACTCTAGAGGGAGGGCAACACCTAGCTCCATTCCGAACCTAGCAGTTAAGACTCCCATCGCCGATAATACTTATCCTTTCTGGATTGGGAATGTAGGTCGTCGCCACTTTGATTTTTTTTCTTTCCCCTTTTATTTATCAACTTATTTTACTATATATAATGTAAGTAATTTTTTTATTTAGATTTTATTGAGGTCTCAAAATGAGAGAGAGTAGTTCATTTTATTGAACCGTATTGAATGCTATTAGTTGATTTTTCTTGCTTATATGTCTATTTACTATTGATGAAATTTTTGACTTTTGTTTAAATCTCTCATATGATTTGTTATATAGAGTAATCGCTTCACTCATTTTTACCATGATATTATTTAGGTTTGCTATTGCTTTTTCTTTTTCATCTTTTGTAAGAGATTTGTCTTTTAGGATATTTAACTCTATATTCCATAGTTTTTTTACTTCTTTGAGTTTAGTTTGTATGATAGGTAAATTAGTTCCTTTTAAATGTAGAGATAAATCTCCCTCTATTAAACCTGTTAGAACTTTATCAAATCTTTCTGCTTCTTTTGTTAAAGATTTTATCTTTATATCTTTTTTGCTTAACTCTTTATTCATATTGACAATAATTTCTTGTTGCTTTTGTGCAAGTCTCATATCATTTAAAAGTTTATAGTTATCTGTTAGTGCATAATCTTCTGATGCTGTTAGTAGGTTACTTCCCATTACTATTGCAATAGTTGCTATTTTTGTTAGTTTTTTCATCTTATTTTCCCTCTTTGATGTTTTGTTAATAGAATGATAACTACCAATTTGGTATAAATAATGAAAAAATTTGGTATAATTAAAAAAAATAATAATTTTTTTTCTTTATTAATTTAAGTTTGTTAAATAATATTTTTTTTGATAAAAAAATGGGAGATTTTCTATTTGAGTGATATAAAGCTTTTATATATAGAAGATGATGAAGATATTCAGTCTATATATATAGATATATTAAATGAGTATGCCAATAAAGTTTATTGTGCAAATGATGGAGAAAAAGGTTATGAAGCTTATTTGACATATAAACCAGATATTATATTACTTGATATAAATATGCCAAAAATAGATGGGCTTACATTGGCAAAAAAGATTAGAGAAGTTGATAAAAATGTCAAGATTATAATTACAACAGCTTATGGAGAACAGGAAAATTTACTAAAAGCTATTGAGCTTTATCTTATTAAATATATTTTGAAGCCTATTAAAATAGATATACTTAGAGAGGCTTTGAGTAAAGCTGTTGATGAGATAGGAGAGCTTAGAGGTGAGAGTTTAAAGCATATTTTTTTATTGGATAAAGATATTCTTTGGGATAGCAAGAGAGAAGTTCTTTCAAATAATGGAAAAGAGATAAAATTAACCAAGAATGAGAGGAGATTACTTACTCTTTTATCTTCTGATAAAAATAAAGTTTTTACATTTTTTGAGATTTTTAATCATCTATCTTATGATGATTTTGATAAGGAGTATGATGCTAATCAGATTAGGGCATTAGTTAAGCTTATTCGGAAAAAAATTCCAAAAAACTCTATTGCTAATGTTTATGGGGAGGGATATAAATTTAATCCAATTCGTTAGAGAGTATAGTAAGTGCCGATTTAAATTGATAGCTTTGAACTAAGTTTTTGACTTTTATAAAAACATCTTTATCTCTATTTGATAGTTTATAATTTTCTATCTCTTTTATAACATTATTGCAATTTTTTGGTCTTTTACTCTTTATAGCGTCTTTTAATCTATTGAATAGTTCATCTCTAAGAGTTTGTTTATTTGTATCTATCTCACTATCTTCTTTGTGTTCCTCTATTTGGTAATCTATATATTTTAATAGTGTAGTATATAGTTTATGTACATCTATTGGTTTATTTATATGAGAATTCATTCCATATAATGCTGTCTTTTTTATATCTTCTTTCATTGCATTTGCTGTAAGGGCAATAATTGGTATTTGTGAATCTACTTCCCTAATTCTTTTTGTAGCTTCATATCCATCCATTATAGGCATCTGTATATCCATTAAAATTAATGCATATTTATTTGGCTTAAACATCTCTATTGCCTCTTTTCCATTTGATGCTATATCTAACTCTATTTTGGAGTGTTCTAATAATCCCATTATTATCTCTTGATTTATCTGATTATCATCTACTAGCATAATTTTACTACTTATAATATTTTTAATATTTTGTTTTATGCTTGTATATTTCTTTTGTTTTACTTGAGAAGTTGCTTTATTTAAGCTTTTTGCCTCTTTTAGTTCAAGTTCAAATATAAAACGACTTCCCTTTCCAAATTCACTCTCTACCCAAATTTTACCATTCATAAGCTCTACAAGCTGTTTTGAGATAGCTAGTCCTAATCCTGTACCACCATAGTTTCTAGTAGTGCTACCATCTGCTTGAGCAAATGCCTTAAAGAGTTTTTGTTGAGTTTCTGGTTTTAGTCCTATACCTGTATCTTTAACCTCAAATTGGAATCTATCTTTTTTTATTTGTCTTACAAATATGGTAATTTCTCCTTTTTGGGTAAATTTTACGGCGTTACTTAGTAGATTTGTTAAAATTTGAGAGATTCTTAAGCTATCTCCATATAGTTTTTTTGGAATATTTGGAGAATATTTTATTTTGATTCTAAGTCCCTTCTCTTTGACTTTAAATTTCACTAGGTCAATAGAACTACTTATCATTTTGGTCAAATCAAAATCTATTTTATCTATAACAAGTTTGCCTGATTCTATCTTTGATAAATCTAGAATATCATTTATAATAGAGAGTAGAGTTTTTGATGAATTTTCTATTTTTTCTATATAATTTCTCTGTTTTTTTGTTAGGTTTGTTTGAAGAGTTAAATAAGACATTCCAACAATTCCATTCATAGGAGTTCTAATTTCATGAGACATATTTGCCAAAAATTCAGATTTTAACTTAGCTGTCTCTTCTGCTCTTCTTTTTAATTGAGTCATTCTTTTATAATCTTTTTCCAGTTTTTGTTGCAATCTATTAAATCCTTCCACTAATTGACCTATTTCATCATATTTTTCTATTTTCATCTTTTTTGAAAAATCAGGTTTATCTTGTATTAGGTTATTTAGGGAGTCAGACACTTTTTTAAATCTCATTTTGATAGTATAAGAGAGGTATATCGCCATTATAACAATCAATACCAAACCAAATAGAGATATATATACAAATTTATTAAAATATCTATTTGTTTCATCAGATATTCTTTTGATAGAGTTTTTTAAATCATTATATGATTCATTTTTTTGTTTTCTATATAAAGAGAGTATTCTTTTTTTTAATCTTTGAAATGGTCTAAGTTTTGTAGTTCTATATTCTGTATTTGAGATTAAATCTTCATTATTTACTATCTCTTTTGTGATGATAATACCTGTATTATAGTATTTTTGTAGCAGTTCTTTTTGTTTTTTTATTTTTGGGTCATTTGTATATTTTGATAGCTCTTGCAGTTTTTTTTCTATCTCTATTTTGTTTTTTTTTATATTTTGCAGTTTTGAAAGTTCATTTGTTCTACCTATATCATCTAGTTCTAATATAGTTTTATCTAATATCAAAAAAGCCTCTTTGTGTAAAAAAGCTATTTGAAATTTTTTATCTTCTATATTTTTTAGAGATTCATTTATATTTTTTGTAAATCTATAACTTAAAAAGATGTAGCTTATAAAAAAAGTAAATATTATAGAAAATATAATAGTGAGTTTTTGAATGATTGTTAGATTAAACATGCTGTCCTTATCCCCATTATTTAAGTTGGGAATAATAGCATATTTGAAAAAAATTATCTAATAGTAAATATAACTTTTCCTGTTAATTTATTTGTAGAATATGAGATGATTTTTGGGTTTTCTTTCATTTTTTCTTTTATCTGTTTGCTAGATAACTTTTGAGGAGGCAGTTTATCTCCCCTATATATCTCTTTCATCCAATAAGCCTTTAGCTGTTTTGGAGTTTTTTTTATAACTTTTTTACAAAACTCTTCATAGCTATCTTTATTATCAACTGGTATAACTTTAATTCCATTTATAGTATTTGTTTTTTTGAGATAAACTTTAGCTAAATCTTCTAAAGTGACCTTATTTAGGGGGTTCTTTGGTGAAGTCATAATTTTTATATCAGCAAATGTCAGAATGCTAAGAATCAATAATAAACCAAACTTTTTCATTTTTATTTCCTTTTTTATCAATTTTTTTTACATGTTAATTTTTATTGAGAGAAGTATATCTTTTGAATTCTGAAATAAAACTTAAAAAAAATATGTATATTTATAATTTTATATTAAATAAAAAAATAAGAAATATCAAGTAATAGTTATTAACTTTTAGTGTGATTTGATAAGTTGTATTAGTTCTTTTTTGTTAAGAGGTTTTCGGATATATTTACTTGATGTAGTTGATACTATTTTTTCTATTATCTCTTCTTCTGTGTGATTTACTGTAAATATAATAGGTATTTTTTTGTATTTAATAGAGCTATATATATCAAAAGAATCACTATTTATCATACTTGCTTCAAGTAATATAATTGAAATTTGTTCTGTTTGGAGAGATTCTATAGCACTATCTATATCCAAGGCTACAATAATATCATATTTATTTTCCAAGAAATCCACCATAATATCAATATCTATAATATTATCGTTAATAATCAATATAGTTTTTTGCTCCTCTTCTTTTAGTTTTGATTGAAGTTCTTCTATGACCAATAATAAATTGTGTGAAAAGAGAGATAGTTTTGACTTATCTTTTGTTTCATATATATTATGAGTAATATTGTATAGTGCTGTCATACCTAATGTGGCTGATAATCCTTTGATAGTATGAAGTGTATCATTTAGATTTTTGTTATCCAAAAGCTCTACTCTCAAATCTTTATATCTATTCAAAAAATTTTTTAAGATTTTTAAATATAGTTTTTGATTATTATTTAGGTATGATAAACCTAGTTTTGTATCTATATATTGAAAATCAATAAGCTCTATACTATTTTCCATTTATTATTCCTTTTTATGCTACATTTATATATTTAAAGAAAGTTTCATAAAGTTTTTCTACTTTTACAGGTTTGTTTATACATTCATTCATACCTACTTGCTTTATCTTTAAAATAGATTCTAAACTATTATGTGCAGTAAGTGCAATTATAGGTATATTTTTATCTTTTAATCTTATAAGTTGAGTAGCTTCGTAACCATTCATAATAGGCATATCTATATCCATCAGAATTAGAGCATAGTTCTGTTTTTGATATTTATCTATTGCCTCTTTGCCATTATTGGCAATATCTATTTTGATATTACTTCCTTCTAATATACCAATTATTATTTCTTGGTTTATTTTTTTATCTTCAGTTAAGAGTATTTTGATTGTTTTTTGCATACCTATTCCAAATTTTTATGCAAATAGTATAGGGAAATTTAGTAACAAAAATGAAAATATGAGAAAAAAGTATCCAATTTTTACAATATAATAAAACAAAACTATATTTAAACCGTTTTTTTATACCCTCTTAGCTAAAATTTATTTTTAAAAAAAAAAGAGGTTTTATGAAAAAGAATATTCTTAATATTATAATAGTTATTTTAGTTATAATAGTTATATTATTGGGTGGTTATCTCTATATAAATAGTAATAAACTTAGAGAAAACACAAAAGATACTCCACAAAATGGAACAAAAGTAAATTTAGTCAAAAAAGAGTCAGATAAAAATCAAAATAGTCACCATAGTAGTAAAAGTTCACTCGCACTTGATACAACTTTTGAATTAGAGACAGTAGATAATAAAAAGTTTACTATTGAAGCATCTAGAAAAAAGATGTATATAAAAGGTTTTGATAACAAAATTATTTTTCTAAAAATATTTGGTTGGGATTGTGAATTTTGTAAAAAAGAGATACCTCAGTTGGTTAAATTAAAAAAAGAGTTAGGAGATGAGTTTGAAGTTATAGCCATAGAAGCACAACAACACTCAACCCAAGAGGCAAAAAAATATATCAAAGAGTATGGTATAAATTACTATATTGTAAATGGGGAAAATCAGACTAGATTCTATAAATATCTCAAAAAATATTATGGTTGGGATGAGGTGATACCTGTAACTATTGTTATTGGAAAAGGTGGTAGGATTTTGGCATTTGAAGTTGGAGAAAAATCTTATACTCTTGCTGAGCTAATGAAAGCATCTATCCAGAGAAATGACTCATTGAGTAAAGAGTAAAGTTTGTTTTTCAAAAATATAGATTTTAGTAAATTCTCTAGTATAAAAATAGGGCAACCTATAGAAGTTTTGATGATTCAAAAGGGGGATTCTATTCCAAAGGATAGATTGATTATTGGTCATGCTAATAATCTGTTGGTATCTCCCACTCCTCCTCTTTTGATGATGCTATCAAAAGATTTTTCTTTTATAGATTTAAAAGATAATACTCTCACCATAGGTTGTGCTACTCCTACAGGTAAAATTGTCTCTTTTGCCAAAAAAAATAATATTGCAAACTTTGAGTTTATATCCAAATTACCAGGTAGTTTAGGTGGTATGGTGGCTATGAATGCAGGTGTAAAATCATATGAGATTTTTAATATACTCAAAGAGATAAAGATAGATAATAGATGGATACCAAAAGAAGAGATAGAGTATGGATACCGTTTTGCTAAACTAAATGGAGTAGCTACTGAGGTTAGATTTGAGATAGAGTATGGTTTTAATCAAACTCTATTAGAAGAGTTGGTTTCTCTTCGTGCCAATCAACCAAAAGCCCCAAGTGCAGGTTCAGCTTTTAAAAATCCAAAGGGAGATTATGCAGGAAGGCTTATTGACGCAGTTGGATTAAAGGGTTATAATAAAAATGGTATGGAGTGGAGTAGAGTTCATGCCAATTTTTTGGTTAATAATGGAGGAGGAACTTTTGAGGATGCAAAATATCTTATAGATTTAGCAAAAGAGAGAGTTTTTGATAAGTTTGGTATTTTATTAGAAGAAGAGATAAAAATTCTCTAATTATCTTCATTTATAACTACCCATTCATAAAAGGGTAGGGCTTCAAATAATATCTCTTCTATTTTAAACTCATACTGTGTTGCTACTGTAATTATATATATTTTTTTGATAGAGCTTTTTTTATAAGAGAGAAATCTTTTGTGTGCTTTTTTCCAAAAACTCTCCTCGCTTTCAAATGGTGCAGGAATAATCAAAATATTTTTCTCTGTTATATAGCCACTCATTCCAAAAGTTTTAAATTTTATATTGTGTTTAAGTAGAGAGAGAGCAACCATAGAATCAAACTGTTTTGGAAAGTTTTGAGAGAGGGATAAATATTTGGCAAGTGCAAAATCAAAAAATAGAAGCTTTTTATTGCTATTTGTATAATCTGGAATAAATACTATAATATCTCTTTTTTGGAACTCTTTTATCTGTTTATAGATTAAATCTTTTGAGATTTTATATCTTTCTTTAGCATAGTTATATATTTGAAATGTGGTTACGCTATGAGTGTTGAAGTGTGCTAATATAGAGAGTAATTTCTGTTGAGATTTATCAAAATGGCTTTTTATAAATAGTTTAAATAGTTGTTCTTTTGGTGCAATTTGAGATGAGAGTTGAGGTAAGGTTCCTCTTTTTAGAAATAGATTAAAAACCTGTTTTTCTGAGCTATTTTTTTGAAAAGAGAAAAATTCTTCATAATCAAGCAAAGAGAGTTTAATAGCTTCAAATCCAATATATTCATAATATATATCAGAAACTATAATAAGCTGGTTTGCGTTTGGTAATCTTTTAAAATAGTCATGAGTATAATGGTCTAAAACTACTATTTTTATGCTGTTTTCTTTGATAAATAGATTTAGTTTTTGGGTAGTTAGAGTTATAAATTGTAATTTTGGGTCTTGAAAATCTATATAGAGTACTTCATCTTGTTCAAATTTAGTTAAATAATCCAAAACCAAATAACTCTTACCACTCCAAGGAGAACCATAAATAAGGACTTTTTTACTATCTGGAATAAAAAATTTGCGTTGATAGTATGTATGGATAGTACTACTTTTATTATAAAAATATTCCAGTAATTGCATAAAGCTTTTAGTCCTTGGTTTATGGATTTATTATTATATTATTAACTTTATTAATAATTAAACTTATTATATATATATTCTACTCTTCATAGCATGTTTCTTCTTTACTTATGATTTTTCCATTATCTATTATAACTATATATTCGCAATTTCCACTTATTAATGTACTTACAGAAAGCTCTAACTTATCATCTTTTATTTTTCTTAAATAAGCTCCTCCTATTACATCTTCTCTTACTCTAATTCCTGTTGATACAGTTCCTTCTGATGTTCCATTACTCTTATAAATCTCTGCTACATGATTTGAATCGTCTGAATAATACATGAAATCATAGTCAGGATGTTCTATAAGAAAATATAAAGTATTATTTATGATATAGAAATAACTTATTTCAATTCTATAATAATCATCAAATGTTTTTATGATATGAGTTCCTTCTTTAGTTCCATCACTTACCCATAATTGTTTTGAATCATCTGTATTATAATGGTAATTATTTGATGTACTAAAATATAAGGTTCCATTATTATCGGCAACAAGATTTTTTTCCCATGAAAAAGAGTAAGAAAGTGTATCCAAAAAAGAAATAGTATTTTGAATTGTACCATCTGTAGAAAAAAGATTAATTTCTCCATTTTTATCTATTGCTAAAAAATATACTTTAGAATTTATAGCAACTTGTTTTGGATAATAACTTCTTTTATTATCATCTTGTTCCGTATAATAACTTATTTCATTATCATCAGGTGTTGTATTTATGTATCTATTATAGTAGTTATCTTGATTATCTGGGATATATAAATATTTGATTAATTTTTTAGTATCTCCTATTATAGCATAAACCTTTTCTACTTGATTTTCTTCTTCAATATAAATTTTCATATCTGTCTGCGGTTTAAATAGTTTTATATCATCAACCTTACCAGAACCTCTAAAAATAATACCATTTACTGATATAATTTCATTATCGTTTTCTACACTTTTTAAGTCAGCTTCCAAATCCCTATTGATAGTATGCCAATTACCATCTATTATATCACTACCTAATCCAAAATAGATATATTTTTCTCCATCAAAGCCTCTATTTGTATCTTCTGGAGTATAAGTTAGAAATCTAAATCCTTTTTTAGTTATTACTCTAATATAGACTTTAAAATCCTCATTATAATTCATGCTCCAAGTAATACTTTTTTCTTGAGTATTATTCCATTTTGGCATGGGATTTTTTTTATATCCATTTATATAAGAGGTATCTAAACCATTACCATTAAATTCTATAACTCTACTCTTTTTTGTATCGTCATAAATATTATGAATAGCTCCAATTCCATCCAAAACTTTCCATTTACCTGTAGAATTGTCTTCTCCATTCTCATAAATAGTAGCATTTGCCATTATAAATGAGAGTATCAAAATTGTAATTACAATTTTAAGATTTTTCATTATCTCTTCCTTTTTTTATATTTGAGATGTAATTATACTCCTTATGGTGTTATAAAATAATATTACTTTATAGATAAATAAAATTTATAATTAATATAAAATATAAGAGCATTTTTTATTTTTTTAATATATATAAGTTTCATAAGTGGAATTTAAAATATATATAAACTTGCTTTAGAGGATTTTTCTATTTTATTTTAGGGCTATTTTCCCATTTATGCTGTTTTAAACTGTTTAATTATTAATTAGATAATAGATTAAAATAATATAGTAATTTTTTTTTGGATTTAGTTTTGGAAAATTATAATTTATAATTTTAATTTGTAGATATTTGAAGAGAATATTAGCTTTGTGCAAGATTTTTTAAAAAGTAAGATAGTAAGTGTGGGTTTTAAAACCCACAAAGAGTAGTTTATAGAGCTTCTTCGTCCTCTTCGCCTGTACGAACTCTGATAACTTTGTTTATATCACTTACAAAGATTTTTCCATCCCCAATTTTGCCTGTATGAGCTGAAGTTTTAATAGCCTCAATAGCTTTTTGTGCAAATTCATCACTACTTACTACTATCTCTATTTTTACTTTAGGAATAAATTCAACTACATATTCAGCACCTCTATAAAGCTCTGCGTGTCCTTGTTGTCTTCCGTATCCTTTTACTTCAGAAATTGTCATTCCCTCAATTCCAACTTCTACTAATGCCTCTTTTACATCTTCTAGCTTAAATGGTTTTATTACTGCTTCTATTTTTTTCATTTTTTATCCTTATTTCAATATTGGTAATAAACCTATAAATTATAGGTTCATTACTTTTTCTCCGTGTACTACTTCATCAAGACCTTGAATCTCTGTTTCCTCATCTACTCTTCCACCACCTGTTAGTGCTGATGAGATAAAAAATACTATTGCTGTCATTATAGAGCTATATACAACAGTCAATCCAATAGCTTTTAATTGAGCTAACATTTGAGTACCAAGTGCAAAATCATCAGCTTTTAAATATGGAGCTATAAAAAGAGCTGTTGCGATAGAACCCCAGATTCCAACTAGTCCATGTACCCAAAAAGCATCCAAACTATCATCTACTTTAAATACTTTTTTGAGTTTAGATACCCCAATAAATCCGATAATACCACCAACTAAACCAATAATCATAGCACCAAGTACATCAGCACTTCCACTTGCTGGAGTAATAGCTACAAGCCCAGCCACAGCACCAGAAGCTCCACCAATTAGTGTAGGAGTTTTATATACTACATATTCAGCAATCAACCAACCAATTACTCCAAGAGCTGCTGCTACATTTGTAACCAAAAATGCATTTCCAGCAACACCATCAGCTGCTAGTTCACTTCCTGCGTTAAATCCAAACCAACCAAACCAGAGTAGAGCAGCACCAAGAACTGCAAATACAGGAGAAAATGGTTTCATAGCTACTTTTCCATAACCTCTTCTTTTGCCTAAAATCATAGCTACTACAAAACCAGCAACACCAGCGTTGATATGAACAACAGTACCACCAGCAAAATCCATTTCACCAAAGTTTAGAGTCTCTCCTCCACCCCAAGCCCAGTGAGTTACAGGAGCATAAACAGCCAAAATCCAAAGAGCAGAAAAGATAGTAAATGTAGAAAATTTTACTCTCTCTATCATAGAACCACTAGCAATAGCTACTGCAATAGCTGCAAATGTTCCTTGAAATGCTACAAATAAAAGCTTAGGAATAGTTCCACTTAGAGTTTTGTCTGTAATACCATTTAATAGTATTTTACCAGTACCAAAAAAGTCTCCCTCTCCAAAAGCTATACTATAACCTGCTATTACCCAGACTAGAGTTCCCACAGCAAAAGCTATTAAACTCATACCCATAGTATTTAGAACATTTTTGCTTCTTGTCATACCACCATAAAATAGTGCTAATCCAGCAGGTGTCATAAGCATAACAAAAGCTGTTGCTACTAACATCCATGCTGTATCTCCACCATTTAGTGTATCTTTTGCCGATAATAGAATAGGTAGTGATAATATACCTACGAGTGCCAGAAATTTATTTTTCATAAATTTTGTCTCCTTTGAATTTTTGATTTTGAGAAGTATAACCTAAATTTATGCTTAAAAACTTCTCTTTATTGTATAAAAAATAATCATTTTTTTTTAATGAAACTGTTTAAAAGTTAATATTATAACTATTATAATCTATAACAATAAAAAACAGTAAAAAGTATTACGATTTGTATCAGTTTATAAAATGATTAAAATTTAATCATTAAAGATTCTCTTAAACTATCTATTTTTGATTACAATTGTATTATTAAAATCAAAGGAGTAAATAGTTATGAAATTTACAAAAATAAGTTTAATAGCACTTTTAGCTATTAGTGGAGCATATGCGACTGAAGGTACTATTTCTGGAGATGTAAAAGTTTTCTATGGTACTGATGATATAGGTGATAATGATATGTTTGATAAAGGAGCTTCTTATGGTGATGCTTCTATGAGTCTTGACTATTCTAGAAATATTAAAGATAATATTACTATAAATGCAGGTGTTACAGGTTTATCAACTCTCGGTTTAGAAAATACATTAGTAAGTAATGTATGGGCTGGAGGTGAAGGAGATGATGGTTTAGAAGATTCTTTTTGGATTGATACAGCAAATGTAACAGCAAAATTTGGAAAGACTACTGCTATTATTGGACGACAAAAGCTTGATACTCCATTAGCTTTTACAGAGACTTGGAATATAGTAGAAAATACTTTTGATGCTTTTACTTTTTTAAATAGTGATATAGAGAATACTACTTTAGTAGCTTCTGCTGTAACTAGAGCTAATGGTATGGGTAATTTTACAAATTTTCAAGGTGGTATGACAGATTTGGGAGATGGAATTTATACAGCAGGTGCTATAACTAAAGCCATTCCAAATACAACAGCTCAACTTTGGTACTATGGTGCTAATGGAGTAGTTGATAATCAAAAAGTTTGGGCTCAAGCTGATACAAAACTTGATAAAGGATTTAGTTTAGGATTGCAGTATGCAAAAGGGAGCAGTGATTCTCAACTTGTAGCTGGAAAAATTGGATATGATGTTGACAATATTAGTGCATATGTAGCTTATTCTGATGCTGATGATAAAGGTAAGTATAACTTTGCTAACTATGGTGGTTTTGGTGGTTCAAAAGCTTATACAGAAGCTTGGTGGAATTTTGGTTTTGTAACAGAACCAGATGCATCTACAGTAGCTACTGGAATAGCTTATGACATGGGTAATGCTAAAGTTGGAGTTCAATATACTTCAGTAGATAGTGGAGATAATGGAAATGGAGATATGGCAGAGTTAACTCTAACAGCTGATACAAATATTAAAGGAATAGATACATCTTTTGCATATATTAACACTGATGCAGATGATAAAGGAATTGATGGAAATACTGTTCAAGTATATTTAACTCTTCCTTTTTCTTTATAATTTAGTGACCTAGGTAAGTCTAAAAACTACCTACCCTTATCCTTTTGTAATTTTCGCATTTTCTAAACTCTACAATAAGGTAGAGTTTATTTTAAAAATTTTTTGTTTTTTAAATCCTCTTTGATTTCTTCCAAGAGTCCTAAAAAATCCTCTACATCTCCTGTTCCTTTGATTTCATCTATTACTCTTTTTCCGTCACTTGTTATAAAATAAAAAGATGGTGTTCCCATAGATTTTAATCCCAGAGGTAGTTTTTGAGTCAATACATTTACCTTTACTACTACAAAATCTCTATTTAATGCCTCTTTTACTTTCTCTTCTACAAATACTTCTCTATCCATTTTAATACAACCTCTACAAAATGGAATAAAGCCCTCAACCATTATTATTTTATTTTCTGCTTTTGCTTTTTTGAGAGCTTCACTATAATTATATCTTTTTACAGAGTGAGCTATTATCATTTTTTCTGAAAAATCGAATATAAAAGGAGCAAGTTCTTCAGCTTCTTCTTCACTAATTTTTATTGGTGGCATAGTTTGAAAGTTTTTTAGTATATATTTTGGAAGTATAGATTTATCTCTATTTGGATGGTTTAAATAGTTAAATAAAAAGTCTTCTATCTCTAATATTTGAGATTCTTTATCTGCTTTTCTATCTCCTACTTGGTCTCTAAGTCTAAAAGATATTTCTGTAAGAGTTGGGGCTTTTAGTTTGAGGATAGTATTGTTTTTTTCATAGTTCTTTATTAGTCTCTTTTGAGAAATATACTCCAAATGACAATTACTACATTTCTGTTTAAATATCTCTTCTCCAGTTTGAGCAAAGCTTAGGATAGTTATGGGTATAGTTAATAAAAACAACTTCATTTTTATAACTCCTTGTTATTTTTTTTAATATATTATCCTAATTTTACTCTTGGGTCAAATAGTGTGTATGATATATCTGTCAGAATAAGTCCTATAATATACATAAAAGAACCCAAAAATACCATAGCTTTAACTATGGCAAAATCTTGTGCTTTTATAGCATCTATGGTATAACTTCCAAGCCCAGGTATTCCAAAAAATGACTCCATTATCAAACTACCCATAAATAGAGTAGGAATTACAACTACTACTCCTGTCAATATTGGTAACATACCATTTTTTAGTACATGTTTAAAAAGTACTTTTATTTCTGATAAGCCCTTAGCCCTTGCTGTTCTAACATAGTCTTGGTTTATCTGTTCTAGAAATATTGAGCGATACCATCTAACTCCTGAGCCTATTCCAGCAAATACTCCTATTATAATAGGTAGTATAATAAACTTAATAGCACCAAATCCCTCTTTGTATCCAGATATTGGAAACCAGTGCCAAATTTTGGAAAAGAGTACTTGAGAGGCTATAATATAAAATAGAGAAGAGATAGACATAATCATTACAGCTATAACCATTGCTGTTTTATCAAGAGTTGTACCTCTAAATAGAACTAGTAAAAGAGCCAGAGAGATATTGGTTACAAGTGCCATCAAAAAGGTAGGTAGTGCAATAGAGAGACTTGGAAACATTCTCTCTTTTATATCTTGGGCTATATTTCTATTGGAGTCAGAATATCCAAAATCAAACTTAAATAGTTTGAGAGACTCTTGGACAAATAGAGTATCAGTAATTTTATCTATCCCTTCTGCTTTATGATTGATAAATAATGGTTTATCATACCCTTTATCTCTCTTCCATGCTTCAATCATAGCAGGGGTTACTTGTTTTGCTCCTAGTTGGCTTCTTGCCATATCATCTGGGGTATTGATTGTAAAAAATAGCAAAAATGTAATTAGATTTACCCCTATCAATATAGGGATAGCATATAAAACTCTTTTTATAATATAATTAAGCATCTCTCTCTCCTATTAATAAACTATGGCTTTTTGTCTATTTTGATATATTCTATATAAAAAATATCCAATAACTATCAAAAAAACAAAGAATAAAACAAGAGGCATAATCACAGGTTTGTTCCACTCTTTTATCTTTTTGTATCTCTTTTTTCCATCTATTTTTTTATATTTTAGAGTATTTTGAGCCATGGCATTTGGATATATATTTGAGTACCATGAGTGATATAGCATTAGAGATTTTGGATGTATTCCCCAAACCCATGGGGCATCTATTTGTAATATTTTTATCATCTCTCTAATTTTCTCTAATCTTTTTGGAGAGTTTTTCATAGTTTTTATCTCTTCAAATAGTTTATCAAACTTTGGATTTTGATAGTTTGAGCTATTGATTCCTGCACCACCTGTTTTGATAGTCGCATTTTTCCCATAGAGTAAAAAGAGAAAATTTTCAGGGTCTGGATAGTCAGCATTCCAACCCCAAGAGAAGAGTTGAGCCTTTCCTTTTCTGATTTTGTCTTGAAAACGGTTATAGTCTGTGGCTCTAATAATAAGTTCTATTCCTAGTTTGGCAAACTGTTTTCTTCTCCAGTTCATCAAAGCTCTATCATCTGGCCCTCTTGATGTTGTGTCATAATATAAAACTAATTGTTTTCCCGTCTTTTTTGAGATACCATTTGGATAACCAGCTTCAGCTAGTAATTTTTTGGCAACCTCTATGGGTTTTCTAACTCTTTTACCATTAATCCAGTCATAAACTACAAAATTTGTTCCCTCTTTACCATCTTGATAACCAAAAATAGCTGGAGGTATTGGAGATTGGGCTGGAATTCCTCTTCCATTCATAAAAATAGAGATATACTCTTCTTCATTTTGAGCTATCGAGATAGCTTGTCTCAGCTTTTGAGCCTCTTTTGAGTATCCTCCTACTATTGGGTCAGCCATATTAAAGGCTAGATAAAAGATACTAGGAGAGATAGAACTACTCATTTTTATACCCTTTTTTTTCATACTATCACTAATACCCATATTTCCATTTGATGATATAGAGATAGCTTGGTCAAAAGCTTCAGAGCTAACTCCTGATGAGTCATAGTATCCTTGCAGAAATTTATTCCAAAAAGGAATAGACTCTTTTTCTAGAGAAAAGATAACTTTTTTGATAAATGGTAGTTTTTTGCCTTTGAAATACTCTGTATGAAAATTTGGATTTGCTTTTAGTATCATCTCTCTATTTGGATTATTTTTTGATAAGTAATAAGCACCTGTTCCGATAGGATAGGTATTGAGAGTTATATTTTTTTTGATTAAGCCTCTTTGTTGATAAAAAAGGTCTGCTTCCCATGGAATTGGAGCAAAAAAGTTCATACTCAACCAGTATAAAAATTGGGGATATTTTCCCTTGATTGTGATTGATAGAGTATAATCATCAATCACCTCAACCCCTTTTATATGGTATTTTCTCAAGTTTAAAATATCTTTTGATTTTTTCTTGTTTTGAGCTACTTTGCTAATCTCTTTAGAGAACTCTTTGAGTCCTATTATATACTGGTTCATTATGTCTAGAATAGGAGAGTGATATGCCCTTACTGCCATTCTTTTGATAGCATATTCATAATCTTGTGCTTTTAGATTTCTTGTACTACTTTTTTTGAAATCATTGATAGTTTTTATATCTTCTAGTGCAGATTTATCCAAATGGCGATACTCTTTTATAAATGCTGGATGATTTTGATATTTTATATCTTCTCTAAGATGTAATATATATTTACTATAAGCTATATTAGTTGAGTTTTCATCTACTTTTGAGTTATTTTTATCCAAATATATAATGGTAGGCATCTCTTTTAGAGTGAGAGGTTCTAGCTCATATGGCTTTTTTAGATATTTATATTGTAAGGGAGGTTCATATATTTGAGAGATAATTCCCCACTCACTAGCACTATAAGATATAACTGGGTCTAGATGTTTTGGAGGAAGAGAAAAAGATGAAAAGAGAGTATTTTCTTTTTCTTCTTTTGTACTGTATGGACTATTCCAAATAGTTGCATTGCTATTATTGATAATTAGTATTAAAATAAGAATTTGCATAAAGTATTTCATAAGAGAATTATATCTTAAATAGTTGAATATAGTTGCGTTTTATTTGATATTTTAAACATTTTAAAACGCTTAAAATCAGTAAAAAACTAAAAAAAACAAATATAAAAAGATTTATTTATTAAAATTATAATTATAAATTATTGTTATGAGTCTAATTGTTAATTATTTATCTATTTGATGTATATTTTAATATTTTTAATTTTCATTTAAAACTATTCTACTTATAATAGAAGAACAAAATCAATTTAACAAAGGAAAGCTATGGCAAAATTAGTAGTGATGGGTGGTGGTGTTGCAGGGCATACTGCCGCAACATTTGCAAAGAAGTGGTTGGGAAAACAACATGAGGTTATCGTTGTAACTCCTAATTCTCAATGGAACTGGATACCATCAAATATTTGGGTTGGTGTTGGTGAAATGAAGAAAAAAGATGTTGTATTTCCTCTTGCACCTGTTTATAAAAAAGCTGGTATTGATTATAGACAAGCAAAAGCTGTCTCTATTCATCCAGAAGGAAAAGAAGGGGATGAAACTCCATATATTACCATAGAATATACAGGTCAAGGAAAAGAAGGTCAAACTGATGAGATTACTTATGACTATCTAATCAATGCAACAGGCCCTAAGCTAAACTTTGATGCAACTCCAGGTTTAGGAAATGGTAGTGGACAAATGGGAGATAATACTGTATCAGTTTGTACAGCAGACCATGCAGTTCATGCCAACGAAGAGCTTCAAAAAATATTTGAAAAAGCAAAAGCTGGTGAGAGACAAAAAATCCTAGTGGGAACTGGACATGGATTGTGTACTTGTCAAGGTGCTGCTTTTGAATATATTTTCAATATTGAGCATGAAGCAAAAAAAGCAGGAGTTAGAGATAACATAGATATTAAGTGGATTTCTAATGAGTCTTTCCTTGGTGACTTTGGTATGGGTGGACTACATATGAAAGTTGGGGGTTATGTAGTTAGTTCTAAACTATTTGCTGAATCACTATTTGCTGAGAGAGATGTTCCTTGGTTGATTGGTGCGCATGTCAATAAAGTAGAAAAAGGCAAAGCTCACTATGAGTTACTTGATGGTACAACAGGAGTTGAAGAGTTTGATTTTGCTATGCTTATACCACCATTTGCAGGAGTTGGACTAAAAGCTTATGCAAAAGATGGTAGTGATATTACAGATAAACTTTTTGCTCCAAATGGATTTATGAAAGTTGATGCAGATTATACTGCTAAGCCTTATGAAGAGTGGAAAGCTAGTGATTGGCCAAGAACATATCAAAATCCAGATTACAAAAATATTTTTGCAGCAGGAATTGCATTTGCACCTCCTCATTTGATTTCAAAACCAGCAAAATCTGTAAATGGAACACCAATCAATCCAACTCCACCAAGAACAGGTATGCCAGCTGGAATTATTGGAAAAGCTGTTGCTCATTCTGTTTGTGATTTGATTAAAAATCCAGATGCAAAACTTCATGAAGCTTCTATGGCTGAAATGGGTGCTGCTTGTGTAGCAAGTGCTGGAAAAGGTTTACTTGATGGTACAGCTGCTGCTATGACTGTATATCCTGTTGTTCCTGATTTTGAAAAATATCCAGGTACTGGTAGAGATACAGACTATACATTTGGTGAGATTGGACTTGCAGGACACTGGATTAAGCATATTTTACATTATATGTTTATATATAAAGCAAAACTTAGACCAGGCTGGACTCTAATCCCAGAATAATAGAAAAAAATAGTAAGTAAATAAAGGAGAATAAATGAAATTAGAAGAGATAAATTTTCAAAAAAATGACCAATTTGCATTGACAATGATACCGGGTGCTTTCGCTAGAAAATTGAGAACTTGTGTTAT
>Ga0256843_1001369_pt1 | contig 19338 bp, 20 predicted proteins | sample AlvinellametaG_FD_191572 | JGI IMG/M metagenome (GOLD analysis project Ga0256843, IMG submission 191572) | Pompeii worm associated microbial communities from hydrothermal vent at the East Pacific Rise, Pacific Ocean - Alvinella | ecosystem: Host-associated > Annelida > Integument > Unclassified ... | reverse complement strand
GTTTTAGAGAGACTAAACTTAAAAGATAGAGTTTGGATTTGTCCTGAGTGTAAAATAGAACACGATAGAGATTTGAATGCAAGTATAAATATCTGTAGAGTTGGGGCATTAACTCTTGGTACAGATGGCGTAAGACTGGCTATTTGTCAGCAACCATCGCTTTAAAACCAGAATCCCCCGCATTTATTCGTGGGGAGTATGTCAATTATAATTGGTTTATAAAGAATCCTGAAATAGATAAAACATTAGAAGGAAAGAAAACGGTAAGAATAAAAATGAACTATGATAATGGGAAACTCCATATTTATTCTTTAGAAGAAATATGAAAAATCCCTCTATTAAATTAAATCCCCCTTACAAACTCCACAAACTCATCACCTCTTTTGGCATATGAACTAAACTGGTCTAGACTAGAAGCCGATGGTGAGAGGAGTGCTACCTCATCAACCCCCAAATTTTTATCAATCTCTCTTTGAGCCTCCCTCAAAAACTCAAAACCTATCACTTCTACTCCCAAATTTTTGGCCAACTCTTGAAGCTTTTTGGAGTTTGAGCCGATAGTATAAAGTGCAATATCCATTTTAGAGATTTTCTCAATCAGAGGCTTCATATTGACACCTTTATCATCACCTCCTAAAATTAGATGGATTTTTCTATCGCTGTAAGCCTCCAGAGCCTTTAGTGTGGCATCAAGATTTGTAGCTTTTGAGTCATTTACCCAGAGTCTGCCACGACTATCCAAAATCTCTTCTTGACGATGACGATCCAGCTGAAAACTATTCAATAAATCGTAACTTGCCGTGTCAAAAAGTGTTTTTTCTACTACCAAAGAGAGCATCGCATCTTCTAAAAATGCCGATTTGTAGCGAAGCTTGGAGCTGTCGAGTCCAAAAAACTCCTCCAGAAACTCAATACTATCATACTTCACCACCCAAGCTGGACTCTCTGGAGGATTTAGACCTTTTGGAATTAGTGCAAGTTGTCCCTCCTTCATTCTTGCAATTGGGCTTAGTTTATCTTTGGCATAACTCTTGGCGTCTCCGTGCCAACTAAGATGATCAGGAGTAATTGGCAGTAGCAGATAAATCTCAGGAGAGGCAAATTTGGTATGGTGCAGAGTGTAAGAGCTAGTCTCCAGCACCCAAAGAGGCTTTTGAGAGTCAAGTTCTGCTAGAGGAGTGCCGATATTTCCTCCACTTACTGCTCCACGACTTGCTAAAATATGAGTTAACATCTGTGTTGTAGTAGTTTTGCCATTTGTACCACTAATCCAGATAGTTTTCACATCTTTAGCAAAGAGCTTCTCTAGTTTAGAGTTTTTGGTATTAATCTGTTCAGGCTCTGCTAAAAATAGGTCATACTCACTCAGAGGATTTCTCATAATCTGTAGAAGTTGGTGATGAGGTGGAATGCTTGGAGTCAAAATCTCCACATCACTCTTTGCAGAGTTAAATTGAGTCGATGGAAAAATAGTATTTCCATCTTCATCCTCAAAGCTCTCCTCTAAATTATCATTAAAAAAAATCTGCCCTCCCCCTAGAGCTTTTGCGACTGCACGGGTTGTTTTGCCGTAGCCAATAAATGAGACTCTCATCTTCTTACCTAATCTTCAATGTAATTAGAGCTAAAAGATTTGCAATAAAAGATATCATCCAAAATCTAACAATAATCTTATTCTCTGCCCACTTTTTCATCTCAAAGTGATGATGGATTGGGGCCATCAAAAAGACCCTCTTTTGACGAATCTTCCAACTTCCAACTTGCAAAATTACTGAGACTGTCTCAATTACAAAGATAATCCCAATCAAAATTAATAAAATTTCACTTTTACCAAGAATTGCCATATAACCTAAAAAAGCTCCAATACTTAAAGAGCCAGTATCACCCATAAAAGTCTCAGCTGGGTAGCAGTTGTACCATAAAAATCCAAGTAATCCACCGGCCAAAGCTGAAGCGATAATTGTTACCTCTCCGACATCTTGTATGTAAGGAAGTAGAAGATAGTTGGCAAAAACAGAGTGACCACTCAAATAGACAATAATCCCTAAAGTTCCAAGAGAAATCACAGTAGGCACTGTAGCCAAACCATCAAGACCATCAGTCAAGTTTACAGCATTACTCGTAGCAATTATTACCAAAATCCAAAAAGGAATAGCAAAGACACCCATATCAAAGATTGGGTTTTTAATAAATGGCAGATAAAATGTAGTAGGAAATTTAGCAACATAAACTAATAAAACTGTCACAAAGAGTGCTACACCAATCAAAAGAGCCATTTTTCCTCTGGCAGTAAGACCTTGGAGATTATCTCCACTTAAAATTTTGCCAAGGTCATCTTTGATACCGACAAATGCAAATCCAAGCAGAGTCACAAGCCCACCAATTACATAAAGATTTGAGAGTTTAGCTGTAAGCAAAGATGCAATTACTGTTGAAATGATAAAAACAGCTCCTCCCATTGTCGGAGTGTGCTGTTTACCCTCGTGGGCTGGGACATATTTATTGATTGGCTGGTTAGCCTTTTTGGCTCTAGCCCAAGCGATATACTTTGGCATCAAAAAGATGCTCAGACCAAAAGATATAAAAAATCCAAATCCAGCTCTCACTGAAATGTAGTGAAAAAGCTGTACATCAAAAATCGAATAGAGATAGTAAAGCATAAGCGACTTTCATCGTGAAATTTAATATCCTCAGATATTACTCTAAATTTTTAACAATTAAGAAGCAATATTTTACTAAAATTGTTTGAATTTTTAGACAAAAACGATTTGCAAAAGGTTTAAGATGTCAAAAGTGGTATTAATTATTACCGATGGAATCGGCTACAAGCCAAAAAGTAGAGCTAACGCATTCCAAGAAGCAAAGAAACCGACTTATGAGTGGCTCTTTGAGAATGCTCCTCACACTCTAATTTCAACTCACGGACTAAGTGTCGGTCTACCCGATGGTCAAATGGGAAATAGTGAAGTTGGGCATATGAGTATTGGAAGTGGAAGGGTGCTTTATCAAGATTTGGTAAAAATCTCTCTAGCTCTAGAAGATGACTCACTAGCAAAAAATGGAAAGCTTCAAAATCTATTTAAAAGTTCAAAAGATATTCATATTATTGGTTTAATGAGTGATGGTGGAGTCCACTCTCACTTAAATCATATTTTGGGCTTAGCAAAAATTGCAAAGTCAAACGGCAAAAAAGTTTGGTTACATCTAATTACTGATGGTAGAGATGTTTCGCCCACTTCTGCTCCAAAATATCTCGAAGATGTGAGCAAGATTTTAGATGAGGATATTCAAATTGCTACAATTGGCGGTAGATTTTATACGATGGATAGAGACAATCGCTGGGAGAGAGTAGAAAAAGGCTACAGAGCAATTACTCAAGCGACTCCAAAAACAGAGCTTACTCCAGAAGATTATGTTAAGCAGAGCTACGAAAAAGAGATTACAGATGAGTTTATTGAGCCTGTCGCCTTTGAGAATTATGAGGGAGTAAAAGAAGGTGATGGAGTAATTGTCGCAAACTTTAGAAGTGACAGAGTCAGGGAGATTACCACAGCTCTAGGAGATGAGAGTTTTAGCGAGTTTGAGAGAGATTTTAAGGGGCTAAATATTTTGACGATGACTCAATATGACGCATCCTTTCCTTATCCTGTGCTTTTCCCAAAAGAGGTGCCTCAAAACACTCTAGCCGAGGTTATTAGCAAAGCTGGTCTTAGCCAGTTTCACACAGCAGAGACAGAGAAATACGCTCATGTTACATTCTTTTTTAATGGTGGTGTAGAAGAGCCTTTTGAGAATGAGAGTAGGGTTCTTATTCCTAGCCCACAAGTTAAGACTTACGACTTACAGCCCCAGATGAGTGCTCCAGCAGTAGGAGATGCAGTAGTAAAAGCAATCCAAGAAACTTATGATTTTATAGTAGTAAACTTTGCAAATGGAGATATGGTAGGACATACCGGAAATTTCCAAGCTGGTATCAAAGCAGTCGAAGCAGTAGATAAAGAGCTTGGCAAGATTTTGGAAGAGGCAAAGAAGAGAGATTATCGAGTAATTATTACTTCTGACCACGGAAATTGCGAAGAGATGATTGATAGCGATGGAAATATTCTCACAAACCACACAGTAGGTGATGTCTGGGCTTTTGTGGTAGCTGATGAGGTAAAAGAGCTAATCCCTCACGGTGGACTTGATAATATCGCTCCAACTGTGCTGGAGTTGATGGGGCTTGAAGTGCCTGAGCAGATGAGTAAAAGTTTAATCAAAAAATAAGGAGTAGTTATGAAATTTAGTGGTAAAAATGTGTTAGTTACAGGTGGAAGTAGAGGAATTGGTGCAGAGATTGCTAAAGTACTTGGTAGTTTTGGACTAAAAGTGTGGGTAAATTACCGTTCAGGTGAAGCAGAGGCTAAAGCTGTAGCTGAAGAGATTAAAAAAGTTGGTGGAGAGGCTGAAGTAATCGGCTTTGATGTGAGTGATGAGAAGGCTTTTGTAGATGCGATAAAAACTATCGTCTCAACTGATGGAGAGCTTAGTTATCTGGTAAATAATGCTGGAGTTACCAAAGATAAACTAGCAATGAGAATGAAAGCTGATGAGTTTATGGAGGTGCTTGAAGCTAACTTAAAATCTGCATTTGTTGGGTGTAGAGAGGCTCTAAAAGTAATGAGCAAAAAGAGATTTGGCTCGGTGGTGAATGTAGCAAGCATTGTAGCAGAGAGTGGAAATATCGGTCAAGCAAACTATGTCGCTAGCAAAGGTGGAATGGTAGCAATGACTAAGACTTTTGCACTAGAAGGTGCCTCAAGGGGAATTAGATACAACTCCGTAACCCCAGGGTTTATTGCTACAGATATGACAAAAACTCTAAAAGATGACATTAAAGAGGGGTTTATTAGTAAAATTCCGCTTGGAAGATTTGGAGAGCCAAAAGAAGTAGCAGAAGCAATAGCATTTCTACTTAGCGACCACTCCAGCTACATTACAGGTGAGACTCTTAAAATAAATGGAGGTATGTATCTCTAAAATGGAGAGCTGTAGAAGCAAAATCTTGGTCTTAGAAGATGATATTCTTTTTGCTCAAACCCTCGAGGATATATTAGATGAAGAGGGTTTTGAAGTAGAGTTGGCTCACAATCCAAAACGAGCTTTTGAACTCTGTTTTGAGAAGAGATTTGATGCTTATATTTTTGATATAAATCTCCCTCTCCAAGATGGCTTAACTACTCTAGAGGCTTTAAGAGATAGTGGGGATATGACCCCAACTCTCTTTCTTACTTCTAGAGAAGATAGAGAATCTCTACTAAAAGGATTTGAAGCTGGAGGTGATGATTATCTCAAAAAGCCCATCGATTTGGATGAGTTTATCGCAAGACTCAAAGCAATTCTAAAAAGAACTAAAAAGAGTGATTTGATTCGGCTTGGAAAGTACAAAATAGATAGAAGAACAAGGGATTTAATTTTGGATGGTAAGCATCTTCACATCGGTCTAAAAGTCTTTATGCTTTTAGAGATTTTGGTGGAAAATATCGACCAAGTCGTAACTATCGAAGAGATAAAAGAGAGGCTTTGGGAACATCAAGATAGTAGTAGTTATGGAGCTATTCGTGTCTATATCACTAGACTCAAAAAACTATTTCCAGATGCAATAGAAAATGTAAGAGGTGTCGGTTATAAATTAATATCTAGTGGGATTTGAGATTGAAACGTGAACTTTTTTGGATTTTGCCAATCTTCATACTAATTATTATATCCCTTTTTGGGGTACACTATCTCTATTTGTTAAGAAATGGCTTTGATGAGAAAAATTATATCACAGCATTTCTCATTTTACTTCCTGCTTCACTTGTAATTGGCTATATTCTTTTTGAGGTGGCATTCCAGAAGTTTAAATCTCATGAAGAAAATTTAGAGCATATTGTTAGAGAAGTTTTACATGAGATAAATTTACCAATTTCTACTATAAAAGCAAATATAGCAATGCTAAAACGCTCTTTAGAAGATAATAAAAGCCTAAGAAGAATGCAAAAAATAGAAGCATCTTCTAAGAGACTCCAAAGACTCTACCAAGAGTTAGCCTATGAGATAAAAAGGGAGATATCACCTGTAATAAAAAAGGAGTTTGACCTTAAGGATTTAATTATTGATGAGGTGGGACATTTTAAGAGTCTAGGATTTGATAGATTTGATATTAAGTTGGAGTCCACAAAAGTATATTTAGATAGAGTTGGTTTAGAAAGAGTAGTCGATAATATTATTGAAAATAGCCTAAAATATTCGGATGATTTGATAGAGATTAGACTAAAAAATAGACTCCTGAGTATCAAGGATTATGGCTTAGGTATTAATGAGAATAAAATATTAAATATTTATCAGCGCTACTATCAAGGGGATAATTCAAAAAGGGGTCAAGGAATAGGCTTAGCTATAGTCAAAAGGTATTGTGATGAGAATCACTTAAGACTTAAAATATCATCGCTAGAGGGTAGGTGGACACTAGTTGAAATTGAGTTTGGATAGTCTAGCCACAAAGCCACAAAGTCACAAACACCACGTGGCTACTGGCTAGTCCAATCTCTATTGAGATTTTTTACTTTTTAGAGCTATTTTTCTCTGTAGAACTGTTGTCTTCTTTTTTGATTGTAATTACTTTTTCTTTACTCTTTTTTGGTACGATAATTGTAATCTCATTCCCTTTTTGTTTTGCCTCTATCTTTTGAGGTAGAGCATCACCAGGGAGAGTAAAACTCTGAATTGAGCTACTATTTGTGTAACTTATTATTTTGCCATAAGTTCCATTTGTTTTTTCTACTTTTCTATTTTCTGAAACTTTTACTGTAAGCATTCCATCTTTTGTAGTGATATCAATCTTTGAATCTTTTAGATTATTGACCTTAATTTTTAGTTCATAATGGTCTTTTTTGTCCTGAAAACCAGAGGCAAAAATACCAGAAGAGTTGACCATTATGGGCATAGTTTTAAATGTAGAAATTTTGAAATTTTGTTCAAAATTGCTAAAGAGTTGATCCATCTGTTTTCTCATCATCTGCATCTGTTTCATCTGCATTTGAAAAATTCTATCCATCTGGGCAAATGGGTCATCAGTTCCACCTTGAGATGGTAGGCTTTGTGTATTTGCACTCAAAAATGCTCCCGAAGCTAAAAGAGCTAAAGCAATTTTCCCAATTTTTTTCATTATTACTCCTTGAAGTTTTGTATACTTCAATAATAGAGACTCAAGTTTAATGAACCTTTAACTATTAACCTTTATTAAACTAAAATTATCATTTTTAATATTTAATGGAATTTGAAGAGAGAAAAAGTAGTAAAAAATTAACTTTAGTTGAGTAGATTCCCAAGGCAAAGAGTTTGCCTTAGAGTATACAAAGGGTTTTATCTTTGTGATTTTTCATATATCTCTATCATCTTATTTAATTTATCTTTGTCAATTGTATGCAATGCTCTACGACCCTTTAAAACTAAATAGAGATTTTTGACCATACTTTCTACTTCTGGAGAGTCGCTAGTGTGTGGATAGAGTAAATCTAAAGCCTCTTTTGTAGTATAGTTTTTGAGTACTTGTTTCTCTTTAGAAATAAGATTTCTTACTCTTTTACTCTTTTTGAAGAGTTTCATTATTGCAAACATTGCCATCATACCAGCCAAAAATGAGACAAAAATATAAAAAGGCAACATCGCTGATTTTTCTTCATACTCCTTTTTAGCATAGTAGACACTATCTTCAAGGATTGAACTATTATTTTCTATTCCACTTTTGCCACCAAAAGGGTTTGGATTTGCTACCCCAGCACCAGAAGATAGATTGTTTCTGGCTACAGGAGTCCCATTTATCAAAATATCAAAAGACGGCGTTTTTATCTCTTTTCTTGTATTTGTAGTATAGTCAAACTCTTTGAAGACGACCTCTGGAATAGTAAAACTGCTATCAGAGATAAAAACATACTTTTTTAAGTAGATACTGTAGAGTTTATCACCATCAATTTTACTTTTGACGACAGGATTATCACTGTAGACTGTGACTCCTGCAATATCAAAAACAGGGTCTTCTAAATCCTCGAGGTTACCTTCTCCTTTGATAGTCAAAACATAGTTTACTGGTTCATTTGCTCTTACTTTTTGCTTGTCCACCTTTGCCAAGACTTCAAAGTTACCTATTAAATTTACATCTTTTGGAGACTCTTTGACTTCGATTCTAATTGGCTTTGACCTTATAGTATACCATTTTACAGGAGAGCCAAAAAGTCCAAAAGGGTCAGCCGGAGCATTCAAATCCTCTACCCCAATTTTTAATCCAGCAGGAGGAATTAAGATAGTACCTGCTTTTTGAGGAGTCAAAAGATATTTAAGGCGATGGACGGTTTTACCATTTTCCTGGACTCTTTGCTCTCCACCAAGTTGTTTTACAAAGAAGTTTTTAAACTCTGGAGCAATGTAATTCATTTGAGAGACAGTAGCTCCAGAACTACTTGGTTCTATCGCGTCTACTGTAAAGATTATCGGTTCTCCAAGATAGACTATTTTTTTATCGACATAAGTCTTTAGCTCAAATTGAGTAGCAGGAGATGAACTCTGTTTAGCTTTAGTTACTTCAATATTTACAGGCTTTGTTTTATATTTTTGTCCATCAATTTCTACCTCAAACTCTGGAATCGTAATATTTTTGTCAGGATAGAGATTGAAGCTTACAATTTTTTCATTTCTTTGAGTGATTTTATTATTAATGATTTGTGTCTGAAACTTACTAAATACTTTGGTATTTTCTACGACTACACCATCTACACTCTCAATCTTAGGAAAATTTACATCTTTTCCTACTGCAATTATTTTGACTTCTAGTCTCTCTCCTGGCGTAACTCTAGTACTATTTACTCTTACCTCGACAGACTCTGCAAACAAAATACCGCTAAAGAGTAAAAAAACTATAAATCTCTTAAAAAATCTTCTCATCATTAATCCTTTACCATGGATTGAGATTTGTATCTCTACCACTTTTTGGGTTTACTCCTCGATACATCATTGTTGGCATCTTTTTACCTCTCATCTTTTTCATAAGTCTTTTTAACTCTTTTTCACTGATTGTTTTTGCTCGCCTAACCTCAGCTCTAGCCTCTTTTGTTCCATTTTTAGAACCTTTTTTATTGCTTCTAGGAGATAAATTTCTCTCGTAAGGCTCTCTTTTATACTCTGGAGTATGCCTCTTTTCTTGATTTGGGGAGTTTTTCTTTTTATTTTGACTATTACTTTGAGTTTGATTATCTTTTTTTTGCTCTCCATTTTTTGATTTGGAGTTTTTCCTATTTTGCTTATTGCTATTTTTTTTGTTATTGGAGTCTTTTTTTTGCGACTCTTTGTTTTGCTTTTTCTTACCATTTTGATTATTCTTATTCTGGTTTTGCTTTTGAGCCTTCTTCTTTTTTTTCTGCTCCAAAAGCTTTTTCGTCAACTCAAGATTATATTTTGTTTGTGCATCATCTTTTATCTTTAAAGCTGTTTCATAAGCTACTACTGCTTCTTTTAGTTTTTTGGATTTAAAATAGCTATTTCCTAAATTGTGAAGACGGCTATGCTCATCTACACCTTCGCCTTTTGCTCTTTTATAAGCTTCTATCGCTTTTGAATAGTTTTTGGCTTTATAGTAGCTATTTCCCAAATCATAATAGTAGCTTGGGGAATCCTTTTTTAAAGACTCCAAAAGATGTACACTTTTATTATAATCTCTCTGTTTATAAGCCTCCTGAGCTTCTGAAATAGTAGCAAAATCCATCAAACCAGCCACCAGAAATAGTGGAAAAAGGGCTATAGAAAATCTAATCATCATTTACTCTCTTTTTCCAGAATTTATACCAATTTTTATCTCTTGGCATAGAACTAAATCCAATCAAAAGTAAAAATAGAGCCAAACTCAAAGGGTAATAAAATAGCTCAATCTGCTCTTTAATCTTTATTTTTCCTTTGTGTCTAGAGTTGAAGTCTGAGTGAATCTTATTTGCCAATGCAATCATGTCGGCTTTGCCATATCCTGCTACAAAACCACCACCTCCACTATCTTTGGCAATTTTTATCAACTCTTCATCCATCTGAGTAATTGCAATTGTCCCATCTCTTTTTTTGACTGGCCTACCCTTTTTGTCCAAAACAGGAGCCCCCTTTTTAGTCCCTACCAAAACAGCATAGAGTGTAATTTTGCCCTGTTTTAGGATAGAAGGTAGATTTTTGAGACTCTCTTTGTCTCCACCATCACTAAAAATTACTAAAATCTTCTGCTTTTTATTTTTCAACATCTTTGTTGCCAGCTCACCAATTGAGTCAAAGTTGGTAGAGACCAAATTGATATAATCATCATTCAAACCATCAATCAACTGTTTAAGAGTAGCTTTGTCTGAAGTAAACGGAGATAAGACAAAAGCTGTGTGGGCAAAAGCAGTAATTGCTATATCATCTGTAGGCATAAAGTCCAAAAACTCCTTTACTTTTGTCTTGGCAAACTCTAGTCTACTTGGATAAATATCTTTACTTCTCATCGAACCACTAATATCAAGAGCAACAACAGCTGTAACACCTTTTAGCTCGATATTTTTTTCACCCTTTTTAATTACTGGTCTTGCCAGAGCAACTAGCATCAAAAATATCGCAAAAAAGAGTACAATATTTCTGATATAGTTTGGTAAAGATTCACTCTCAGCCCTTAATCTTTTAAGAATTTCAGGACTAAATATTCTAGAGACTCTATCTTTGTTGGTCACTACCAAAGAGACAAATATTGCAAATGGTACAAGCATTACCCAGAAAAATTGAGGATAAACAAACTCCATTACTCAATCCCTTTTGTAGTTTTTAGGTATACAAACAGAAGTAGGGCTAAAATAGCAATAAATAGTGGATAGATATAAAGATATTTGTGTTGAATCACCTTTTTGTCCTCTATTTTGCTAGTTTCTAGCTTGTCAATCTCTGAGTAGATTTTTTTGAGGGTCTCTCTATTGCTAGCTGTATAAAATTTACCTTTGCCAGCTTCAGCCAATGCCCTCAAGTATGGTGCATCAAAATCTCGGTAGCTTCCAATACCAATTGTATAGAGTTTGACATCACTATTTTTGATGATATTGTAAATCTCATCAAAAGATATCTTACTAGAGTTGTCGATACCATCTGTCAACAAAATAATCACTTTACTTTTGGCATTACTCTTTGCAAATATATTATAACTTTGAAGTAAAGCATCATTAATTGCTGTTCTTTTACCTGCTACTCCTAGCTCTTGCATTCTGACGATATCTTTTAGGTAAGCCTTCTCAAAAGTCAGAGGTGAAGCAATAAATGCAACCGAAGCAAAGTTGATAATTCCAATTCTGTCATCTTTTCTTCTATGGATAAAATCATGCACTACCTCTTTGACGATATCAAATTTATTTTTATATGGATTATTTGGGTCAAAACCTCTTTGTCTCATCGAATCACTAGAGTCAATAATCAACATAATATCTCGACCCCTCTTTTTGATATTTTTGTACTCATTTGTAATCACTGGCGAAGCCAAAGCTCCAACTAATCCTAAAATACCAATCCATCTAATAATCTCTAGCCATCTACTCTTTTTTGTATTTTTTGCCATCAAAACTCTAATATGTGGAAAGTAAATAGCAGAAGTCCTGGCAGGACAAAACTTCCCACAGATAAAAAACAGTCCCAAAATTAAAAATACCCAAGGATACTCAAAGCTAAATTGATTCATCGCATACCTGCTTAAAAAGTTCAAATTCTCTTAGTGTTTTTGGGTCGACTCTTTGATTGACATCTTTTTTATATTTATACTGCTCTAGAAGTGGCAAAAGGTTTGCAAAAATCTCTTGTCTCTTCTCATCTGTGGCTAAAAGTCTTCCATACTCTGTAATTTTATAGGATGCACTCTTTGGGTCGCTCCAATCGATATTATGGAGAGCTTCAAGATACTGTTTTGCTCTGTTTACTTTTTTGACTCTTTTTATCTCTTTGAAAATCCACCAGAGTAAAATAGCCAAAACTACCACTCCTAAAATTACCACTAAAATAAAAAGATAAATACTATAATCACCAATTTCTACTGGTGGTTTGATATCTTTTATCTCTGGTAGCTTAGTACTATTCAAATTTACCTCCAAAGATTACCTAAGTTTTCTCACCAATTTTGCAAATGGCTCTTCATCTGTGTAGAGTTTTGCGTATCTGATTCCATTTTGCCTGAGATGACGAAATAGTTTATGGTCATTTGCTTTGAGAGCTTTTTGATAGTCACTCATTACTGAAGAGTTTATATCTCCTTCAAAGCCCTCTCCTGTTTCTGGGTCAATCAATCTCAAATAACCCAAACCTTGGGGTCTATCCTCAAATCTATCTCTGACAATTATTACAAATACATCGTGCTTTTTACTAAGAAGTCTCAAATCAATATCACCTACAAAATCAGAGATTAAAAACATCAAAGATTTCTTCTTGACATAACGAAAAAGTTGGTCTCCCCATGCTCTGAAGTTACTGATTTGCCCAAGATTATTGAAAGTCAAAACCTCTTCTACCTCTTTATTGACAGCAAAGACTTTTTTGCTAGGTTTTGAGAAATGGTTAATTCTATCTGTAAATATAATATGAGAAAATAAATCTCCATTTTTGACCGCAGAAAATCCTAAAATACCGACAAGTTCTGCTATGTACTCACTCTTTGGGATTACTGTCCCAAAATAGGTAGAGCCTCCAAGCATAGTAGAGACAATAACATTTAATTCTCTCTCCTCTCTATAGATTTTGATAAAAGGTTTTCTTAGTTTGGCTGTAGTTTTCCAATCTATTTTTCTGACATCATCACCAAATACATACTCTCTAAGTTCGGCAAACTCAAACCCTTCACCCTCAAAGAGTGAAGCATTGTTTCCTAGCATCTCCCCAAAAACCTGCTTTTTTGTTTTTAAGGCTATCTTTTTGGCAACTACATTCAAACTAAACTCCTAAATTAATTATCTCAAAACCTACGGAATTGGTACTGCTTTTAAGACCTTTTCGATTAGATAATCCTGAGTGACACCTTCTGCTTGTGCTTCATAGCTGAGGATAATTCTATGTCTTAAAACCTCTCTAGAAATATATGCAATTTCAATTGGAGATACAAAATCTTGACCTTTTAAAAATGCAATAGCTCGACTTGCTTTATACATATCAATACTCGCCCTTGGAGATGCACCAAATTCTATGTAGTGTTTGATAGAATCCAAGCCATACTTTTCAGGCTCTCTTGTCGCAAATACAAGCTCAATCATATATTTTTCCAACTCTTGGTCAATATGTACTTTCATAGCTTCTTGGCGCAGATACTCCAAGTCTTCGACAGTAGCTACTTGATTTATCTCTCCAAAAGAGTTGTTTGCTACACGCCTTGCAATCTCTAGCTCTTCATCTCTAGTATTGTAACCTACGACTATTTTCATCATAAATCTATCAAGCTGAGCTTCTGGAAGTTCATAAGCTCCCTCTTGTTCTACAGGGTTTTGAGTAGCCATTACTAAAAATGGTGGCTCAATCTTAAAAGTATCATCTCCGATTGTTACTTGTCTCTCTTGCATTACTTCAAGTAGAGCAGATTGTACTTTTGCTGGCGCTCTGTTTATCTCATCAGCTAAAAGTAAATTCGTAAAAACTGGTCCTTTTTTGATTTTAAAGATATTTTGGGCGGGGTCGTAAATCTCCGTTCCAATGATATCACTTGGAAGGAGGTCAGGCGTAAACTGTACCCTCTTAAAATCCAATCCCAAAGTCTTTGCCAAAGCATTTACAGTGGTGGTTTTTGCAAGTCCTGGCACCCCTTCTAGCAAAATATGCCCCCTAGTCAAAAGTCCAGCAAGGAGAGCTTCTATCATTTTCTCTTGACCTACCACTACTTTTCTAATTTCACTTTTTATTTTCGCGATTGTCTGCACGAAATACTCCTACAAGTAGTTTAAATTTTCTTTTAGTTTACTTCAGTCAAGTTAATTGAGAGTTAATATTATCCTAACTTTTAAAAAAAACATTAGTTTTTTTGATTTAACTACCATCCTTAATTAAAAAACTAAATTATAATTTTAATATTTTTATTCTAAAAAAGTTTTACAAACCTTAGAAGAGATAATATTTGCTAAACTTACAAAGATAAAATTAAGTTTAGGAGTTTTTATGGTCGGTAAATTTTTTTATCTTGAGGGTGCATACCTAATTTTGGCATTTTTGATACTTTTGGTAACATTGTTTGTAACAACTAGACCATTTATGTCAAAGGATGCACCCAAAAAAGGTTTAATTGGTGTAAGTTTAGTTTTAGCTTTTTTTATTGGTCTACATTTCTATCTAACTACATCCAGGATGGAGGATGTTAAACAAGCTTTTAGAGACGGTAAAGCGGTACTTTGTGAGAGTAGAATGATGAGAAAGATGGCTCAATCAATCGAAATCAAAAAAGGAGTAGCTGGATGGGAACTAAGAGGAGATGAGTTTGTTTCGCCCAATTTTGTGAGACCTTTTTATACAGCCAGATGTATTGTTAAATAAAGGTTAAATATTAAAGCTAAATAGTATCTATTTTTCTTTAGTTAAGGGAGTAGTTCTTGATTCATATCAATATTAAAGCTCTCAAAAATTGTCATAATTTGCCTATGCTTCTATAAGCATATAGCCAAAAGGAGTCTGTTATGGGAAATGTTGTCGGTTGGCCTGAGTTAGCTCCCAGTGAGTTTTTGCCAATATTCATCTACGCTACACTCGTATTGATTTTTGGCGTAGGTTATGCTGGAGCTATCACTCTTGCTAAGATGAAGTTTATCTCAAAGAGATGGATGCCTATTGGCTATCTGTTCTGGGGGCTACAGACTTATAGTCTGTATAAACTTGCTACTCTGATTCATAGTAATCACTACACTACAAAAGTGATGCTAGTTACTATGATTGCTTATCTGTTTGTTCCTCACTTGTACTTCTATCTGGTATCAGAGTCGGAGAAGAGGTATGAAAAGAACAAACAAGACTCAAATTAATAAAAAGGGGGAAAAATGGCTGAGAAAAAAGCATCAGTCTGGACAAGTATCAGCTTCTGGCGAAGATCTGCTGCTTGGGTTACCGGATTTGCAACGATTATGTTAATCTGGTTGACCTTTGACACAATGGGACAGCTTAGAATGGGAACGGCTGAAGAGCTTGAGAAAGGGATAAAAAGAAGAATTCCATCTCCAACAGTAATTAATCATAAGATTGATTACAAATTTGATGCCAAAAGAGGTCTTGAGGTACCAGTAATTGGTGAAAAAGAGAAGTTTTTTGGTAAAGAGTGGAGTGAAGAAGAAGCAAAAGCACTTCTACACAAAGGTAAACTTACATCTCAAGCTAAAAACTGTATGAACTGCCACACACTTTTAGGAAATGGTGCTTACTATGCTCCAGACCTTACAAAAGCTTGGTTAGATCCAAAATGGAAACAGCTTGCTAATCTTGGTAAACCTACAAAAGAGGAGGGGATTGCTGAGTTTTTGATGCACCCTGGACAGTATGCTACACACACAAGAAAGATGCCAAATCTTGATATCACTGAAGAAGAGGCTAAAGCACTTGTAGCATTCTTAAAACATATGAGTTCTATCGATACAAACGGATTCCCTAGAGGTTTCTCCAAAACTACACAAGATTATGAGACAGGAGGCACCTATGCTAAATAGTATAAAGACAAATCCATTTGCTTCATCTCCATCTAAACATCTGGCGATGATGTACTTTAGAGTGGCTATTGTACTTTTTGGTGCTCAGCTACTAATGGGGCTTATTGCTGGATTACAGTTTTTGTATCCTGAGTTTTTGTATAACATTTTTGATTTTTCAGTCGCTAGAATGGTTCACATCAATGCTCTAGTCGTCTGGATGCTTTATGCAATGATTGGTTCTGTATATTTGATGCTTCCAGATGAGACTGGAATCGAGAAGCCTTTTATGATTGGGCTTGGAAAAATAGCTTTTTGGATTTTGACTGCGGCTGTGACAGTAGTCGTACTTGTTTATATTTTTGTACAGATTGGTTCTGGTACAGAAGCTTCAATCTGGTTTATCAACGAAGGTCGTGAATATATAGAAGCTCCAAGATGGGCTGATATTGGTATTGTTGCTGTTGTTTTAATTTTCTATGCGAATGTTTTCTTCACTTACATTAAAGGTGAAAGAACAGGAATTATGACAGTAATGGTGGCAAACCTTCTAGCACTTGCTGGTCTATACCTTACTGGAATGTTCTTTACTGACAATATCTCTGTAGACCAGTACTGGTGGTGGTGGGTAATTCACCTCTGGGTTGAAGCTACTTGGGAAGTATTTGTAGGTACTCTAGCAGCTTATGCACTCATCAAAATCATCGGTGCAAAAAGAGAAATCGTCGAAATGTGGCTATGGATTGAGGTATTGATGCTATTTGGAAGTGGTATTTTGGGTCTTGGACACCACTACTTCTGGATTGGTACACCTGAGTACTGGTGGGAAATTGGGGCACTATTTAGTTCATTAGAGCCTGTACCACTTATTGCTATGTTTGTTCATGTTGTCTATGACTGGGGTAAAGAGCAAGGTCATACAGAAGCAAAAGGTGAAGGTAGCGCTATCAAAAATGGTCCAGCTATGGCTTGGGTAACTGTAAACGCATTTGGAAACTTTTTGGGTGCTGGTATCTGGGGATTCTTCCATACACTACCACAAGTAAATATCTATACTCACGGTTCACAATTTACAGCAGCTCACGGACACTTAGCATTCTTTGGAGCTTATGCTACAATTCTTATTGGAATGATGTACCTTGGAATTCAAGAGGCTTATGGTATTAAAAGATTAAAAGCTACATTTAAGTCAAAAATGGCAATCACTCTAATCACTTTTGGTGTACTTGGAATGGCTGTAGCTCTTACAATTGCTGGTTATGAGCAAGTATTAGTTGAACGTGCTGAGCTTGGGGCTGGTTGGGATGCATTCTTTACAGCACAAAACTTACCTTGGTATATTCAAGCTCAAACTTGGAGAGAGATTTCTGGTCTAATTACTTTTGTTGGATTTATCTATCTTGTACTAGACTTGATTAGTATCGGTTCTAATGCTCAAGAAGCTCAAGAAAAAGCTTAAGAAGGAGTGGTAAATGTTGTTTGAAACTTGTGCTGATGTAGCTTGTAATAACTTTTTTGCATGGCTAAATCAAGGACCATTGACTCTGACAATCTTTTTGCACACTGTAATTGTAATTCCAATGATTTGGATATATATTAGTGAAAAAAAGAAATTAGAGAAGGAAAATTGATTGAAATCATCTAATTTACTGATGATTTAAAGTAAAATAATTTTACAATGCTAGTTAGCTGGTATGATTCTAATTTCACCAGTTACTAGCTTAAATTTTAGAAGGAGAGAAGATGAAGCTAACGACAATGTTTAGTGTGGCTGTGGCTTTGGCTCTTGGTGCTACTGCTCTGAGTGCTGGGGAAGCAAAAGCTGAAGCACAAGGAGATATAAAACTTACTGATGCTGAAATGAAAAAAGCTACCCAAATCTATTTTGATAGATGTGCTGGATGTCATGGGATGCTCAGAAAGGGTGCGCTTGGTCCTTGGATTAGACCTGAGTCTCACACAGATAAAAAGGGTGTAACTCACGGAACAAAAGCTTTTGGTCTTGAGGGTCTAAAGGCTGTCATCTACAATGGTACTCCAGGTGGAATGCCGGCTTGGGGTAAATCTGGAGAGCTTACAAAAGAAGAGACTGAGCTAATGGCAAAATATCTTCTTGTTGACCCGCCTCAGCCACCAGAAAAATCTATGAAAGACCTCAAAGATAGCTGGAAGGTGATTATACCAGTTGATAAGCGACCAACTAAGCCAGAGACTGATAGAAACTGGAAAAACTACTTCTCAGTAATCCTTAGAGATGTAGGAAAAATTGCAATTATCGATGGTGATAAAAAAGAGGTTGTCTCAGTTGTTCCATCTGGATTTGCGACTCACATCGTAAGAAGCTCAAAAGATGGTAGATATGTCTATGTAATCGGTAGAGATGGAAAAGCATCACTAATTGACCTCTGGATGAAAGAACCAAAAAATGTTGCTGAAATTAGAGTCTGTAACGATGCTAGAAGTATTGAGACATCTAAGTATAAAGGTTATGAGGGTAAATATGCTGTAGTTGGTTGTTATTGGCCGCCATCCATTGTAACACTTGACGGTAAAACTCTAGAGCCTATCAAGCAGGTTGCAACTGCAAGTTACACTTACGATGATGGTGTCTATACTAGAGAAGCTAGAGTTGCAGCAATTATTGCAAACCACCATAAACCTGAGTGGGTAATCAACATCAAAGAGACTGGTCAAGTTTGGCTCTATGACTATACTGATGTAAAAAACCCAACAATTAAGATGGTAGAAGCGGAGAGATTCCTACACGATGGTGGTTGGGATAGTACAAAAAGATACTTTATGGATGCAGCAAATGCTAGAGATACAATCTCTGTAATCGATACAGTAGAGGGTAAACTTGTTAAAAATATCAAAACAGGTGGAGTAAAACCTCACCCAGGTCGTGGAGCAAATGTTAACTCTAAAGAGTATGGTCCAGTTTGGATTACAGGACACATCGGAAGTAACGATATCGTAGCAATCGGAACTGACCCAGAAGGTCACAAAGATAACGCTTGGAAAGTTGTTAAGAAGATTCACCTACCAGGAAACGGTGGAGGAAACTTGTTTGTAAAAACTCATCCAAAGTGTAAATATATCTTTGCTGACAGACCGGTCAATCCAGATAGAAAACTTCAGACTCAAATCTATGTAATCGACAAAGATAAGCTTGAAGTTGTTAAGACTCTCCCAATTCCAGAGAAGTATCTAAAGTCTGCAGATGCTAAAGTGAAAATGAGAGGTCCTGTACACTTCGAGTTTAATGCTGATGGTAGCGAAGTCTGGACAAGTATTTGGGGTAACAAAAAGACTCCATCTGCTATTTTGGTTTACGATGCAAACACTCTTGAACTCAAAAAAGCTATCGAAGACCCTAGACTTGTTACTCCAACTGGTAAATTTAACGTAACAAATACAATGGAAGATATCTACTAAGATAGATTTCTACTCATTCCCCCTTCTTGTGGAGGGGGTTGATTACCCAAACATCGCAGTAAAGCCCCTGCCTTCAGGCATGGGGATATAAGGTGATAATAAGTAGAAGTACGTCTTAATTCAACTTAAGAAGGAGCTTTGATGATTAGAACCTATAAATACAAACTGTATAGTACAAAAAGATTAAGGCATCTAAATCAAA
>Ga0256843_1001368_pt1 | contig 19355 bp, 16 predicted proteins | sample AlvinellametaG_FD_191572 | JGI IMG/M metagenome (GOLD analysis project Ga0256843, IMG submission 191572) | Pompeii worm associated microbial communities from hydrothermal vent at the East Pacific Rise, Pacific Ocean - Alvinella | ecosystem: Host-associated > Annelida > Integument > Unclassified ... | reverse complement strand
CGATAAAGAAGCCTATATCACTCTTGCAATGGTCCAAGCGGGTCTTTTAAACCCTATCGACAAACTTATGAATCAAAAAGAAGCGAAAATAGCCGACAGCGAAAAAAGATATAAAAACCGTCCCGTTCCATTTTCTTTTATACTCGCGCCTTCCGGTAAAAAAAACGAACAAATTCTAAAATCCAATCCCAAAAAACTCGAAATTTACTGTGAAAAGAAAAAAGTAGGAGAAATAGACGTAGAAGAAATTTACGAAATAGACCCCTATAAAAGAGTTGAAACCATTTATGGGACAAAAGACTACAAAAACTACCCGCAAGTTGCAAGAACGTTAAAAAGACTCGGCAAATACGCAATTGCCGGAAAATTTTGGGTAGATGAGAGTAACATTAAAAAAAAGATAGATTTCGTAAAAGAGAAAACTAAAAATTTAAAAAACGTAGTAGGCATGACGATGCATGCAAAACCTATCCACAGAGTCCACGAAAAAATAATGAGAAGCGCAGTCGAAAAAAACGACGTATTGATAATATTTTTAATTAAAAACATGCAAGACGAGGAAGTCTCATACGAATTACGTTACGAAGCGCTAAATTATATAGTAGAAACATATTTCCCAAAAGAAAAAATCATTATAGTCCCTCTTATAAACACCTACATATTCTCGGGCGTAAACGAAGCCATACTCGATGCGATAATAGCCAAAAATTTCGGGTGTAACAAATTCATTATGGGACAAACGCATAAAGGCTTGGGTATTTATTATGAAGCAAACCACCTAAAGAGCGTTTTTGATTCAATGGATTTGGGAATAGAAATAGAAACGATAAACGAATACGTTTATTGCGACGAATGCAAAACGATTGTGAGCGTAAATTCATGTCCGCACGGAAGCCATCACCATATCAGTTATCATAGCGATTCGATTTTTGAACTTTTAAAAACGGGATTAATGCCGCCTACCATATTAATGAGAAAAGAAATAAGCGCTAAATTTTTAGCCAAAATGTATCCTAACAGATTCTCAAACCTCCAAAAACTTTACTACGACATCTCCCCGAATAAAGGTTTAATAGAAAAAAACAAAGAAGAGGATTTTTACATATCGTTAATGAAACTTTATCAAACAAGCTCTCTTACTTAATAATAATCTTTTCTATTTTTACGTCTGAGCCAAATATTTCTCTAACTTTGTTGATTACTTCTTCGGAATTGTCTTTTATAACAGACTCCTTTTTTTTGGGTTTTACCGTTTGAAGCTCTTTTTCATTTTTTTTTTCGCATCTGATAGGTTCTATCTTAACACCCAGTCCAAACACTTCGTTAATAATAGGTCTTATTACCGGAGAAAAGAATCTTTTAAACATCTCTTTACACTCTTCGTTAGGACAACTCTCCCATACCAAAACGTTATTTTCAAACGAGATAAATCTAACGCTTGTTTCAAAACATACACCTAAATCTATATCTTTTTCTTTCAATTTTATTATTAATTTTTTAAACAAATCTTCCGATGTTGGTTTTTGAGGGACATTTACAGAGGTGGATTTCACCTCTTTTTCGAGTTGTTTGATAACGTCGTCTATTTTATGAGGTTTCATAGCTTCAATCATTCTAAAAAATGTTAGACTTAGGACAAATTCGTTATCCGTATTGTATTTAATCAACTCTTTAGCATCTGCTATTATATTAAAAAACCTCTGTAGCGTAATCAATGGATAACTGCCTTCGATTAACGCTTCTTTGAGATAAAAAATAATCTCGTCCAAAATCATTTCTATATCGTAATCTTTTATCGTCGGTATCAATTTTCTTATTTCCTCTTTCTCGGAGGTTTTAATATATTGGAATATTTTTTTGATAATTTCCGGGTTTATAACCCCAAGCATTTCCACTACACTATCCAAACTTATATATCCGCCGCTAAAGGCGATGGCTTGGTCCAATAGCGTTAAAGAATCCCTAACCGACCCTTTTGATGATTTAACCAATAACCTTAAAGCACTCTCTTCAAATTCCACATTTTCCAAAACGGCTATTTTAATTAAATAATTATGAATAACCTCTTCTTGAATTTTATTGAATCTAAAATGCTGGACCCTACTTAAAATAGTGGCGGGAAGTTTTAAAGGGTCGGTTGTAGCCATTATAAATTTTACATATTCGGGCGGTTCTTCCAATGTTTTAAGCAAAGCGTTAAACGCTTCATTGGTTAACATATGAACTTCATCGATTATAAAAATTTTATATTTTCCAACAGCCGGTTTATATTTGGTATGTTCTATCAAATCTCTTATATCTTCTATTTTTCTGTTGCTTGCTGCGTCCATTTCGATAATATCCATATGTCTATTTTCATTAGCCATTACGCAGTTCTCACATTTTTCACACGGAGTAGAAGTAGGACCGTTTACACACTGCAAAGCTTTTGCGAAGATTCTTGCCGTCGTAGTTTTTCCCGAACCTCTAAGTCCTGAGAAAAGATATGCGTTAGCTATTCTTTTATTATCCAACGAATTAACAAGAGTTTTAACAATCGCTTCTTGCCCTATTAATTCTTCGAATTTTTTGGGTCTGTATTTTAAAGCTAAAACCAAAAACTACCTCACTAATTTCAATATCGCTTCGACTATAGCGTATGCGACTTTTTCTTTGTTTTCAAAAACGTTGTTTTTAAACATATCGTCCGTAAATTCGAATTCAAAAAAGGATTGCTTTTTAACAAATTCATATAAATCAAAATTATTATGAATAATAAAAAACTCATTTACCAAAGAGACTATATTATCTTCCAAATCTTCGGTCTCAATCAAGTTTCGCAAATATCTTATCTCTTTGTTGGAAGAAGATTTTAACAATTTATTTAAAAAATTGTATTTTTCCTTATTACACCATATCATAATCTATATACAATCCTTTTTTGAAGATAATTTTGAATAATTATAACTTGCATTAATAAGTATGTCAATTATTAATCCTAAAAAACCGCAACAAAAAGAAAAATTTACTTATAAATCACGACGTATATATACCATTAAGCTCAATCACTATGCACTATAACAAAGAAATTTATACAAATTATAAAAAAGCCGAAATCGTTTGGATAAAGTTTTACACATAAATGAATTAAAAGTTAATCAAATTATGTATTATAATTGAATAAATCATTTAGGAGCATCGATATGACTATGTAGAATTTAAGGAGAGTTTTTAAATTCGCAAGGCAAATTGATGAATTATAAGATAATACTTGAGTTTATAGTAACCGAAAAAGGTGTTATCCTGCTTGATATAGGCTCTCACGATGAGGGGTATTAAATGTCTTCTACCTCATGCAAGCAGTTAAAAAACGCTTACTAAAAGACACTCAAAGGGACACTTCATCAAATTTTAAGCTATCAAAACATCATTTTACGGGAATTTTAATGGTAGTGAGGGGGAGACTTGAACTCCCGACCTCCGGCTTATGAGACCGGCGCTCTAGCCAGCTGAGCTACCCCACCTTGCGAGGACTGAAATGATAATAAATTTTTAACATTATGTCAAGAGTTTTAGTTACGTTTAGTAACAAAGAAACCTGCGAAAGCTGATTTTTTATAATAAATATAAAGAAAGTGCTATAATATATTAACCCAACATTAAAAGGAGTGAAAATGAAACTAATCAAAGGTCTGTTAGCTATAGCCGTTTTTGCAAGTTTAACGTTTGCGGCGGAGTATGTTATAAAATTCTCACACGTAGTCTCTCCTAATACTCCTAAAGGAAAGGCGGCTGATTATTTTGCCAAGAGAGTCCAGGAGTTAAGTCACGGAAGAATTAAAGTAATTGTGTATCCTAACTCCCAACTATGCGGCGACAAGGTTGTTTTAAGAAAGCTTAAGTTCAACGCTGTCCAAATGGCGGCACCGAGTTTTTCCAAATTTACCGGCTTAGTCCCACAACTTGCTTTGTTTGATTTGCCGTTTTTATTTAACGACGAAAATCATCTTCATAAAGTCTTAGACGGTGAAGTAGGAAAAAAACTTTTACAAATGGTGAACGACAAAGGTTACGTAGCTTTAGCTTATTGGGATAACGGTTTTAAACAATTAACCGACAGTAAAAGACCTCTAATCAAACCGGAAGATGCAAGAGGACTTAAATTTAGAGTAATGAGCTCGAAAGTTTTGATAGCCCAATTCGAAGCTCTTGACGCAATTCCAGTTGTTTTACCTTTTAGCGAAGTATATTCCGCTTTACAACAAGGAGTCGTAGACGGACAAGAAAACACTATCTCCAATATTTACACCAAAAAATTCTACGAAGTCCAAAATTACATGACTATTTCCAATCACGGGTATTTGGGATATATGGTAGTTATGAGTAAAACGTTTTGGAAAAAACTCCCTAACGATTTAAAACAAGTCATTAAACAAGCGATAAAAGAAGCTACGGCAAAAGAGAGAGTTTGGGCAAAAGAACTTAACGATTCTCAATTCAAAAAAATTCAAGAATACGCTAAAAAGACGCATAAATTGCAAATTACAACCCTAACACCTCAACAAAGAGCTTTGTGGGTTAAAAAACTTAGAAGTATTTATCCTAAATTTTACGATACTATCGGCAAAGATTTAATCCAAAAAGCAATTAAAGCCGGGGAATGAAAATCTTTAAACTCCTTGATTGGGCGATAACGTTAATTAACGAGTTTATCGCCTCTTTTGGAATCGCAAGCGGAGTTTTTTTGGCTTTTATAAACGTCATCGCAAGATTTTTCTTTCATGAAGGAATAGATTGGGCTTTTGAACTGACCGCATATCTTTTTATTTGGTCTGCACTTTTTGGAGCAAGCTACTGTTTTAGGGAAGATTGTCATATCAGAGTTACGATAGCGCTTGATTTATTGCCTCCCAAATTTGCCAAAGCATTAGCTTTTTTATCAAACATAATAACCTTTTTTTATCTCCTTGCGGTAGTCTATTTTAGCTATCTTTTTATATTCGACCCGGATTTCGGTCTTAAAGCAAGCGGTGAAGTGAGCGTAGATTTAAACGTCCCGATGTGGATACCTTATTTGGCGTTGCCTTTAGCGTTTTTAACCGCTTCATACAGAGTTTTGCAAAAAAGTGTGGAAATACTAAAGACACCCGCCGATAAAATAATCGCAAACACCGAACACGACATGATAATAAAAGAACTCGACTTGCAACAAGAAGGCAAAAAATGATAGTAGCAACGCTATTTGGACTTTTTTTTCTATTTCTATTTTTAAGCGTGCCTGTTAGTGTAGCTTTAGGTGCTTCGACGTTTATAACCTCATATATATTCGAAGGAAAAGAGAGCCTTATCGATTTAGCCAGCGCACTTTTTAGCAAAATGGACAAATACGCGCTTATGGCTATACCTATGTTTATTTTGGCGGGAAATTTGTTAAGCAAAGGAAGTAGCGCTAAAAGAATAGTGGATTTTGCCAAAACGTTTGTAGGACATTTACCCGGCGGTTTGCCGATTGCGGCAATTTTTGCAAGTATTATATTTGCCGCGGTTTCAGGAAGCTCGCCCGCAACCGTTGCGGCAATCGGGTCGATAATGTTTGGCGCGATTACTTCCGCCGGATATCCCAAAAGCTACGCGGTTGGAACCATTACGGCATCGGGCAGTTTGGGAATTTTAATACCTCCGAGTATAGTAATGATTATTTACGGAGTTACTGCCGAGGTGAGTATAGGAAAACTCTTCATAGCCGGTATTATTCCGGGTATTATGATAGGTTTGATGCTGATGGTCGTAACATATATAGGAGCGAAAAAACTCGGATTTAAACGCACCAAACCGGCAACTCTTAAAGAAAAATGGATTAAATTCAAATCTGCTTTTTGGGCGTTAATGACTATTGTAATAATTATAGGAGGTATTTACGGCGGAATTTTTACGCCTACCGAAGCGGCGGCTGTTAGTGCCGTATGGGCTCTTTTTATAGCACTTTTTATATACAAAGACATTAAAATAACCGAACTTAAAACCGTCTTTTTGCAAAGCGCAAAAACAAGTGCGATGATAATGTTTATAATAGCAAACGCATCTATTTTCGCTTATTTTTTAACGCTTGAGAATATTCCTCAAATGTTAAGCGACTTTGTAATTTCAATGCATCTTAACAAAGTTATGTTTTTAATTGCCGTTAATATAATGCTTTTAATAGCCGGAAATTTTATGGAACCAAGCTCCATTGTCATGATTATGGTGCCTCTCTTACTTCCAGTTGCAAAAATGCTCGGAATCGACCCGATTCATTTCGGCGTTATTATTACGATTAACATGGAATTGGGTATGTTAACGCCTCCGGTAGGACTTAATTTATTCGTAGCAAGCGGTATAACCGGTCTTCCTATAAAAGATGTAGTAAAAGCGGTAATGCCATGGTTTTTAGTAATATTCGTCGGCTTGTTATTAATCACCTATATCCCTCAAATATCCCTTTGGCTTCCTAAAGTCATGATGGGAAATTAGTCTCTTTTTTTATTTTTCTTTAGTCAATTCAACTAAATTTTCTTAAAATTTTACCCTTTTTATATTGACTTTTAACTTAAGTTTTAATATAATTTCGTCAGTTAAAACAAATAATTGCTAAAGGAGGCGGAAATGTTTAAACCGTTAGGACTAAGAGTTTTAGTCGAAAGAGTTGAAGAAGAAGCGAAAACCGCAAGCGGAATTATCATTCCGGACAATGCGAAAGAAAAACCGCTTGAAGGGATCGTAGTAGCGGTTTCCAAAGAAGTGGAAGAAGATGAAAATCTACCGCTAAACGAAGGCGACAAAGTCGTATTCGCAAAATATAGCGGAACAGATATTACAATAGACGGCAAAGAATATTTGGTTTTAAACACTGACGATATTCTTGGAAAAATCGAAAAATAATAAAAGGAGGGGAAGATGTCAGCAAAAGACGTAGTATACAGCGATAAAGCAAGAAACGAATTATTAGCAGGTGTTGAAAAATTAGCCGACGCCGTTAAAGTTACGATGGGACCGAAAGGTAGAAACGTATTGTTACAAAGAAGTTTCGGTGCACCTCACATTACAAAAGACGGCGTATCCGTTGCAAAAGAGATAGAACTTAAACACCCGGTAGAAAACATGGGAGCGCAACTTGTTAAAGAAGTAGCAAGCAAAACGGCTGACGAAGCAGGTGATGGAACAACTACCGCAACGGTATTGGCACATGCAATCTTTAAAGAAGGATTAAAATACATCACAGCCGGTGCAAACCCGGTAGCGGTTAAAAGAGGTATGGATAAAGCGGTTGAAGCGATTATTGCTGAGCTTAAAAAAATGAGCAAAACAGTAGAAAACAAAGAACAAATCGCTCAAGTAGCGACAATTTCCGCAAACAACGACAAAAAAATCGGTGAATTAATAGCCGAAGCTATGGATAAAGTCGGAAAAGACGGTGTAATTACCGTAGAAGAAGGTAAATCTCTTCAAGACGAACTTGAAGTAGTTGAAGGTATGCAATTCGACAGAGGTTATTTAAGTCCGTATTTCGTAACCGATACCGAGAAAATGGTTGCGGAACTTAACGACGCATACATATTGTTATATGATAAAAAAATCAGCAATATGAAAGATTTATTGCCGCTGCTTGAACAAATGGTCCAAGGCGGAAACAAACCGTTATTAATTATTGCGGAAGATATCGAAGGTGAAGCTCTTGCAACACTTGTTGTCAACAAATTAAGAGGCGTATTAAACGTATGTGCGGTAAAAGCACCGGGATTTGGTGACAGAAGAAAAGCTATGCTTCAAGATATAGCAATCTTAACCGGAGGTCAAGTTATAAGCGAAGAGCTTGGTAGAACGCTTGAAAGTGCTACATTAGCGGATTTAGGACAAGCCGGAAGAGTAGTAGTGGATAAAGAAAACACTACAATCGTAGATGGTAAAGGCGACAAAGCGGCTATTGAAGCAAGAATCGCGCAAATCAAAAAAGAAATCGAAGAGACTACAAGCGATTACGACAGAGAAAAATTACAAGAAAGACTTGCAAAACTTAGCGGCGGAGTAGCTGTAATCAAAGTCGGAGCGGCAACTGAGACTGAAATGAAAGAGAAAAAAGACAGAGTAGATGACGCACTAAGCGCAACAAAAGCGGCAGTCGAAGAAGGTATCGTTATCGGTGGTGGTGCGGCTATTCTTAAAGCGGCTAAAAATGCGCAAGTAGAAGCCGTTGACGCAGACGAACAAATAGGTATAGATATTATCAAAAAAGCGGTAAAAGCACCTATTAAACAAATTGCGGAAAATGCCGGATTTGAAGCCGGAGTAGTGGCTCTAACAGTTGAAGAAGCGGACGAAAACACCGGATTCAACGCGGCAAGCGGAGAATATGTAAATATGTTTGAAGCGGGTATTATCGACCCGACTAAAGTAGAAAGAATCGCACTTCAAAACGCGGTATCAGTTAGTAGCTTGCTATTGACTACAGAAGCGGCTGTAACGGAAATTCCGGAAGAAAAACCTGCCGCACCAGCGGCTCCTGACATGGGAGGCATGGGCGGAATGGGAATGATGTAATTCCCTTCTCCTTTTTTTTTACTTTATCTATTTAGTGTCTGTCACTATTAATTGCACCATTCATACAAATTCACTTCACTAATAATGAAATTATATGCAAAAAAGAAAAAGAAAGGATTAATCTCTTCTTTCTTTAATTCTTGCTTTTTTACCAGTTTTTCCTCTAAGATAATAAAGTTTAGCTCTTCTAACTTTACCTTTTCTAACTACTTCGATGCTTTTAATACTTTCGCTAAAAAGCGGGAATATTCTCTCTACACCGATGTTGTTTGCGCCTATTTTTCTTACAGTAAACGTTTTTCCAGCTCCTCTACCTTTAATGGCTATAACAACACCTTCGAAATTTTGGATTCTGCTTTTTCCGCCTTCTTTAATTTCTACACCTACTCTTACCGTATCTCCGGGTCTAAACTCAGGAATCTCTTTTCCTTCTATTTGCTTAGCTTCAAACGCTTCGATATATTTATTTCTCATGTTTGCTCCTTTGTGCCATTGGCCCGTTTTTTTAGGGCATTCACACTGAATTTTGAAATGAAATTATACCAATTCTTATCAAAAATTCAAAATCTCGATTTTTTTGACACCGTTTTTACATCAAAATAGAAAAAACAACTAACACCTTAGCTCGATATGCCGATTTTGCTATAATTTGTATAAAGGAGTGGAACGTATGAATAAACTTATAAACGAATTGAAAAATTTTTCCTTATTAATATTAAGCAAGTCAAAATGTTTAAAAAAATCGAAAAAAATTTTAAAAGAAACTTTTAAAGAAGTAATAACGACAAACAATTACGACGAAAAACTTTTAGACAAATACGAAATAATTATAATTGATAAGAAAAACAAAAATTTCAAAAAAATTTTACAATATTTACAAAACAAACCGAATAAAATTAAAATACTCGCAACAAAAAAATTAAACGACAAAGTTTTTAATTTAATCGAAAAATACAAATTCGACGATTTTATAGTAAAGCCGTGTTCGAGCGGGTCTATAATTACGACGATTAGAAATATCATCGAATACAAATGCAATTTAAACTTACTGCAACAATATAAAGATATTGTTGATGACAGTTTAATCGTTTCCAAAACCGATTTAAAAGGCAATATCACATATGTCAACGACGCGTTTGTTAAAATATCGGGATTTAAAAGAGACGAACTTTTGGGTAAACCACACAATATAGTTAGACACCCGGACGTTAAGAAAAAAGTCTTTAAAGAGCTGTGGGAAACGATTTTAAACAAACAGACATGGAGAGGTTTGATTAAAAATCGCAAAAAAAACGGAGAGTCGTATTACGTAGAAAGTATTATAAAACCGATTTTCGACCATGAAGGAAACATCAAAGAATTTATCGCCCTAAGACACGATATAACAAATTTCATCAACGCCGAACAAATCATAAACGATAAATTACAGTTAATCGACCAGGCGTTGTTGATACTGGTTAAAATAGACAATTTTAGTAATATCAAATTAATTTACGACGAAGATACCGTTACAAAAATAAAAAAAAGAGTCACCAAAAGAGTCAAAAACCTACTAAAAAAACATTTTCCTCAACTTGAGGAGTATCAAATACAAGACGGAATTTTCGGTTTTTTAATTGAAACATTCGACCCGCAAACATTAGAAACCATAATTCAAGACACGTTAAAAAAAGTATTAAACAAACCGCTGATTATTAACGAATTTGAATACTATCCTCTTATTAAAATCAGCTACGCTTACGGTAACAAACATTTATATGAAAACGCTATAACGGGATTTGAAGAATTAAAAAACAGCGAAGAGAGAATTATTTTCGCTAACGGATTATGTAAACGAAAAAAAGAAGAAACACTTAAAAACATTAAAATATTACGCACCATTAAACACGCGCTTCATAATAATAAAATCATTTCCCTATTCCAACCTATAATCGATAATAAAACCGGCAAACCGATAAAATACGAATCATTAATACGTATAATCGACGAAGAAGGCAAAATGTTAACGCCTTATCATTTTTTAGACATTGCAAAACAAGCGGGATTATATAGTTCTTTAACGATTAAGGTGTTGGAAAACACGTTTAAAGTCTATAAATTAAAAAACATTCCCATATCCATAAATCTCTCTCCAAGCGATATTTTAATAGAATCCATAAGAAATAGAATTTATGCTATTTTAGAAGAACTAAAACCTCAAAAAGGAATGATTACATTTGAACTTTTGGAAGACGAAATTATTAAATTCGAGCATACAATGCATGAATTTATCCAAAAAGTCACCTCTCTAAACGCCGAAATAGCAATTGATGATTTCGGTAGCGGTTATTCGAACTTTACGAGAATTATCGAAGCAAACGCCAACATAATCAAAATCGACGGTATTTTAATAAAAAATATAGACCAAGACACCATAAAACAAGATATATTGGAAGCAATCGTAAATTTCGCAAAAAAAGAAAACAAAAAAACAGTAGCGGAATTCGTCGAAAACGAAAGAATTTACGAAACAATAAAAAGAATTGGCGTAGATTACTCACAAGGTTACTACTTTAGCAAACCTATCGAATGTAATACCATCGAAGCTTCTAATTAACTTCTTTTTTATTTAATAGCAACACCGGCTTATGATATAACGTTTTATAAGTAGAGAGCGTATGTTTCCATTCGTTTATTTTTTTATGGTTTCCGCTTTTTAAAATAGCAGGAGGAGTGTCGGTTTTGGAAAATTGAGGCGCTTCGAGCAGTGAGTCCTCAAAACTTTCGTATTCTACCGATTCTTCATTTCCCAATACTCCTTTTACGTATCTACTAACCGCATCAGTTATAACCAACGCACCAAGTTCGCCTCCCGTTAAAATATAATCACCGATACTTAAAACCTCATCAGCAAAATCTTCTATTACTCTTTCATCAAACCCCTCATACCTTCCACATACCAATATTATAGTTTCTTCTTTAGCCAATCTTTTTGCGTCTTTTTGGTTAAAAGTTTTTGCCGCGGGGGTTAAAAATATTATTTTTGAGGATTTATATTTTTCTTTCAAATCTGATAAACAATTTCTCAATGCAATATTGTCAATTATCATACCAGCCCCGCCGCCGACTAAAGGAGTATCGACTTTTTTATGTTTATTGGTTGCATAATCTCTAAAATTGACGAAATTTATATCTATTAATTTTTTGTCAATCGCATTTTTTAAAATAGAAGAATCAAAATAACATTTAATTAGATTTTCGAAAAGGGTTACGAATACGAAGTTCATTTTAATGATTCTAACAACACTTTCGCCTGTTGAGTTTCTATTTTTTTGTTTTGAATATCGACGTTTGAGACGTTTCTTGAAAAATCGATTAAAAATCTTTTGGGATAGCCCTCTTTTTGTAGTTCTTCGGAAGTATTTATTACCAGATAATCTATATCCGCTCTTTGTATTTCGGTTACTTTTCCAAGTCTTTCCCCATTTTCGTATACGTCACTTCCAATTATATCAAACCAAAAATACTCATCTTCGTCTAATTCAATCTCTTCTTTGGTTTTTTCTATAGTAGTATATAGTTTCCTATTAGTGAGTTTTTTTGCTTCTTCTGGAGTATTGACTCCTTCGAATTTAACAAGTCCTTTTTTTAAGTCGATTTTTTCGATAGTTAAAGAAGTTTTATCCGATTCAAATGTTTTACCGGCTTTAAACTGTTCGGGAAAATCGGTTAAAAGATGGATTTTTTGCCACCCTTTAACTCCCCAACTTTTGCCAAGCTTAGCAATTTCGAGTTTATTCTTCATTTTCGGCTTTAACCGTTATTTTATAGTTTTTATTCTCTTTTGCTCTACAACCGCTAATAACGGTTTTGATAGCTTTTACCATTGAGCCTTCTTTGCCGATAATTCTTCCCACGTCCGCTTTTTTTGCATAAATGACTATTTCATCAAAATCATCATGTTTTACAACCTCTGCCCTCACGCTTTGAGGCTCAAATGCCAATAATTTCGCAAATTCGGCTACGAACGAAACTACCATTAAGATTTATTTTCTTCAACTATTTTTTTAAGTTTTTCAACTCTTTGGCTCATTTTAGCACCTACACCCAACCAATAATTTAATCTATCTAAATCCATTTTTACGGTAGTAGGCTCCGTCATAGGATTGTAATATCCGATTGATTCAATCCAACCGCTATCTCTTCTTTTTCTACTATCCGTTACAACGATTCTATAAAAAGGTCTCTTTTTTCTACCAAATCTCGCTAATCTGATTTTTACCACTCTTGACTCCTTAATTTATTTGTTTTTATCCCGCCCATACCTACCCATAAAATTTAATTCGAAATTTTAATATATTATTTAGGAAAATTCAACCCTTTTGCCATTTGGACTACTTCGTTTAGATTAGGTATTTTTTTACCCGCAAATTTTTTCGCCATTTTCGCCGCGTTTTGAAACTGTTTATTGATTCTATTAACGTCTTGGACGCTAAGTCCGGCACCTTTTGCTATTCTTCTTCTTCTGCTTGCACTCTCTTTAATTAATGAAGGATTAATTCTCTCTTTCGGGGTCATAGAGCTAATCATCGCTTTTATTTTCTTAATCTCGCTTGAATTTTCCAAGTCAATATCGCCGATTTGTTTTAACACGTTGCTCATTCCGGGAATCATACCGAGCAAATTTTTCATATTACCGAGTTTCTTCATCTGTTCGAGTTGATTTAAAAAATCTTCATAGTTAAACTGCCCTTTTTGAATTTTTTTAGTTATTTTTTTCGCTTCTTTTTCGTTAATAATTGCAGAAGTTTTTTCTATCAAACCTTCTATATCGCCCTCGCCCATAATTCTGCTCGTAATTCTATCCGGGACAAATACTTCCAAATCCTCCACTTTTTCACCCGAACCTATAAACCTTAGAGGTTTGCCGACTTGATGCGCGATACTCAAAGCAACCCCGCCTTTTGAATCACCGTCGTATTTAGTCAATATTACACCCGTAATATCAAGTTTTTCGTCAAACGCTTTTGCGGTATTCAACGCGTCCTTACCGGTTAAAGAATCCGCTACGTAAAAAATTTCGTGAGGTTTTACCTCTTCTTTTATTTTTTGCAATTCGTTCATAAGTTCTTCGTCTATTGCCAAACGCCCGGCAGTATCTATCAATACTACGTCATAAAATTTCTCTTTTGCGTATTCCACTCCTTTTTTTGCAACTTCCACGGCGTCTGTGGCATTTTCGATATAAAAAATATCCAGTCCGTTTTGGTCGGCTAACTGTTTTAATTGCTCGACTGCGGCTAATCTTTGCAAGTCTGCGGCTACCATTAGGACTTTTTTCTTTTTAAACGTTTTTAAATAATGTGCGAGTTTAGCCGTAGTAGTCGTTTTACCGCTTCCTTGAAGCCCGGTCATCAAAGCAATTGTAGGAGGTTTTTGAGAATACACAAATCCGTAATTGCCAGGCGCGGTCAAAATGTTTTTTAGACTTTTTTCGATGGAAGTCAAAAAATTAACTTTTCCGATTCCCAATCTTTTGGTTTCGACTTCAACTTCTTTTATTAAATCTTTTACGACTTTAAAATGGACGTCGGCTTTAAGTAAATTCTTTTTTAATTCGTCAAGAGCTTTTTTTAAAGATTTTTCGTCGTCTTTTAATCGTATTTTTTTGACGGCATTTTTAAATCCGTCACTTATTTTATCAAACATAATTCTCCTTTAATTCAGACAAACTTTTTGTAAAATTGTATCACATTTTCTATTTTTTCTTTTTTTTCTTAGAGTCGTTTTGTTCTTGCATTTTAAAGTCTTTTGGCTCATCGCTTATAAACTCATAATCGAAAATCTTAAATTTATGATGATGAAGCATTACTCTTTTATAAGGCACTCCTCCGTATTTTTCATCACCTATTATCGGGTGGTCTATGGCTTTTAAATGAGCACGGATTTGGTGCGTTTTACCCGTATGGATTACGGCTTTTATTTTTGATTTGGTTCTAAAAGCCAAAATTGGTTCGATTAACGTAACAGCTTCCTCCCCATCTGGGCTTATTTTTGCAAAAGCGCCTCTTTTGGTTTTTATTATTTTTATAGGTAAATCTATTGTTTGAGGTTCTGCGATTATGCCGCTAACCCAAACAAGATACTCTTTGTATACGTTTCTTTTTTTAAATTCCTCAATCGCTTTTTTTCTAAAAGTTTCGTTTTTGCTAAGCAGTAAAATACCGCTTGTTTCTTTATCCAATCGATGAAGAAGAGGCAAATTAAACCGTTTGGAAATCTCTTCGGAAGTAATGTAGGGAGGTTTTTCTATCACCAATATATTTTCATCTTCAAAAATTTTCTTTATATCCGGAATTTTAATAATTTTAAATTTCGTCTCGATTGGCAAAACTCCTCTGGCTATTTTGATTTTTTTATCGTTGGCGTAGACTATTCCCCTATCTATAAGGGCTTTTGCAGATTTATTCGATATATCTTCCTGTTTTGCAAGCAAGATATACGCTTTTTCTTTTTTCAAGTTTTTTCCTTTTTTAATGGAAATTATACCAAAATTTCAATATAATTTTTTCTTATATTAAGCTAACTTTAAGCAAAAGAGAGTTATCATAATAGTGTTGAATTGATATTCATTCAACGCCCATTGCTAAGCTGTTAAAGAAAATTTATTTTTTCTTTACTTTTTTACTATAATTAGCTTGTGTAAATCAAAAAAGAAAAACAAAGGAGAGAAAATGAAAAAATTGCTACTATCAGCCAGCGTAGTTGCCGGATTGTTCGCGCAACCTACAATTGACAGTTTGCAAAAGCAAATCAACCAACTTCAACAACAACTAAAAGAGTTAAAAGCACAACAAAAAGCTCAAAACGACAGATATTATAAAAAAGTAGCTCCTATCGTATCAAACGACCATCTATTCTGGAGTTATGATTTAAGAACAACCTACGACCATATTTCTCAAAAAGTTTCTCAATGGTCCGATGGTAAAAATCTTTACCCTGAGAAAACCTATCATAATAATATATTAACAAATAGAGTAATTTTAACTGGTGTCGCAAAACCGAGCGATAACCTTAAAGCAACAGTTAGAATAGAAGCAAACAACATTTACGGTATGAGTGGTGAAAACGGAGCATGGGAAAACACTCCTTGGTTTGCAAACGAAACGCCTGACGATATTACTGTTAGAGTAAAAGAAGCGTTTTTCAATTACTATTTCGGTGACGATTTTATGTTTAGCGCCGGTAGAAGACCGGCTACGGAAGGTTTCCCGGCAAACTTAAGAGAAGGAGACCCAGCAAATTCGCCTTTAGCTCATTTAATCAATATGGAATTCGACGGATTTAGTTTCCAAATCGGTAACGGAGAATTTTCAAAACTTAGCGATAAATTCGGAGATTGGGGAACATGGCTTAAATTCTGTGCTGGTAGAGGATATTCAAGCTCAACCGGTAAATTTAATGATAATTTAGGAAGAAATTACGCTAAAACTGCTCTTGATAATATGGATTTTGCCGGATTTATTTTAGTTCCATATGATGACGGACAATATTCCGTATGGACCGAAACGGTTTGGGCATGGCACGTTCAAGGTTATCAATTAGATATGGCAACGAATCAAAGAACTATGAAAGATTTCGGTAATTATTTTGGTGAAAATATCATATTTAAAGCTGACGGTATAGGTAATGATAGTTTTAGTTCTGATGCTTTAAATGATTTCTTAGACGATACTAAAGCTTGGATCTCTTATGGTCTTAGTAAAACAAAAGCAAATGGAGAATATGCATACGTAAATACTCCTCAAGGTAATATTCAAGCTCAATCTCATACCGGACACAGTTGGTGGATAGGTGCCGATATGCCTGGTGTTAAAGATGGAGATAGATTCGGAATTAGCTACGTAAAAGGAAGCAAATATTGGAGAAACTTTACATACGGAGAAGATACTTTAGTAGGAAGCATTGCCGCAGTTAGAGGTCATGCATACGACGTATATTACAATACTCAAATAGTACCTCATTTAACAGCGGGATTAAGATATACGTATCTAAAATACGACTATCCGGGAAGTGACGGATTCTTCGGTATGATGATGGATTCAAACACATATACAGCATATAAAATGCCTTATGTTACAAAAGCATCTGATATCAGAGCTTACATCAGATACAATTTCTAATACCCTCTCGGGTATTAGACCCTTTATTATAAGCTAACTATACCGTTAAATATAAAACAAACTTATAGTTGCCTTTTTTTCGATGAAATTAATTTTAATTTGATATCATATTGTGTTAAATTCCTAAAAGGAGAATAAATGTCTGAAATTGTAGATTTAAAAAGAAGAAACTTTTTAAAAGGTTCCGCGGCGGCGGTAGCGGGTGCTGGTTTGGCAAGCACCTCGGCATACGCTCTTAGCGCTTACGATGAAGCGATAAGCGCTAAAGAAAAAAAAGAAGAAGACATCAAAAACGCTAAATTCGTACCTTCCGTCTGCGGAATGTGCGTTAATATGTGTAGCGTTGTTGCGAGAAATGTCGACGGAAAAGTTGTAAAAATAGACCCAAATCCTCTAAATCCTAAAAACAGGGATTTTATGTGTGCGAGAGGTAATGCGGGAATTGCCGCGGCATATGACCCTAATAGACTTCAAACGCCGCTAATTAGAGTAGGCAAAAGAGGCGAAGGAAAATTTAGAAAAGCAACGTGGGAAGAAGCTTACGAATACATTAAAGAAAAAATGATTAAAATCATAGATGAAGAAAAAGACAACAGAAGCACGTTCATCTTCGGTGCCGGTGCAAGTACCGCAAACTTCGGTGAGCCGATTTTTTCCAACTTTATGAACGGTGTTGGAGGATTTTTTATCGACCACTTTTCAACATGCTTCGCTCCGGCGTTTTTAGTTAACAAACTAATGTTAAGTAGCTGGGGTTGGGCTGACTTTAAAAGAAGCAAATATGTAATTACCTTTGGCGGTAACCGTACGGGAGGTATCGTAACTCCGGATACTCTGGATATGTTTAGAAGAACACATAAAAGAGGAATGAAATTAGTTTATCTCGACCCGAGATTTTCCAATACGGCTACACATGCCGACGAATATATCCCTATCAAAGCCGGAACGGACGGAGCAATGGTTATGGCTATGATTTGGGAAACTATCAATAAAGGTTATCACAAAACACCATACAAAGCCGATTATCTATCCAAAAACGTTCCTCAAGAAGATTTAAGCGAACTTGAAGAGTTTTTTACAAAAGGCGAAGGAAGCAAATATACTCCGGAATGGGCGGAAAAAAGAACGGGCGTACCTGCCGACACTATCAGAAGATTAACCAAAGAGTTCAGCGACGCGGCGGAAAAATACAAAGGTGCGGCTAATCTGTATAGAAGTAGAAAATCGACTTGGTATTATCAAGATTTCGAAAACAGACGCGCACAAGCTATTTTCAATATTCTTCACGGGACTGTAAACAGACCGGGAGGAGTGTTGTTAGGTCGCGGATTAAAAGTGGAAAAATACGAATATGAAGATTTTCCTATTTTCGATAACGCAAAAACAAGACTCGACGTGCTTTACGCACAAGCCAAAGGAAGTTATCCTTTAGTTAACCCTACCAAAGGTAGCTGGCAGTTATTAAGAGACGCTATTTTGGAAATTAATACGAAATGGAAAAAAGGCGAAAAACTTGAAGACTGGGAATACCCGATAAGAGGTGGTATTTTCTACAAACAAAACCCTTTGCAATCGGTACCTGGAACGGATTTAACCAAAAAAGCGTTCGATACGATGGATTTAATCGTAGTAATAGATATTATTCCAAACGATACTGCGTTTTATGCCGACGTCATATTGCCTGATACGAGTTATTTGGAATGGACTTCTCCGGTTAAAAGTTTTAGCAATTTACCAGAACCGGTAATAGTCCAAAGAAATAAAGCCATGCAACCTATGTATGAGACTAAAAACATCAGAGACATTATGAAAGATTTGAGTAAAAAAGTCGAAAAAGACCTTGCGGCTATTACTTTCAAATATACTTGGGACGCTGACGATTTGGGCGCCGAACTGCCGGCTAATTTCAATTTGGCTAAATATCTAACGGACGATTTCGAAATCGACGAAGCAAAACTAAAAGCCGACATTAAAGACGAAAAACTAATCAAGGCGATTTTAGAACACGCAAGCGAAGACGATTTGGATATACAATCTTTTAGAATCAGCGTTGCGTTTGAAAAAACCATAGAAGAGTTTAATGAAGAAGTAATGAGTGAACTTTACGGCAAAGAAGCCGCCGAAATCATTAAAGAATACGGAGTATGGTGGCCTGGAATCGAAGATGCCATTAAAGACGGAATTATCGACGAACATCTAAAAGCGTTTAAAAAAGACCTTCCAAACAAACACGAATGGGTATACGCTCTTTACGAAAAATATAATAAACTACCTAAAAATCCTGACGGAAGCCCTTATTATATCGTGCCTAAAAAAGGTAAATGGTTGAAACTTGCGCTAAGAAACGTTGACGGTAAACCTTTTGTAAATCCTATCACCAAAAAGACCGAAAAATTACAAAAATTCCCTCTTTGGAGAGACGAATTAACCTATAAAAACCAAAAAGGCGAATTTAGAATGATTATGGGTAGACACGCATACTTTACCCAAAGCGCACAACCAAACAACTATCTGTTACTTGATTTAATGCACTACAACTATATCTGGATTAACGACCAAGACGCAAAAGAAATGGGACTTAAATTCAAAGACGAAGTCGAACTCAAAAACAGAGAAGGCGTAACGGTCAGAGGTAAAGTT
>Ga0256843_1001367_pt1 | contig 19372 bp, 19 predicted proteins | sample AlvinellametaG_FD_191572 | JGI IMG/M metagenome (GOLD analysis project Ga0256843, IMG submission 191572) | Pompeii worm associated microbial communities from hydrothermal vent at the East Pacific Rise, Pacific Ocean - Alvinella | ecosystem: Host-associated > Annelida > Integument > Unclassified ... | reverse complement strand
GATATGATTATCAAAAATGGTCGTAACGGACAGTTCCTCGCATGTAGCAACTACCCAGAGTGTAAAAACACTAAAAGCATTCAGGTTGAAGAGAAAATCAGTGAGACTCCATGTCCTGACTGTGGTGGAAAGATCAGCCTTAAAAACTCTCGTCGTGGACCATTTTGGGGATGTGAGAACTACCCTGAGTGTAAATTTATCTCTAAGTTTGAACCAACAACTATCAAATGTAAAGAGAAAGGCTGCAGCGGTGTTTTAGCACCTCGTACATACAGAAACAAAGAGGTTTATGAGTGTGTGAAATGTAAAGCACGTACTCCTAGAGAAGAGATTGATAAAGAGTCATAAGATAACAAACACTCATAATTTTACATAAAGTTTGACTCTTTTTTACGCTTCATGCTATACTATTCTTAGAAGAACTCTATTAAAGAATAAGCCATGAAGCATAAATATCTACTCTACTCTTCTTTTTTTTCTCTTTTGCTCAACAATTTAGATGCAGTAGAGATTACTCAGAAGAATCTTTTTGACATCAGCTTAGAAGACCTTACCCAAATCCCTATCAGCTCTACTGTAAATAGGTATGCAACAGATGCATCACAAAGTGCATCTGCTGTTACTGTCATAACTCGCGAAGAGATAGAGCGTCATGGATATAAAACACTCGAAGAGCTCTTAAGTAATGTAGTAGGCTTTGACAGAGGCTACCATATACGAAGATCACTTGTCTCCAACAGAGGCTTCGTGCAAGATATAAATACAAACTACCTCTTACTTATAGATGGTCACCGACTCAATGAGAGTGCCTACGCAGGCTTTGGAATGGCACAGATCTATCCTCTTATGGAGAACATCAAACAAGTTGAGATCATTCGAGGACCAAGTTCAACTCTGTGGGGAAGCAGTGCACTCAACGGTATTATCTCCATTACAACAATGGATGCACAAGATTATACTAACAGTAAAGAGGGAGTTGTTGTTGGCAGTGTTGATTATGAGTTCGAAGAGCAACGCACCATACTCAATGCCACCTATGCAAAATCGACAAAAGATTATGACTTTACACTCTCTGCACTCTATTTTGATAGTGATGTAGCACCATCGTACTACTATGGCTTTGGTGTAGCACAAGATTCTCCTTTTTCAATGCTACAGTCCAACTACAACTTTAACCCAAGCTACCAGATAGACTCAAAACTACGCTATAAAGATCTCACAATACACCTCCAACATACGAACTACGACCGTTACTCCAATGGTGAGACATACAGGTACACAGATGAACTAAAAGCTCTAGATCCCGATACATATAGAGACAGTGATGGTTTTTTTAATCTAGATCAGACTTGGGGTGAACTAATCTACACACCACAAATAACACACTCTCTCTCACTAGAGGCTAGAGTCTCTTATGACTACACAAAAAAAACAGAGACAAGAGAGTATCTTGATAACGGCTCTTCATTAACAGGGGCTATCTATACCGACAAGGGTGTGAGTGCTGAGCTTATTTTACACCAAAACACAAGCTCCTACCATATACTTGGAGGTCTTTATGCTCAGCAACACAAACTCATCAATGATATCTATCTACCAAGTAGAGTCTATGTCAGTGTTGATGATAAGACAGTTGCCGGATTTGGTGAGCTAAACTATAAAGGTTTACAAGATTGGATCTTTACTCTTGGAGCACGCTATGAATATGGAAGCCCTAGAGGTGATGAATATACTTTTTTACCAAGAGCGATGATCTATCGTAAGCTAAATAATAATAGCTATATCAAATATATGTACAATACCGGTTCACTCCGACCTACGCTTATTACAACAAGAGACTATGTTGTCAATACTTTGAAATATGGCAAATTCTATGCCCAAGGTGCACAAGACTCTCAAAAGAGCTATTCACACTCCATTCAAGCAGGCTATACAACACAAAGGTTAAATCTTACAGCTACACTCTTTTATGACCAAATAAAGGATGTCGTCCTCTGGGGCAACTCAACACCTGTAGGGACAACTGCTGATGGACTTGATATTAGACTATGGGAGACAAACCTTGCAGATATCACACAAAAAGGGGTAGAACTTGAAGCAAAATGGTACGCTTTAGACAATCTCAATCTCTATGCAACCTATGGGTATGCAAAAGCTACCTATGACAATAAATGGATCACTTATGAGGGAGAAGCTATTCTCAATGTAGTTGATAGTATCACTGATGACTCTTTAGTGATGGCAGGTGCACCACGCCATACATGGAACCTCGGGTATGACTGGAATATACGAAGTGATATTTTATGGAACCTTAACTATCACGGTCGATACGGTGTTCTCTCAAGATACCCTGATCCTGACTGGGAAGTGTATGGATTTGAACACTTTTTTGACACCAATGTACGCATTTTACATCCATGGTATGAAAATGCTGAGCTTGATCTTTATATCAAAAACATTACAGACAACCGAGGAAGATTTCCAACAGGAAATGGAGAAGTCGAGACACAAACCGGTAGAGAAATTGGCCTCAAATTTAAGATGAGTTTCTAAATTAAGCTATAATACGCAATCTAAAAATAAGGTTTTTGTATGAAGATAGCCATTCTCTCAGATACTCACAGGCAATTCTCTTTAGCAAAAGAGGCTATAGACTTTTTAACACTACAGGGTGTTAAGTTTATTATTCATGCCGGTGATATCTGTCAAGAAGAGACTCTTGCATACATAAAAAGTACACATCTTCCTTATATTGTAGTTTATGGAAACAATGATGCACATCTTGTAGCTTACCAAGATAGCTATAATCTCGTAAAAGAGCCCTACTACTTTAAACTTGCAGAGACAAAGTTTAAGCTGATGCACCTGCCTCTTTATATGAGCAATGATGCAGAGGTCATTATCTTTGGGCATACCCATCAGTTTGAAGTTGCGCAAAAAGGTGGCTCTTTATACCTTAACCCAGGTGAAGTCTGTGCCAGAGAGAAGCCTTGGAGTGAAGTTGTAATTCTTGATGTAGAATCAAACAACTTTATAGTAAACTACTATACAAAAAAAGCCAATGAGCCTTTTGCATTGACAAAAGAGTTTACATTTCAAAGGGAACAAGCGTGAGTGAGAAGATATTTTTATGCTCTATCTGTAATATTAACAGCGGAACATGTAAAGAAGATTGTAAATTTTGCTCACAGAGTGTACGCTATAAAGCTGACATTGAGCGCTACAAACAAAAGCCCATAGAAGATATTCAAAAAGAGGCTCTTGCAGCACAAGAGAGTGGTGCACTTGGCTTTTGTCTGGTAACGGCAGACAAAGGACTTACCGACAAAACACTTGAGTTTGTCTGTGAAGTTGCCCAAGCAGTACAAAAAGTAGCACCAAAACTGCGCCTTATTGCCTGCAATGGTACAGCAACGCTAGAGCAGCTCAAAACACTCAAAGGTGCCGGTGTAAAAGCCTACAATCATAACTTAGAGACAAGTGAGGCTTTCTACCCACAAATCTGTACAACACACCCGTGGAGCGAGCGTTATGAGACATGCCAAAATGTCAATGAAGCGGGAATGGTACTCATTAGTGGTGGTATCTTTGGTCTAGGAGAGAGCCAGGAAGATAGAGTCTCTATGCTTGCATCTTTGGCATCACTAAACCCTACAAGTGTTCCAATAAACTTCTACCATCATAACCCAGCTCTGCAACTCTCTCCAAATCCGCTCAAGGTCGATGAGGCACTAGATCTCATTCGCCTCACACGCAAAATGCTTCCAGATGCACAGCGCATCATGGTTGCAGGTGGGCGTGAGCTTATGTTTGGTGAGCGTCAAAGTGAGATATTTGATGCAGGTGCGAACTCTATTGTTATTGGTAACTATCTTACAACTGCCGGTCGTGATATGCATAAAGATTTGGAGATGCTTGCATCCCTTGGTCTTGAAGTCGCTACACAAGTTTAGGGTCAGGCAGTATGGAGCACACACTTAATGATAATGTAGTTCTTATCTTTACAATCTCACTTATCATTATCTTCTCTCCTTTTATTGCAAAGATACTGCGTCTTCCAACAACACCTATTGAGATTATTCTCGGCTCTGTTTTAAGCTATGTGGGCTTTATCCATGATGAGCACCTCTTTAAGATCGTTGCTGAGCTTGGGTTTTTATACCTGATGTTTATTGCCGGAACGGAGATCAATCTCAAAAGTGTTGTCAAGACACCCTTGAGTATTATGAAAAAAGTAGCTATCTATCTGAGTTTTTTATATCTCTTCTCCATCCTTTTTTCAATGCAGTTTCACCTTGGAAAGATCTTTATGGTACTGCTGCCGCTTATCTCTGTAGGGCTTGTCGCCTCTTTGGCAAAAGAGTATGGCAAAACCCCTTGGATTACACTCTCAATGACTGTAGGTGGAATTGGGGAAGTTGTGAGTATCGTTATTCTTACCATCACATCAGCTGCACTTGAGTCTGGCATAGGGCTGGGACTCTTAGAGACAGTTGTGGCTTTGGTTGCCTTTATTCTCTTTATGTTTTTACTCTTTCGTGCGATGCAGCTGCTTTTTTGGTGGTACCCAAAGGTCTCTACCGTTTTAATGCCGCATGAAGATAACAAAGAGCAAGACATCCGTCTCTCTATGGGTATCTTTTTTCTCCTTGTTGCCGCGATGCTCTACCTGCATCTTGAGCTTGCTTTTGGAGCCTTTTTGGCGGGTATCTTCATACCAACATTCTTTGAGCACAAACATGAACTTCCAGAGAAACTTGCCTCATTTGGATTTGGATTTTTGATTCCTATCTTTTTTATTCATATCGGAAGTTCATTTGACCTTGATGCCCTCTTTATCAGTGGTCTTATAGAAAAAGCCATTGTCATCTCTCTTGTGATGATCGCTATGCGTCTCTTTGCATCACTGGTCTTTATCAAAGATCTTGGATTTATCGACTCTATACTTCTAGGACTCTCACACTCTATGCCACTAACACTTCTTATTGCAATGGCGACACTGGCATACAGTGCAAACTCTATAGACAAACTTCACTACTACGCTTTCATTCTAGCAGCACTCTTTCAAGTTATCGCTGTTATGATCCTTATAAAACTCGTACATGTCTACAAAGAAAAAAGAGCGCTAAAAGAGGAGATACCCTCTACTTAGCCTCTTTATTTTCATTGATATGACACGCTATCTTGTAACCGTGATTTAACCCAAGTGCTATACTGCCACCACTCTCTTGGGTAATGTCACCTGCAACAAAAAGCCCCTCAACATTTGTCTCATAGTTCTCATCATGTACCGGCTTACCCTCTTCTTCTTTAATGCCAGAACTCGATAAAAATGCACTCGGTGTTGTTCCCCCTATGGCATAGATGACTCTATCATAGACCTCTGGCTCACGCTCGGCAAAAAGTACTTTTATCTTGCCATCTTCTGTTGCCTCAAGCCCATCAATGTTTACACCCAAGATAGGACGGACTTCTTGGTGAGCAATAGCATTAGCGATATTTTTTTGGTTTGTCGGGTTGGCACGACGAAAGGTCTCTCGTCTGTAACAAATTGATACATCATTGTTCTCACTCAGATCCACTGCATACTCTACAGCACTATCACCACCACCTACTACAAGTATCTTCTCACCACCTGGGCACTCATCGGTAGTGTAGTTTACTTTTTTACGAATTGCCGGAGGGATTTTGTAGCTTGGCTTGTTTGGTTTTCCCATACGACCAATGGTTACAACTACATGTTTTGCTTTGATGCTGCTTCCAGCCATATGCACTTCAAAGTAGCCATCTTTTTTCTCTATACCAGTTACTTCAACATGCGTTTTTAACTCAACGGAGTGCTTCTTTAAGAGCTCATCAAAGAAGTCAAGTGTAGACTCCTTTGTACCATCTATAAAGTAGATATTGCCATCGAGCTCTACCTTTTGCCCTTTCCACTCCACATCGACACGCTTGTTATCTTTGTAGTATTTACGAATAGTAGCATTATGGTTCTCATCTTTTTCAAGTAAGATGATGTCACGGATTCCCTGCATATAACTCTCTACGGCTGTTGCAATACCTGCAGGCCCTGCTCCTACGATCGCCAACTCATAAATATGTTCACCCATTTTTATCTTCCCCTATTTGAGTTTTAAAAAGTTTAGCATATTTTAGTGTTATTGTCGTATAATTGAGGTATGTATTATGCAATCGTCAAAAAACCTGACTCTCATCCAACAGAGTTTATCAGCTTTAGTGTTCCAAAATTTATCACAAAAAAAGAGAGTGACAATGTCATTTTTGAGTTTATGGTAGATGGTAAAAAAGTGCGTAAATGGATAGACAAAGATGCTATTTTACTTTTGACAGATGACAAGGAGTTTTACCTAAAGACACTTGAGAAGTTTCAAAAAGTACAAAAAGAGCATCAAACTCTCGTTGATGAGGCAAAAGAAAAACTCAATGCAACCATTGCTGACTTTGCAAAGAGCATTGATGCAGAGATAGACTCTTTTGAGACGCTCAGAGAGCAAGAAGGCACTCCCTGCATTCTCAAAAATCTCTAAGCAAGTTTATCTGGAAACTTTGTCATAAACTTTTGAAGTTTTGGAGCGATAACTACCTGACAGTAGCCCTGCTGTGAATTGAGATTGTAGTAGTTTTGATGGTAAGGCTCAGCCGGATAGACCTCACCAAGTGGGCTTACCTCTGTTACTATTGGCGCACTAAATTCTGCTTGATGCTTCTTAATAGAGGCCTCTATCACTCTTTTTTGCTCTTCATTTTCATAATAAATTACAGAGCGGTACTGTGTACCCTTGTCAGCACCCTGCTGGTTGAGAGTGGTTGGGTCATGAATGGCAAAAAAGATATCTAAAATCTCTTCAAGTGAGATAATATCTGCATCATAAGTGATATCAACAACCTCAGCGTGTCCTGTCGCACCTGAGCAGACATTCTCGTATGTCGGGTTTGGACGCGCTCCGCCTGTGTAGGCACTTACCGCTGAGAGTACCCCTTTTACATTTCTATAGACTGCTTCTATACACCAAAAACAGCCACCACCTAAAACAATGCGTTCTTTTTTCATCTCTATCCTTTGTAACAAAAACTATTTTAATTGTTCTATTATTACACACTTTTACTGTAAAAAATTCTCAATAGTTTTTTATATTAAAAACTTAAGAATTCTCCTGCAAACTTGCAGCTCTTGATTTGAGTGCTCTATAGATTTTATCCATCAGGGGTGTATCTACTGCTGCTGTATTGGCGATAAAACCACTGAGACTCTCAAGCTCTACTTTTTTGCCATTTTGAAAATCAAGATGCATGGAAGTAGAGGCATTTTCTGGTAGTGTTGAAGCAGTATGGAGTGCTTTTTTTATCTCATCATCAACATTAACACCGTAGTGTTTTGCAACAGCAGCTATCTCACGCAGTAGTGCTTCAGCTTCATCTCTATGCTCTGTATATACAGAAAAAATCGACTTCTCATAATAACTTGTCAGTGATGCAAAAGCAGCGATAAAGATATACTTTTTCCACAGAGCCTCTTTGATATTTTCTGGTGTCTTATAGCGAAGTCCGGCCTTCTCAAAGAGCGTAGCAACTTCTTCTACCGCTTTTGCATCTTCTCCACCAAAAACAGCTGCAAAGACTTTACCTTTTTTACGGATAAAGCCCGGTCTTTCTATGTGAGAGAGTATGTAGACCGCTGCATCTAAAACGCGACTGCGTGAGCATGAGCGTAAAATATCGCCATTATCTACCCCGTTAGAGAATGAGAGCAGAATGCTCTTCTCGTTGGTATGCTCACGCAAGGCTTCACAGCTCTCTTTGAGATCATAGCTCTTGACACAAAAGAGCACTACATCATAGATCCCCTCTGCCTCACGCAGCTCTTTTACCTTAAGGGGCACACTCCACTGCTCTTCATCTTCTACAATAGTTATGCCCTCTTTTTGGATCACTGCTAAATGTTCACCCCGTCCAAAACCTGTTACATCGATTCCCGCTTTTGCAAAAGCGGCTGCAATGTAACCGCCAACACCACCAAGTCCAACAACTGCTACTCTCATTCTCTACCTTTATGCAATATATAGTTATAATTATAACTCAAATCAAAAAAGAGGAAGTTATGCCGCGTATAGATACACTCATACTCTATAGCAATGCCATCAAAAAACATGGAGTCACTCCAGAGGGTGTCTGCTGGCACAATGAAGCTTCACAGCGTATACGCTTTGAGATCATTCTCTCTTTACTTCCCAAGAGTCTAAAAGATGCCACTCTTTATGATGCAGGCTGTGGCTTTGGTGACTTCTACCACTATCTCAAAGAAAAAAATCAGCTCCCAAAAGCCTACACCGGTATCGACATCCACCCGCAGATGTGTGCTATCGCAAAAGAGAAGAGTCTTCAAAATGTCATACAAGCAGATATTATCTATGATGAACTTCCTGTTTGTGACTACTACATTGCCAGTGGCTCGCTAAATCTGCTAACAACCTTTGAAGCGGTTCTTTGCATTCAAAATCTCTACAAATCTTCAAAAAAAGGCCTTATCTTCAATGTACTCTGCTCCAAAAGTAGTTCCCAAACATACAACTATATGGCAAAAGAGCAGCTCCAAACCATAGCCAAAGAGCTTCATGTAGCCAAGTATCGCTTCAAAGAGGGCTACTTAAGAGATGATATAAGTATTGCCTTTTACCGCTGAAAAAATATGCTATCATTTCGCTAAAAAAAGGCAGGTTATATGTGTGCAATCTTTGGAATTATCGGCTCATACGATTCTAAACTCGCACGCCATGCCCTCTCTCGCCTTACGCACAGAGGACCGGACTACTGTGGCATAGAAGAGCAAAAAGGTCTCTTCTTTGCACACCAGCGCCTCTGCATCACCGACTTGCACCACAGAAGTCACCAACCGCTTGTGCACGGTGAAATTCTACTCTCTTTTAACGGTGAGATATACAACCACAAAGAGCTCAGAAGCCAATTAAACTTTGACTTTACGACCGATAGCGACACGGAGGTAGTACTGGCAGCCTATCTGGAGTGGGGAGATGATTTTTTAAGCCACCTGCGTGGAATGTTTGCTATAGCCCTGCTTGATGGAGAGCGCCTGCTTCTAGCACGCGACAGACTTGGGAAAAAACCGCTCTTTTTTATGCAGACCCCTGAGGCTTTTAGCTTTGCTTCAGAGATAAAGGGTCTTACTCCTCTGCTTAAGCACAAAGAGTTAAATGAGGATGCGATGTGCTCTTACCTTAGCTACCTCGCTCCTACAGCACCGCACACCTTTTATAAAGGCATAGAAAAACTAGCTCCTTCTGAGATGCTTATCTATGAAGATGGCAAATGCTCACGCAAGCAGTACTATGAGATCTTAGACACCAAGCCAAACCAAATAACAGACAAACAAACAGCACTAACACAACTTGAAGCAAAACTAGAAGAGTCCATCGCTCTGCGGCTTGAGAGTGATGTGCCAATGGCAGCCCTGCTTAGTGGAGGGATAGATAGTGCAACTATCGCCTACTATGCCAAACGCTTTGGTAAAAAAGTACCAACCTATACCTTGGGCTTTGAGAACTTTGGTAAGTATGATGAGCGAGCAAATGCAAAAGAGAGTGCAGCACTTCTTGGCATACAAAACACTGCCCTTGAGCTCTCACGCAATGATTTTATAGACTCCATAGATGATGTCTTTGCAACGCTCGATGAGCCGCTCAATGACCCAGCAGCCATTCCGCTTAACTACCTCTTTAGCCAGATACAAAAAGATGGCTACAAAGTAGTGCTTAGCGGTGAGGGAAATGATGAGCTCTTTTTGGGCTACAGACAGTACTTTGAGTACCTTGAGATGGAAAAAGCAAAGGCAATCTTTCATAAAAACTGGTTTAAGAAGTATATGCGCTCCAACTTCAGCATGAACCGTGAGTGGGAGTGGTACAAACGCGCCTTTGAGGGAGAGGTGATCTTTCGCACATCAAGTGAGAAGTTTACCGATATGCAAAAGAACATCCTCTTTAAGAAAAATGTGCGTGATGGCGATGGCTTTTTGTACCTCAAAGCCTTGCGTGAGCGTTTTGATGCATCTGCACACACAGATGAGTCCATCTGGTTTAGCTACGCTGATCTGATGCACTTCCAAGCAGAACACTTCTTGGCAAAACTTGACCGCGTGAGCATGGCACACTCCATAGAGTCACGCACACCCTTTTTAGACCATGAGTTTGTAGAGAGCCTCTTTAGCATAGATCCGAAACTCAGATATGAAGCAGGTGTAACAAAAGGGCTCTTTAAGGAGCTGATGCAAGACAAACTCCCAGCTGAGATTCTCTCACGCAAGAAAAAAGGCTTCTCTAACCCTTATGGAGAGTATCTCTACAGCAGCGGTAGAGTAGAGCTTATAGAAGCAGTGAACAAAAAGACAGGAATGTTTAAAGAGGATATTCTCGCTGATTATGTAAAAAGAGCAGAAAAAGGTCGCTTTAAGCAACATATCTGGGGGCTTTATGCCCTCTCACACTGGATAGATAAAGAGCTGCTGTGACAAAAAAAGAGGAACAAAAACTCACCCTACTGATGCTGCTTGCCATGCTCTTTTGGGGTGGTGGCTGGACGGCACTAAAAATTCTCACCTACAATCTTCCTATGGAGATCATCGTCTTTTGGCGCTGGTTTTTTATGGCGCTCTCCTTTTTGCCTATACTCTACTTCTTTAAAGAGCCCTTGCAGCTGCGTTTTGACAACCTCAAGTACATCTTGGCAAGCTCGGTTTTAAACATCGCCTTTATGGTCTCTTCCTTTTATGGCATCAAGTATGGCTATGCAGGGGCTGGAAGTGTCATCATCACCACCTTTAGTCCCATTATGACCTTTTTATTTGTTGCTATTTTATTTCGTAAAAACCTTACAACACGGCAATACTTTGGGCTGTTACTTGGACTTATCGGCGGATACATACTACTGCAGCTCAATGACTTAGAGCTCTTCTTTGACTCGGCAAATATCTACTTCTTGCTCTGTGCTACCATCTGGGCGGGAGTGACCCTGCTCTCACAGCACTCCCAAAAGCATATTCACCCCATCCATTACAGCTTTAGCATTGCTGTTGTCGCTACCATTGTTACCTTCTTCTATGCAAAAGAGAATCCGCACTTTTTGGAGGTCTTCTCGCAAGGGGTAGAGTTTTGGGTGGCGATGATCTACTTGGCCGTCTTTGGGCAGACCATAGCAACGACTATCTTTTTTGTAGCAAGTGGGAAGCTCGGAAGTCAAAAAACAAGTTCGTTTATGTTTTTGGTACCTCTCTTTGCCCTGCTTATCGCCTGGATAGTCCTAGATGAGCCTCTGCAGCTGCATGTCATCATTGGTGGAGCTGTCTCTATGCTTGCAGTTTATTTCATTAACAAAGATAAAAAGTGACGATAAAATTCACCGCTTAATGTAGTTTTAACATCAGTTGTAGTAATATTTTTCATAAATGTTTGTTATAGTATGCAATTAAAGGAATAAAATATGGAATATATCAATAAAAAAGTGCTTGTTTTAGGTGGTGGTTTTGCTGGTGTTGATGCAGCAGCTCATCTAAAAAAGGCACACTACGATGTAACACTTGTTAGTGACAGAGACTACTTCTACATCTACCCGACATCTATCTGGGTACCGACTCATGAGAGTAGATTTGAAGATGTATGTGTTGATCTGCGTGAGCTCCAAGCTGCACATGGATTTAACCTTATCATCAGTGGTGTAAAAGAGATCTCAAAAGAGAAAAACTCTGTAACACTCGAAAATGGCAAAGTTTTAGATGACTATGACTACCTTGTTATCGCTATGGGTGCTTCTAAAATGAAACCAAAAGGTATTGAGCATACGCTTTCTATCTGTGGTGCTCCTGAGCAGTCTATCGCTATTCGTGAGGCGATTGACAAGCTGGTAGAAAAAGGTAGCGGTAAGATCGCTATGGGCTTTGGTGGTAATCCAAAAGACTCTTCAGCAGTTCGTGGTGGTCCTGGTTTTGAGCTACTTTTTAATGTACACAATATGCTCAAGAAAAAGGGTATTCGTGACAACTTTGAGCTTACTTTCTTTGCTCCAATGGCAGAACCTGGTAAGCGTATGGGGCCACAGGCACTCAAGATGATGGATGTTTTCTTCTCAAAACTCAACATCAACAAACACTTTGGTAAAAAGATCACTGAGTTTGTAGAAGATGGTATCATCTTTGAAGATGATAGCAAACTTGAAGCTGACTTTACAATGTTCATCCCAGCAGGTGACGGGCATGAAGTTATCAAAAAGTCTGACCTTCCACAAAATGAAGCTGGTTTTATCAAAACAGATGACTACTCGTGTGTTCTTAATGAAGATGGCTCACAGACAAATATCTACGCTATTGGTGATGTTGCAGCACTTGAGGGCTATGACTGGCGTGCAAAACAGGGTCACATCGCTGAAGTTATGGCAAAAAACACTGCACACAACATTGTAGAGCGTGACAATGGTGGTACAGACTTCAAAGGCTACCATGAACACCTCAACATCCTTTGTGTAATGGACAGTGGTGATGGTGCGGCATTTGTTTACCGTGATGAGAAACGCGGCTTTATGCTTCCTATGCCGTTTATTGGTCACTGGCTCAAAAAAGGGTGGGGTTGGTACTGTAGAAACTCTAAACTTGGAAAGATCCCTCGCATTCCTGGAATGTAGTAAAAACATATTTCTTCACACATATGTCACTTTTTGTTACCAAAAGGTGATATATGTCCTCTGCTTCATCAAATTTATAAAACACTTCTTAATTACCTGCTACACTAGAATACTTTAAACTCTACAAAAGGGGTTGCTATGTCAAAAAAAAGTTTATCAAAACTTGATGCTCCAAAGCAGATTACCAATCATGAAAAGGTACTCAACCAGAATGACTTTATCGTCTCAAAAACAGATACAAAAGGTAAAATCATCTACTGTAATGAGATATTTACCAAAATGGCAGGCTATCCTGCAAAAGATCTTATCGGGGCAAACCACAATGTGATTCGCCACCCTGAGATGCCAAAGCTTGCATATAAACTCTTATGGGAATTAGTTCAAAAAAAAGATGAGTTCTTCGGTTTTGTAAAAAACCTTTGTGCAGATGGAGGTTACTACTGGGTATTTGCCTATATTACTGCCGACTTGGATCTTAATGGAAATATTATAGGCTACACTTCTGTTCGTAGAAAGATGCCACAATCCGCTATTGATATCATTACCCCTATCTACAAACAACTTCTTGAAGCAGAACGCAGTGGTGGCATTGCAGCATCTGAAAAACTACTCAATACCCTCTTGGCACAACATGGTATGGAGTATAGAGAATTTATAATCAATCTACAACTAGGAGCGAAGATATGAGTCTTTTTTCATTTTCCGACAACAGTGGTAACAACGCAGAATTAATGGCACAGATTGCTTCTGTTCTCTCAGATGTAGAAGAAGGAAAACTCTCTTCACGCATTATTCTTGATAAAAAAGATACCCCTTTAGAGAAAATCGCATGGAGTATTAATAACTCTCTCGATCAGATAGAGATTATTTTGCGTGAGACTCGCTATACCATTGAGGCAGTTACACAAGGAAAAATGTACAGAACAATGTTCCCTGATGGTCTGCATGGTGAGTTTAAAGAGACTGCTCAAGAGATTCAAACTGCTATTGACTCAATGAAAACAAATGAGCAGTATAAGCTTATGGGTGTACTCTCTACAGAGTTTAATCAGCTCAACGGTGGTATGAAAGGTAACTTCAATATCATTACACAAGATATCAACAAAACAAAAGATGCCTTTGTAGAAGTCACTGAGCTCACATCAAAAGCGGCAGATGCTACAAAAGTAACCTACAACGCAGTTGAGACAACAACGCAAGAGATTGCTAACTTAAACATGCTTGTTGTTAATACCACAGAGGCTATTGCACAGATGGATGACAATGTAAGTGAGATTACCAATGTTGTCAATCTTATTAAAGATATTGCCGATCAGACAAATCTTCTTGCACTCAACGCTGCCATAGAAGCAGCTCGTGCAGGTGAGCATGGTCGTGGTTTTGCTGTAGTTGCAGATGAAGTTCGTAAACTTGCAGAGCGTACAACAAAAGCTACAGGTGAGATAAGCATTACCATTCAAAATCTACAACAACAATCAAGTGGTATCTCAGAGAATGCAACAACGATGAGTGATATTGCGACAAATGCAAATACTACAATGGATCAGTTCTCTCAGACACTTGATGGGCTTAACCACGATATGGAGACCACTTCACACAAATCAAACAAAAGCTCTTTTGCCCTCTTCTTGGCAAACTATAAGATACACCATATTATCTTCAAATCAAATGCCTACTCGGCAATTGTCAACTCAACAGTGAGTGAAAACCTAAAAGAGGATGCTTTCCATTGTGGTTTTGGAAACTGGTACTATAAACAGGGGATGAAACTCTTTGGTAAGAATGAGACATTTAAAATGATGCAGACACACCATGAGCGCTTTCATACACTTATAAATGATAACTTAGATTGTGCACTTGATGGAAACTGTATGTCAGAGCCAGATGCAAAAGATAAGATTGTAGAGAGATTTAAACAAGCAGAAGAGGAGTCAACAAAACTCTTTGAGTTGATGGATAAACTAGCAGAAGAGCTAGGTGATGACATCGCAATGGCAGATGTATTGGCATAGTGCCAATACATTGATAGATACAGCGACTATTTTCCTCGCTGTTTAGCCTCTTCAAGTTTTCTTTTTAACTTCATTTTACGCTTTGCAAGCTCACGCATATCAGCAGTAGTATCACTCTCATCCATAATCTCAACACCCAAGATAGTCTCAACACAATCCTCTAGTGTCAAGATCCCTTCAGTTTGATCATAGCTATCTTTTACCAAGAACATATGCTCTTTTTTCGAGATAAAGAGATCAAGTGCTTTACTTACCGGCACATTCTCATGAATGGCAAAGATATCTTTTTTAACCTCTTTAAGAGGTACTGAATCATCTTTGAGCGCTTGTTTGAAGAGCTTTTTAGTAAGAACGAGACCTGTTACATCTTCAATGCTTCCATTGTAAACAGGAATACGAGAGAACTTAAAGATACCCTCTTCTTTCTCTATAACCTCTTTTACAGTCATATTCTCATCAAGTGCAAATACAACACTTCTTGGAGTAAGAACCTCAGAGACTTTGATGTTGTCTAGTTTTAATATATTCTCAATTACATCAGACTCTTTCTCATCGATAACACCCTCATCTTCACTCATAAGCATACTCTCTAAGAGCTCCTCCTTTGTGAGTGTGTTTGCATCATCTTTTCCTTTAGATATCTTGTTTGTAACCGCTAAAGTAGTAAGAATGATAGGGTATGTAATCCAGATAAAGATACGAATGAAGTATGCAGCAAGTGGTGCAAGCTGTTTCCAGTAGATAGCACCGATTGTTTTTGGAATAATCTCTGAGAAGAAGAGAATCGCAAATGTAAGTACTACAGATACAATAACAACGGCATCATTTCCAAAAACTTCCGAAGCCTGTGCACCAACAGCAGCAGCACCAAGTGTATTTGCTATTGTGTTTAAGATAAGAATAGAAGCAATAGATTTGTTAATATTCTCCTTTTGTGCACGAAGGAGCTTTCCTATCGTTGGTTTTTCCTTCTCAAGTACTGCCACATAAGACATATTTACTGAGAGTAAAACTGACTCTAAAACAGAGCAAACAAAAGAGATTCCTACCGATAATAGAAAAAAGATTAATAAAAGTTCCAAACTACATCTTCCTTATAAAAGTATCATTTTGGCAAGTCCTAGGAACGAGAAGAATCCTACGACATCCGTTACAGTTGTTAAGATAACTGTACTACCAATAGCTGGGTCGATTTTGAGCCATTTGAGTATCAGTGGAATCACTGCACCAAAGAAACCAGCCATAAAGAGGTTAATGACCATTGAAAGACCAATAACAACACCTAACATTGGTTTATCAAACCACATCCACGCAATAATTCCCATAACAACAGCAAATAGCAGTCCATTCATTAAAGAGATGGCTATCTCTTTACGAATAATACGGAAGGCATCTCCTTGAGAAATCTCACCAAGAGCCAACTGGCGTACAACAACTGTCAGTGTCTGTGTACCTGCATTTCCACCCATAGAGGCAACTATCGGCATCAAAACCGCAAGTGCTACCATAGAGTTGATTGTATCTTCAAAAAGACCAATCACAAGTGATGCAGCGATGGCAGTAAGGAGGTTGATACCAAGCCAGTAAGCACGAGTTTTACCTGCTTTTATAACATCTTCATCCTCTTCTGCCTCATCATCAACACCGGCTAGGTTATACATCTGCTCAGTTGCTTGTTCGTTAATGATATCATAAATATCATCAGAAGTTATACGACCAAGTAGTACACCGTCTGCATTTACAACCGGCATAACAGAGACATCATACTGTTTAAAGAGCTCAACAACTTTGTCAATATCTTCTGTGTCTTGAACCTTTAATGGATCAAATGACTCTTCACTCTGCTCAATATTCTCCTTAATCGTTTTTGAAAAGTCAAATATTAAAAGGTCGTCAAGTCCAACGGTATAACGAAGTTTGTTTCTTGCATCAACTATGAAAAGATTTTGAATATTTTCAAGTTCATGCTCTTTACGCAGTCTTGCAAAACGCTTGATGACATCTTGAACGATCTCATCTTCGCGTGCAGTAAAGACTTCAAGCTGCATATATGCACCTGCTTCATCTTCACTGTACTTTTGCAGTGTCTCTATCTCTTTTTTATCTTCTTCATCAAGTGTTTCAAAAACTTGTGAAGCAACATTCTCATCAACTTCCTCAAGCTCTTGCATAAACTCTAACTGATCATCAGACTCAAGTTCTGAAATAGCTTGAGAGAGTTCATCAACACTTAGGTTCTCAACAACATCATCAAAGTAGCGATCTGGAAGTGCAAGTGCAACATCCCCTACTAACTCTTTTGGTACAAGCTTGATAGCCTCACTAAACTCGCTATCATCCATACCTTTGAGTATGTTTGCTATCTCCGATGGGTGCATCTCACTTATATCGTGAGACTCTATATATTTTTCTAATTCATTCATGCGCGCAATTATAGCAGATTATAAGCTCTTTTTTGCTACTTCAGTATCATAACGCGTTAGTTTGTTATGTCTAATGACACTAATTATTGAATTTACATAGGCCTGACCCCGTTCTGAGTAAGATCTCAAGCCCTGTGCAATTCTATAGACAGAGTTTTTCTCATTGCAGTTAAGTTGTCGAAATCTTCTATAAGCCCTTTTACTTGAGAGCAAAAAGTAGTAAGATCGCACAGAGTCTTCAAGTGAGCTAAACTTACGCAACCAGATAGTTCGTCTTCCTCTCTTGCTTCGTGCCGCAATGCGAGGCTCTTTTGGGTTACTGCTCCATACACCAAAAATATTGTTCGCTTCTCTAAAAAAGCGAGATGTCCCCCATGCACTCTCAATGGCAGCTTGAGCAATAGCTATACTCTTTGGATGAGGCTTTAAAGCACAAAGAAGCTCTTTGTCACTCTTTACATGATAGAGCTTTTTTAAAGCCTCTATCACCTTTCTTCTTCGCTTTTGGTGCATCAGCTCTTTTACAATCTTGTAGATATGCAGCTGCTGATTATAAACCTTCTCAATAGCCGGTACGACCTTTTTAAAAAACTCTCTTTTCTTCTCAGAGAGTTCACTCTCTTTTGCTACTGCCGACTGCGGTGCTATAAAAAATAACAGCAGAAAAATTATACTTATCGTTTGTCTCATTTATTCTCATTTAGTTTATTTGTCCAATTTATCTAGACTTACAAGAGTAAATTATACTTTTACTCTTACTAATGGAGGGTAAAGATATATGCTGAGTTCTCTTTTTTAAGTCTATAGGTGTAGTAGCCATCAAGCTCTACTACTACTCTGTAGTACCCTTTATGTGCCCCTATGCGTATTCGCTTAAAGACTAGGCCCTTTGGAAGTTTTGTAATGTAACTGCGAATATCGATATCTCTTTTAAAATCACACACTATGCGGTGTGGTTTTATCAGTAAAAAATCTCTTAAAAGCTTATCTTTGGTAATAATCTTGATTTGATTTCCTGTAACAACAAAACGAATAAAGTCTAAATTGAGAACTTCAAGAGCTTTCTCTTGTTTTACTTTTAGAGTTTTAACTTGAGACTTTGTAGTTTTAGAATCATTTGAGCAGTAACTTTGTGATATAAAAAGGGGCAGATGCCAGTCGACTCCCTCTTTGATCTCTACACTCTTTGTAGCTATGCTTCCATCTAGATTTTTATAACGAATCGTTACACTCTCTAAAACCCGCGCAGTAGAAGGCAGTTCAATACTTGCTCGCTTTAAAGGGGGAATGGTGTTTATCTGATTTGTTGTAACTGATATCTCTTCAGAGGAGTCAACAGGGAAAAATGGATTCTCTCGTGCATCTAAAGCAGTGAGTAAAAAGAGTATCAAAAGCAAAGGTTTTATGATCATTTTAGGGCCTGTTTTTAGTGTATTATAACAAATTTATGACACTATTGTGCAGAAATCTCTTTGAGCTCAAAATACTCACGCTGTAGTTCGGCATTCTCTTTTTTGAGTCGTGTAACCTCTTCTTTGAGGTTTGCTTCATATGATTCTAAATTGAAAAGGACTTCAAGGGAGTTTGTACCGTAGAGGATGACACCTATGTAGATGCCAAGGAGTATTATTAAAAAGAGAGCGAGGAAAAACTTTCCAAAAGAGAGCCCAAGATAGCGTTCTGTAACGCTCTGCTCGGTATCTATCTCTTCGTAAAGCTCCTCTTTATTCATAGTAACTCTTAGTTAAAAAGAGCAGATCCTAAATACTCACCATATACAACTTCGTTTTCTATCTCTAAAAGACGGTTATACTTAGCAGTTCTCTCACCACGAGCAGTTGAACCAGTTTTGATCTCACCACAGTTAAGAGCTACAGCAAAGTCTGCGATGAAAGCATCTTCACTCTCACCAGAGCGGTGACTCATAACACATTTGTAACCATTTCTCTGTGCAAGACGAACTGTAAGCATTGTCTCAGAAACTGAACCAATTTGGTTAGGTTTGATAAGAATCGCATTTGCAATACCTTTTTGGATACCCTCGTTTAAGATGTTTGCATTTGTAACAAAAAGGTCATCTCCAACGATCTGAATCTTGTCACCAAGTTTTTCAGTCATTAGTTTGAATCCATCCCAGTCATCTTCACTGAGACCATCTTCGATAGATACGATTGGGTATTTAGCACAAAGATCTACATAGTAATCAACTAACTCAGCAGAGCTTACAACTCT
>Ga0256843_1001366_pt1 | contig 19376 bp, 21 predicted proteins | sample AlvinellametaG_FD_191572 | JGI IMG/M metagenome (GOLD analysis project Ga0256843, IMG submission 191572) | Pompeii worm associated microbial communities from hydrothermal vent at the East Pacific Rise, Pacific Ocean - Alvinella | ecosystem: Host-associated > Annelida > Integument > Unclassified ... | reverse complement strand
CAAGTGCTTTTTTAAGTTCTCTTTGTTCTCCAATTCTTGGGAAACCAACTACATATGTCATAGCTATCCTTTTATTTTAGTTAAAGTTTTTTGAAAATATATCAAAATTTAAGATTTTTATCAAATTATTTATTCTTTTTAGTAGCAATCCAAATCATACCTAAAAATACAAATATCATAAATATTCTAGCTACAATATTATGAAAAAACCAAAACCATTCTTTATTAAAACTAACTCCTATTAATATAAGTTCTATTCTTACTAAATTAAATACAAATAATATAATTAAGCTAAAAAGTATATACTTAATATTTTTATTTAAATATACTAAAAAAGATATTAATAAAGCATATAAAAAATATCCATTACAACTATTTATAATATATGCTTTAAATCCATTATCTAAAAGAATATAATTATCTTTAACATCATAAAAAATAGAAAATAGTTTTAAAATTAAACTATTAAAAACAGGAGAAAGGCTATAAAAAAAGCCTAAACTAAATATAAAAACTATTAAACTTTTTGTCTTACTATATATAATGCTCCTCCTAAAAGAATCAATAAAGTAATCATATCAAATGCTGGTAATCCTCCTGAACTACTACTATTTGATGTAGAAGTAGATGTAGAGGATGTATCACTTATATTGCTTGATATTTTTTTATCGATAAAATCTGTATTATCAATTTTTTCTATTGTAGATGTACCTTTAACTGCACTATTATGTAAATATCCTCCTACATAATAACTACAATTATTCTCATTATCATCTACTAAATAATCACCTTCTAATGGTAAATATGGCAATAAAATAGAATTATTTAATTCTTCATATTTATCACTATCTGGATAATATTTTATTACACTATTTAGTGAATTATTATTTTCATCAACTCCACCAAAAATAACAATAAATTTATTATCTATATTTTTACATACACTATTTGTGATTTTTCTTGGTAAAGAAGCTATATTACTCCATTTATCATTTGCAATATCATAAACCTCAGCATCATTTGTTGCAGTATTATCATTTAATCCACCAAATGTATAAATTTTATTATTAAAAACACAACTTGCTATTTGAGCTTTTGCTAAATTCATATATGTTAATTTTGTAAATGTATCATTGGTAATATCATATTTATAATTAATGTTTAATTCTCCATTATCATCAACTCCACCAAAAATATATATGTTATTATTCACAACTGCTGAAGAAGCTGAATAATAATTTTGTGGTAAATCTGTACCACTATTCCAATTATCATTATCAAAATCATAAATTTTTACTTTTGAGATATAATTTCCATCAGAATCCAATCCACCAAAAATATAAAAATGGCTATCTACTTTTTTTGCTGTAGATAATGTAGAGTTCATATCATCATTACTTCCTGTATCCCAACTATTATTTGCAATATCATAAATATCTACAATAGTATTAAAATTTTCTCCATCAATTCCATCAAATAAATATAACTTTCCATTATAAAATGCTCTTGTTCCTAATAAATGTTTATTTGGTGCTTTAGCTATTAATTCCCATTTAGATAAATATAATGCATTTGCTGACATTACATCTGATTTTATAGTTAATCTATTTTTAGAATTATTAGGTATTTTTACACTAAAATTATTATCATCAATTTTTGTATAATCAACTTTTACATCACCTATATAAAATTCAGGAGAATTAGATGGGTTAGCTACACTAACTTGCACTTCATCTAATTTATCAATTGGATTATCACTTACACTTCTAACTTCTCTAGCATTAAATATAAAAGGAGGTAAATTTGAACTAAATATATCTCCAACATCTAAAAGTCCATTTGTAGTATAATCTACTGGTATAGAATTACCTATAATTTTAGATATTTTAGTATACATATCATCATTTGAGTATGAAGAATATAAAGCATAAGCACCTGCTACAAGTGGTGAAGCATATGATGTACCTGCACCATCAGCATAACTATTTGTATTTGTATAACTTCCTACTTTTACATCATCTATATATACACCATCTGCAACATTACCATCGCCATTTGTATATAAAAGAAATTTTATTCTAAAATTTTCATGTCTATAATATTCTGGTACTGATATACCTACACATTTCCATTCATCATTTGTATCTCCATAAGAATACATTTGAAAATATTTATCACTATTTTCATCATAAAAATAAACTTTTAAATAATCTCCATAAGCTAAATCATTTTTCATACAAAAATCAACAGCAATAGGAGTATTATTTGTATCTGTTAGATTAATATCTTCTGATACAATATATGCTTCACTTGACTCATCATAATCACCATTAGGTGAATCTGTTAAACTATAACTACCCATATGAGAATCACTATCTGTAGTATCCCAATTACCATTTTTATCTATCCATTTATCTAAATTATTAGATTCAAAATCATCTGTAAAATTTTCATCATTAGTATCATTACCATCAATCAAAGCATATGTACTTTCATTTGCATATCCAGGAGCTCCTATTTGAACACTTCTTTTACCATAACAAGAAAAAGAAGCTCTATCTGTAGTATTATATCCTGTAGCTGCTACTGCAATAATATTATCTACATTATAACTACTAGGAAAATGTCCATAATCATAATAAATTAAATCATTATCATATCCTGCATTTCCTGCTGAAGCAACAAATACAATCCCTGCTTTTTGTAATTTTTCTATCATATCTTTAAAAGGAGAATTATCTGGATCTCCTCCATAATATCCTAAAGAAGCATTTACTGCTACGATATTCACCCCTTTTTCTTTCATAGCTAAAATATAATCTATAGCATTAAAAATAGAGTTTGTATTTCCTCCACCACTAGGATCAAACACTTTAAGCATCATTATTTTTACTTTTTGATTAACTCCAGTAACACCTTTGGCATTATCACCTACAGCACCAATAAAACCACTAACCATAGTACCATGAGTTCCAATTGCATTTGGCGTTGGAGCACTATTTCCATTTAAATCATATGCAAAATCATATCCATATATATCATCTACATATCCATTATTATCATCATCTACACCAGCCTCTCCATTTAATTCATCTTCATTAACCCAAATATTATCAATTAAATCTTCATGATGTAAAGCAATTCCCGTATCTAATACAGCCACTACAATATCATCACTACCTTTTGTTTTATCCCATGCTGTAGCAATATTTAAATAATAATTACTATCACTATCAAAATACCATTGTTTATCTAGTAAAGGGTCATTTGTTAATGATTCTGTATGAAATGTGTAATTATAAGAACTATTTTTAATTATTCCAGTTTTTGAAAGTTCTTGTTTTATTTTTTTTATATCTACACCATTTTCAAAATGACAAATTACTATATTTTTCAAATGCTTTAAAATTTTATATTTTTTTATTGGTAATGTGCTTAATACAGATTTAATCAACTCAATATTTGTAGTTTTAAATTGAATAATTAATGTATTATTATCATGCTCAATGGTTGGTATATTTTTATAATCTAAAAACTTAACTTTTTTTAAAAACTGAACTTTATTAGCTGTATTATCAGCAAATAAATATAAACTAACAAAAAACAATAAAACTATTCTTAACATATTTATATACTCCTTAATTTAATAACATTTTATCATAAATATCAAAACTCAAAAAAAATATCTTTTTTAGCTTTTATAAATACAAAATATTTATCTTTATTATTATATATCTTAAAAATTTTAACCCCTTTTTGAAAAATATCTAAATATCCATCATTTACAGGTAATTCTATATTTGTAGCAGATTCTAATCTCATTAGTGCTTTATCTTTTTTACTTACATACCATACAACATAAGGCATAGCTATATTATATAAAGAGTTAGCAGTTTGAATATATAACACTGAATAATTTTTATTTTTATTATATATTTTTATAGTTTTTGCTTCTAATATATCTGCATATAAAGCTTTAGTAAGTTGTTTTTGTTTTATATTTGATAATTGTTTAGTTTTTAAAGACTGAATAGATGAATTCAATGAATCTACAACTTTTGACATAAATAATATTAATATAGAAAAAATAACAACAGATATCATCACTTCAATTAATGTAAAAGCTTTTTTCATTTGATTTCTACTTCATATATAATTATTTGATTTGTTTTATTATAAATTTTTAATTTTTTGATTGTTTTTGTAAGTTTAAAATTCTTTAATTCATCTTTTGAGTCTACACTAATAATATATTTTAATTTCTCTTTTTTTAAAGTTTTAATTATCTCATCATTTGTAATATTAAAGTCTATTAAATTTTCATATAAATTAGAGCCATTCCTATCATTTACAAGCACTGTAGCTTTTAGTCTAAACTCATTATTTTTATCAAATAAACTTATTAAATGTTTTGTATTTCCACTAAGACTTAATACACTAAATGTAGCTATCATTACAATCACTACAGCAACCATCACTTCAATTAATGTAAAACCTTTTTTCATTTATAATAATTCCCATCTGTTGGCAAATATTTCTCTAAACTAAAAAGTTTTTGAGCTTCTTTAAGAGAATTTACTTTAATAGTATATAATGGCTTAAAAACAAATATACCTTCATTACATTCTAAAATATAGCTATTTTGGATTCCATTTTTGATACTATATTTAAATAACACTTCTTTGTCTTTATATCTATTAAATATAATTTGCTTTAAATTTTTATCATAAACAATTGGATTCGTAATAGAAATATTTGTTATATTTTTATCATTATATATTTTATTTCTAAATATATATAAATTTCCTGTAGGTAAAAACACTTCTCTAAATTTATCTGGAGTTATTAAAGGATGTATAGTTGTTTTGATATTTGAAAAAACAAGATAACTTGTAATTCCAAATATAATAATAACAATTATAAGTTCAATTAAAGTAAATGATTTTATTTTTGACATTGAGAATATTTAATATCTTTACTTTCACCATCTCCACCCTCTTTACCATCAGCACCTAAAGAGATAATATCAAAATCACCATTATTATTTATATATATAAATTCATTTCCCCAACTATCTTTTGGCACACTTTTAGAGTCTAAAAAACCATTACTTGGATAATTTTTATATTTTGTTGAGTCTGGATTTTTTATAAGTGCTTTAAGACCTTCTTGAGTAGTTGGATATCTTCCCTCTTCTAACTTAAAACTTTTTAATGAATCTGCTATAGACTTCATCTGTACACATACAAGTTTTTGTTTTGCTTGTTCACCTTGACCTATTAAATTTGGTACTACCATACTAGCAAGTAATCCTAAAATAATAATAACAATCATAATTTCAATTAAAGTAAAACCTTTTTTCATTATAAACCTTTTTTTGATACAATTATACAAAAAAAAGTATGAAAAAATCGATAGCCTTATTAGCCGTTTTAGGATTCATTATAATAATTATCACACTATCATCATATATATTAAGTATTTATGATAAATACTCATCATCTACTCTTAATATATCACAAGATACAATGATTCAAAAAAATATATTATCTACTTTAGATTCTTACTTAAAAAAGCATAATGATATCCATTCAATTTTCACCACATATCCACCTATTTCTTCGAAAGATGGTGAATTTATTTTACATATTTCAATATCACCTATTCAAAATAAACTTAATATAAATTCATATATAGAAAATAATAAAACAAATCAATATATTGATGATACACTTAGTAATATATTAGAATATTATAATATTTTAGATCCTTTGTTTTTTAAAGACCTTTTATTAGACACTATAGATACTGATAATATAGAAAGAAGTAGTAATAGTGAAATAATTTTAAAAAATAAAAATTTTCAAAATGGCTTCATCTATAACAAAAAACATTTTAATCAAATTTTAGATTATTACGCCAAAATAAAAAATGATAAAACTATTTATAATATTCCATGGAACAAATATATATTTTTTGGAGATAAAAAAAACTATATTTTAGATTGTGATGAAATAGATAAAAGCTTAGCTGAATTTATAGGTTTAAAAGTGAAAAATGATATAATTAGCTGTAAAAACTTAGATTTAAAAAATAATAAAGATCTAATAACAAACCTAAATATAAAGTCGTATGATAAAAATCAAACATACTTAATAAATATAGATATAAATTATAATAAACAAAAATTAATACTTATATATGATATAAATAAAAAAAAGGTAATTTCTATTGAAAAACATTTTATATACTAAATTTTTTAATGAAAATATAAATGAAGATGTAAATATTATTTTATCTCCACAATTTTATTGGATAAAAAAAATTGATATAAAGATAAAATCTCTAAATGAAGCTAAAAAAATAGCTAAAAATATATTTGATTTAGAAGGGGATTATTTATTTGATGCCATAAAGTTAGATAATACTTTTTTTGCCATAGCTATAGATAAAAATTTAGAATTAAATATAGATAAAAAATATATAAAATCTATCCACTTAGCTCAAATAGAGTTATTTGAATATGATGAAATAAATATAGATAATAATCATCAATTAAAAAAAATAGAAGATATTTTATTTTGTTTTCCTTCATATAATCCAAATGCTAAAGATATTAAAGATATTTTAAAAAACATTAAATTATCAAAACACTCAATAAATCTTTTCAATTCCATAGAACTTGATAAATCTATAATATTTTCACTAAGTGCAATATTTTTATTTGCATTTTTATCTTTAAGTGGATTAATATTTTCTTATAAACAAATTCAAAATGAGTTAATAAACCAAAAACAACAATTAAAAAAATATAATCTACCACTTACAAATATTCAATTAGATTCTATTTTATCAGAATTAGAAAATATCCAATTTAATAATATATTATTAAAAAAAGATTTAAAGTTTTTCACAAAAACACCATTAAGCAAAGATGAAAAATTTTTATTAATCCAAACTATTCAAAATGGTTATAAAATCAAAATAAAAACATCTAAAAATTTAAATAATTATTTTAAACAAAGATTTAATATCAAATCTTTTAGTTTAAAAAACTCAATATATGAAGCGGAATTAAGTCATGGATAAAAATAGATTTTTACTTATTTTATTATTTAGTGTAGTTGTGATTGTATTTTTATATAAACAATATATATCAATCAAACAAAACACAATAAATGATTATCAAAATTTACAAACTTTAACTCAAAAAATAAAAAAAATAGATTACTTACAAAAGTTATATAAAAATAAAAAACCTTATTTAATAAATAAATGTAAGATTATAACTACAGATAAATATAAAATAAATTGTACAAATTTAACTCCAAAAGAGTTTAAAGTAGTATCTAACAAAATATTTAATCAAACTTTTAATATTATTAAATTCTCAATTACTCAAAATAGTATTTATGTGGAGATATCAAAATGAAGTTTTTAGCAATAATTATTACATTTTTTATAGGAATTATAATTTTTATGCCAAAAGAAAATCTATTTTTTACTTTGCAAAAAGAACTAAAAAAAGACAATATCTATATAAATACTAATGTCTCATCAAATATTCAACATTTAAACTTAAAAAATTCTACTATTTTTATAAATAATATAGATATAGCAACTATCAAACAAACAAATATTTTACCTTTTATAATTTATAATAAAATTGATATAGATAATTTAAAAATAAACTTTAATAATCTTAATATCTCAAAGCTACATCTAACTTATTCTATAATAAATCCTTTACATATATCTATTAATGGTATAAGTGATTTTGCAAATATACAAGGTGATATAGATTTAACAACAAGAAAAATTAAAATATATTTTTTAAATCTTACAAATAATTCGATTAAAGATTTTCTAAGAAAAGATCAAAAAGGGTATTATTATGCCGAAACATTTTAAAACATTAATCACTTTTATTGTTACATTAAGTTTTAGTGGATTTATATGGAGTATGATAAATATTTTCTTTTTAGAAAAATTACCAACAAATTATATTTACATAAAAAAACCAACAAATTTTTATAACATCCATTTAGAAAAGATATTTACAAATACAATAACTACAAATCCTATACAAAAAATAACAACCTTAAAAAGTATAAAACTAAAAGCTATTTTTGAAGATGGTAAAAATAGCTTTATCATTATTGATGATAAAAAAGATATTTTCTTAAATTTAAATCAAAAATATAAAGGATATAAACTAATAAAAGTTACACAAAACAGTGCTATATTCACTAAAAACAATAAACAATTTGAAATAAAATTAAATACAAAAAAAACACCTTCATATACAACAACTTCTCATAAATTAAATAATATATCAAAACAAACTTTAAAAACATATACTCAAAATCCAAAACAAATTTGGAAAAATATATCAATAGTAAAAACAGTGAAAGGATATAAAATAACTTATATAAAAAAAGATTCTATCTTTGATAAGTTAGGTCTAAAAAAAGGAGATATAATATTATCAATAAATAATCAAATATTGCAAAATGACAGCGATGCATGGAATATCTATAAACATATAAATGATTTTGATGAAATCAATATGAAAATTAAAAGAAATAATCAAATAAAGGAATTAAACTATGAAATTTATTAAAATTTTTTTAATACTAATAACTTTTTCACTACTATCAGCAAAACAGATACATCTAAATTTTAATAACTTAGATATAAATACATTCATAAAAATGGTTAGTAAAATAACTCATAAAAATATACTTATAACTCAACCTATAAATGGCAAAGTAAATTTTATTTCTGTAAAACCTATACAAGATAAAGAAATTTTTTCTATTTTATTAAATATATTAAAAAGTAAAGGATATACTATCATAGATAAAGGAGACTTTTCTGTAGTTGTTAAAAGTTCTGAAGCTTTAAGAGAAGCACCATCTTTATCAAAAAACTCAGCCGAAATTCAAACAGATATTATATATCTAAAAAATATATCTGCTAAAAGTGCATATTCTCAAATAAGCTATTTATCTAGTAGATATGGGAAAATAGTAGTAAACAAAGAAAAAAACTTATTTATTATCACTGATTATCCTAGAAATTTAAAATTAATAAAAACAATTCTTACAAAAATAGACAAACAAAAACAAAATAAAGTAAAATTTATTAAATTAAAAAAAGGAAATATAAAAACTATATTCCCAAAAGTAGTAGATATAGCAAATAATTTATTTGATAAAAAATTATATAAATATAAATTAATTGAAAATGATGATTCTAATTCTATAATTATTGTAGCATCACAAGAGATGATAAATAAATTAACTCCTGTTATTAAAAATTTAGACATAGCACCAAAACCTGTGTCTCAAATCACCAAAATTTTCAGTATCAAAAATAGTGATGTAAAAAATATGAACTCTTTATTAAGTAGTATAATAAAACATAAATTCAAAAAAAATCCACCATCTTTAACAGCTGATACAGAAACAAATTCTATTATTGTATTAGGAAATCAATTACAAATTGATACAATCTCTACAATTATATCTGCATTAGATATTCCAAAAGAACAAGTATTTGTAAAAGTAAGAATTTTAGAAATAAGTAATAAAAAAGCTTCTCAAATTGGACTAAAATATGGAATTATAGGTGGTATTACAAATAGTAGTGGATTATACTCTATGAGTGCAAATCTTGGAGGACCTGCTATTGCTATAGATACAGCTACATTAGGCCTAAGTGTTCCAACACTTACAAAAGGATTAGCTTTAGGAGCTACACTAGATCTACTTGAAACAGAAGGTGCTGCAAAAAAACTTAGTGAACCTTCAATTTTATGTATAAATAATACAGAATCAAGTATCTATGTAGGTAAAACTGAATCAGTTATTACACAATCTACAGTCGGTGCTAATACCACAGACCTAACAAAAAACACATATTCAAGAGAAGATATAGGACTTACTCTAAAAGTAAAACCAAGAATCGATAATGATGATAAAGTTTCTTTAAATGTAAAAGCTATAATTGAGGATGTTTTACCTGGTAGTCAAGTAGGTTTACCTACAACTACAAAAAGAGATATTGATACAACAACTATAGTAAAAAATGGACAAAGTATTATCATAGGTGGATTAATCAGAAACAACAAAGACTTTACAGTATCAAAAGTACCATTTTTAGGAGATATTCCATTGTTAGGTTCTTTATTCAGACATAAAGAAACTACCATAGATAAGACAACTCTTGTAATTGTTTTAACTCCTTATATAATCAAAAATACTGATGATTTAGATAAATTAAGAGATATTCTTGCAAAATTAAATACACTAAAAACAAAATTTGTAAAAAAACTTATAAAAGAGAAAAAATGAAAACTATTATAGATTATAATTTTCAACCAAACAAAATAGATAATCTAGAACAATCTATCAAATATTCCCTTTTACCTGCACTTTATGACAATAAAGAAATATTTGTAACAAATAAAAAAGATTTAATAGATGCTTTAAATTTCTATAATAAATTATCTCTTCCTTATGAAGTAATAATCACGGATGATGATAGTTTTGATAGATTATATAAAAAATTATTGGAGTTTAAGACACAAAATGAACTTCAAAATACATCTATTGAAGATGAAATAGAAGAAGATTTAAGTTTAGATGATTTTTTAAAAAATGGTCTTAATATTTTAGAAGAAAACTCAGCACCAATTATTAAATTTGTAAACTCACTTTTTTACCAAGCAATACAAAAAAATGCTAGTGATATTCACATAGAAACACATGAAACTTTTGGTCTTATAAGATTTAGAATTGATGGTGTATTATTAACTCAAGCAACTATAGATAAAAATATTATAAATTTAGTAATAAATAGAATAAAAGTTATTTCAAATCTAGATATTTCAGAAAAAAGAATTCCCCAAGATGGTAGAACACAAATAAAAATAGCTGACAAAGCAACAGATATAAGAGTCAGTATCATTCCTACATATTTTGGTGAAAAAGTGGTGATGAGACTACTTATGGAAAGTAGTCAAATTCCTACTTTAGAAGAACTTGGATTTAATGAAGAAGTTATTAAAGGATTTAAAACTTTACTGGAACATTCATATGGAATGATTTTAGTAACTGGACCTACAGGTAGTGGTAAATCAACTACTCTTCATGCTTTTTTACAAATAATAGCAAATCCTGAAAAAAATATAATTACAGTAGAAGATCCTGTAGAATATAAAAGCAATAATATAAATCAAATACAAGTAAATCAAAAAGTTGGACTTACATTTGCAAGTGGACTTAGAAGTATTTTAAGACAAGACCCAGATGTAATAATGGTAGGAGAAATTAGAGATAAAGAAACAGCCTCTACTGCTATTCAAGCAGCTCTTACAGGACATTTAATGCTATCAACTTTACATACAAATAATGCAGCTGCTACAATCTCTAGACTAATGGATATAGGAGTTGAGCCATTTTTACTTTCTTCATCAATAATAGGTATATTATCTCAAAGATTAGTCAGAGTTTTATGTGATTGTAAAGAGATAGATAACAATGACTATAGTGAATATGGAATTACAAATAAAACTTATAAAGCAGTAGGATGTAAAAAATGTAATTTTACAGGATATAAAAAAAGAAAAGCAATAGGTGAACTTTTTATTATGAATGATTATGTAAAAAGTTTAATTGCTAAAGGTAGTAATGATATAGAATTAAAACAAGCAATGCAAAAAGAAGGTATGAAAACTTTAAAAGAAAATTTAATAGAAATGATCCAAAATGGAGAAACTTCTATAAAAGAAGCAATAAGAGTAGGATTAAGGGATTAAATGGAATTTAAATATAAAGCATATGATAAATCAGGTAAAAAAATATCAGCAAAAATATCAGCAGATTCACTCAAAGAAGCAAAAGCAAAATTAAACGATTTAATATTAATAGATATAAAGCCTATTAAAACTTTTAATATCTCTATCTCATTTTCAAAAAAAATACCAAAAATAAAACTTGCAAAACTTTTTACTACTTTAGGCTTATACCTAAAAAGTGGAATTACTCTTATAAATGCAATAAAATTAACTAAAAATTCTCAAGATGATATTTTACTTGAAAAATTTTTAAGCTTTATTCAAAAAGAGATAAGCGAAGGAAAAAGCCTAAACAGTGCTTTAAAATCTCAAAAAATCATAAAACTACCAAATTTTATATATTCTGCTTTTAGTGTGGGTGAAGAAAGTGGTAAACTTGATATCGTTATGCTTGAAATGGCAAATTTTTTAAAAACTGAACATCAAATAGAGTCCAAATCAAAACAAGCTTTAATTTACCCATTTTTTATTGTTCTTGTATCTATTTTTATGGTTAGTTTTATGCTAACTACTGTAGTTCCTAAAATTGTAAAAGTATTTTCAAATTTACATCAAGAATTACCAACTATCACAAAAATAGTAATTAATAGTGGACATTTTCTACAAAATAACTGGCTAATATTAATATCGATAGTCTTTATTACGATATTTAGTTTTTCTTTTTCTTATAAAAAATTTTATAAATTTAAATACATAATAGATTCAATAATCTTAAAATTACCTCTAATATCAAAAATAATTCAAGCAAAAGAGATAGGAAGATTTACCTATCTCACATACATTCTTACAAATTCAGGTATTACATATGTACAAGCTATAAAATTATCAAGTTCTACTATAGAAAACAGTAAAATTGCATCAATATTTGAAACTGCTTTAAATGAAGTAGTTGAAGGTAAAAAGTTTTCTATTGCTTTAGCAAAAGCCGGCTTTTGGGATAAATCTTTTTTACAAGCATTAGCTTTAGCTGAAGAAACAAGTGAAGTAAGTAATATTATGAAAAACTTAAGTGAGATATATTTTGAAGAAAATGAAAATAGAATTAATATTTTTCTTTCTATGCTTGAACCTATGCTAATTATAATAGTTGGAGGAGTTATAGGATTTATCGTAACAGCTCTATTATTACCTATGTTTAGTATGAATATGTTTCATTAACTATCTCTTTTTCATTAAAAGGGATTTTTTCATTACATTTTTGTATATATTTTTCATCACCTTTTCCAAGTAATAATACATATTCATCTTTTTGAAGATTTAAAGCTTTTTTAATAGCTTCTTTTCTATCCAAAATAACTTCATAAGGAGTTTCTTTAATACCTTCTTTTATATCATTTATTATTTTTATTTCATCTTCACATCTTGGATTATCATTTGTAAGAATAATATACTTCGCATATTTATCAGCAATTTCACCCATTAATTTTCTTTTTGATTTATCTCTATCACCACCTGCACCAAATACCACTATTTTTTCATCTTTTATAGATGTCAAAACTTTTTGCATTCCATCTGGTGTATGAGCAAAATCTATAATCACTTTTGGTGCTACTTCTTCCATTCTACCAGCTATTCCTGAAAATTCTTTTGCTATCTTAGCAATTTCATCTATATTTTTATTCAATAATTTAGATACACCTAATATAGCCGCTTGAAAGTTCTCCTGATTAAAATCACCTTTTAACTTTGTATCAAAATTTTTATCTAAAGGATAAAAATAACTATTTTTAGTATTTATATTTAAATTATATTTTTTATTTATTATTTTTAAACTATCATCTTGAAAAAACAACTCTTTTGCCTGCTTATACTCTTCCATACTTTTATGATAATCTAAATGATCTTGTGAAAGATTTGTGAAGATTTTTAAATCAAAATTAATACCATCTATCCTATTTTGAACAATCGCATGAGATGATACTTCCATAATAAAAAATTGTGGTTTATATTTATATACTCTATCAATAGTAGTAATTATAGGTGGTGTTGTAAGAGTTTTTTCTTCTACTTTTTCACCATTTAAATAAAAGCCTTCAGTACCTTGAATACCTACTTTATAACCTAATTTATCTAAAATATAACCTATCAAAAAAGCTGTAGTTGTTTTACCATTTGTACCTGTAATTCCTATAAATTTAGTATTTATATCTTTTAATAACTCTTTTGGTAAGATATATTTTTGATTAGTATAATATTTTTGATTTTGAGTAGTAAGCAAAAAGAGCATTCCCTCTTTATACTCACTTGTAGAATCTGTAATAAGTTTATTGTTTAGTTTTAGTATCATAGTTAAATTTTGTAAAATCTACCATTACTTTATCATATAAATTTTCCACATAATCAAGAGCAATATCATCATATCCAAACATTGTTAGTTTATTCATAAACTCTATTAATTCTTTATTATCTACAAACATTATTTTAGTAGTAAATAATACATTTTCTAAATTCTCTTTAGAATCTAAAATATCTTTTATATCTCTATATAAAATTCCATCTATACTATTAATATCTTCTAATGCTATATGCTCTACTACGTCCATTTATATTCCTGCGTATTTCATAAGTTCATCAAGTTTATCTTCATATCCATGAGGAACATTCATAACTGTTAATTCTGGATGAATTTTTTCTTTTAAAGCTTTTTCAACTCCATATTTTAATGTAGCACCAGCACTACTACATCCAACACATCCACCTTGAAGTTGTACAAATACAATTGGTTTTTGAACATCAATTAAAGTAATATCTCCACCATCCATTTGTAACATTGGTCTAATCTCTTCAATAACACCAGCTACGGCTTCTTTTAAATCTTCATTTTCAAATGGTATTGCCATTAAATCTCCTTAATTCTTTTTATACATTATAACAAAAATTATCTAAAAATCAAGTTATACTCATCCTCATCAAAACCTACAATAACATCATCATTATATTCAATTACTGGTCTTTTAATAAGTAAATTTTCTTTACAAAGCCACTCTTTTTTAGCTTCATCATCAAGATTAAGTTCTTTTAATTTTAATGTTCTATATTTTGTCCCACGAGAATTAAATAACTTTTTTATATCAACTTTTTGTAACCATTCATCTATTTTCTCACAATCTACATGATTTTTCTTTAAATCAATAAATTCAAACTCTATTCCTTGATTATTAAACCATTGTTTTGCTTTTCTAATGCTTCCACATGTAGGAATTCCATACATTTTTATCATTTTTTCTCCTTAAAATCCATAATTAAAACTTAATAAATATGTTCTTGAATTTGCATCACCATCTTCTTTGAATTTTGTATAAACATACTCAAATTTTATAGATTGAACATTATTAACTTTATATTCTTCTGATACTTTAAAGCCACCTGTTTGTTCATCACCTATATTATTCACTACAAAACCACCATTTTCTACAGCATATGCTCTATTACCTACCCATCCATTTAGAGTAGTCGTAAAATTACCATTATAATTTGTTAATGTCAAGTCTATAGATCTATATATTTTATCCAAAAAGTTTTCTGTTTTATTTTCTAATACTTGAATATAATCAGCTTTTAATTCTGTATAAAAACTACCAAAAGTTGAATTATAATTTCCAAAATTAAATCCTACCTTAGGTGAAACTTGGATTAATTTTGGTGAAGTTGATAGATTTGAATAATCACTATAGTATATATCAATTCCTCTATTCCATTCAAAACTTTTATAACATAATACTCCTACTTTAAAAATTTTTCCACCATCTGTAAGTTGATCTGTACTATTAATATAATGAATCCCAAAAGTATATAATAAATTATAGCCATAGTAATATGTTAAAAACATAGAAAAATCACCTTGAATTAAATCAGGTGTTTTATTTTTATAAACAATATTTGTACCTTCTACATCAAATTCAGCTTTCCAAGGTGATTTTAAGATAGAAAAATAAACACCTTCTACAGAACCATAATCCTTTATAGAGTTATCACTATATTGTAAATATCCAACATATGGCAATGAAGCATAATAATTTGCTCTAGCAAACATAAAACTACAAAATACTACTAACAATATAATTTTTTTCATTCTATTCCCTCCAATATATATCCTATTTCCTGTTTATTTTCTATATCAAATCCTATTTTTCTAAGATTTGATATTTTTACTTTTAAACTACCTTCAGTAATATTTAACCTATCAATAATTTCTTCTTTTGAAATATATTGATTTTTATTTTTAAAAAACAAAATTAACAAATCATATTCAAGATTTGTTAACTCTATTTTTTTATTATCTGTATATATTAATCTTAATTTACGATTGAAATACAAGTTTTTATACTTAATAATTTCTTCTAAATTAAAATATTTTCTAATAAAATAATCTATTTTTATTTTTATTTCTTCTACATAAGTAGAAGATTTTTTAAAAAAATCATCAGCAATCTTATATGCTTTTTTTTGAGCATCAAATGTCTCAAGATTACTAATAAAAATAGCTATTGTTTTATCCCCACTTTCTCGTAAATTTTTTAATACTGAATATCCAATTTCAAAATCAAATATATAAAAATCAAAATTTTTATCATATGTTAATTGATATACCTCATCTTCATTTTCAGCAAAAAAAACTTCATATGGTAAATATTGTAAAAACTCTCTCCATTCATTATCATAAATTAAAATTTTCATTTATTCAAAAACACTTGAGCATTTACATTATTTGGATCCAAAATCAATATAGAATCTTTATATATTTTTTTAGCATAAGCAGGATCTACTATTTCATAAATTTTTGCTAAATTTACTAAATATGTAATATTTGTAGGATATAAAGTTAACATTTTATTAGCAATAGCTAATGCATCTTTATAATCTTTTTTTAACTTAAGTGCTTGTAATGTATATAAATTAGCATAAAAATCATAATAATTTATTTTAATTAAAGAATAACCTATTTGAATAACTTTATCATATTCACCAGTAGTAAGATATACCTTCATCATTCCTAATTTTGGCTCAAACGAATATGGTAAACTAAGACTAGCTTGAGTATAATATTTAATCGCATTTTCATATTTTTTATTCATATAAAAAAGATATCCTAACCTTAAATTTAAAGTATAACCTTTTGGATATTTTTTATATACAGGTATTAAAACTTTAATAGCATCTTGATAATCCCCAATTTTTTCATAGTTATAAGAATCTAAATATGCTTTTTGTATTTCATTACTAAAAGCAAAAACAAACATAAATAAAACTAAAATTTTCTTCACTTAATTCTCCTTAATATAATATTATTAAACATAATTTCTTCAAAACCTTTTTCATAAAAACTAAACTTAACTTCTCCAAATTCACTTTTTAAATTTAATAGATTTAAATTATATCTAAATTCTCTTTTATATAAAACCGTATTAAATGAAGCTAAAAATTCTATAATCATGGTTTTTAATTTATTTTCTAATAAATATATTGGTAAAAAATCACTAAATTCAACTACTTTATTAATAAGAGGTATTCTTGGTGCTAATTTAAATAAAGCTTTTAAATAACTATCTTTTCCAACATAATTATAAAAATAAAATAAACTTCCATAAGTATAGAAATATAATCTATTATTTTTCCCATCAGTAAAATAAAATTCACCACTTTGATTCATCTCTACTTTAAATTCTATTTCATCTATTTTTTTATTATCTTTTATTACTTCATATCTATATACATCATCTAAAATAAAATTAAATCTAAGTTGCATTGATTTATCTATAATCACAGAACTTATATTTTCATCTTTTTTAGGTAATGAATTAAAAAACAATCTATTTTCTTTATAATATTCACTAAATAAAAAAGGAATTGTCTCACTTCCTAAAAATCCATTTTTTTGCACTTGCAAGTGAATATGTGGTTCAGGTGAATATCCACTATTTCCACATTTAGCAATAATTTGTCCTTGATGAACATAATCACCCACTTTTACATTAATAGAATATTGCATAAGATGTGAAATCTCAACAAAATACCCATAATCACTTTTTATAATTATATAATTTCCCCAGTTATTTATTCTATCTACTTCACCTATAATATTATCCACTAAATCATCTCTTAAAGCTACTATATAACCATTTATAGGAGAAAGTACACTCTCTCCAAAACAATAATAATCACTAGGATAAAGCCCTTCATTTTTATATGTTTTATTATCTTGTTTTATTACAAAATCATAAGCATATTTCCATTTACCTTTATGTGTCCATTCACCTTCAAAAGCTTGATATACATTCCATTCATTACTAAAAGGAAGTGCTATTTTTATTTGATTACCACCAAATCTAAAAATATTACTTAAATAATAGCTAAGACTTCGCTCAGGAGTTGAGCGAATATTATAATTAAACTCTTTATAAGCTATCATACCAAGCACAAATACAAACATCATAACCACTATATTAAAAGGCAATGTAAATACAGGAAGTGAATAATAATTAAAAAACACAACCATAGCATCTACTAAAACTACACTTATTAGCACTCCAACTAGTGCTAAAATATAGTTTTTAATAGTAGGGATTAAAAACACTCCCCCAAGTGCAATCGCTACTAAAATATAATTAAATGCATAAGGATCATTTAAAGCTTCATAATAGTTAGTTACAAGTAAAGAATGTATAAATACTCCAAAGCTAAATCCAGCCAAAGCCATTAATGCCATAATCCTTGAAGCATATAAAACTAATAAAAACATTAAACTTCCAGCCAATACATTTGGCAAGAAAAATATAGTTCCAAATGATTTAAAAAATGCATCTAAAGAAGGAGTAACATGTATATCAAAAATCAAATGTGAATTTATTAAATTTGAAAAAAGATGTGAATATTTTAAACTTGCTAAATATGCAACAATTGTAACTAAACTAAATGGAAGCGATAAAATCGGGATTTTATAAACAGCAAATAATCTATTTAATACAAAAGCAAATAAAAATGTAAAAACAGACAATACTAAAATCAAAAATATACTAAGTGGAGTAGGAGCAAATAAATACCCTATTCCCATTCCAACCAATAAAGAGTTATAAAAATAAAATCCATTCTCTAAATACTCTTCTCTAAGCCCTATAAATTCTGCAAAAATAATTGTAAATATTAACGAAACAAATCCACTAATAGCTACACTTGGATTTATAAAAGTAATTAATAATAATAACAAACCAACATATTTATTATTTAAAAATAATAATGCTGAATATGGCTTTAATAAAATCCCGATTTTTTTTAACATCTATTTCCTTTTTAATTACCTTTTAAAATTCAACATTTATTTTAAATAATCTGGTATTTTTTCTTTATAATTTACAGTTTCTAAATCTTCTGCTTCTTTAATAACATGTACATTTTTTTCTTTATCAATAAGTACTACTGCTGGTCTATATCTAATAAACTGCATAGCTTGTGTAATATTATAAGCACCTACTGGTGAAATCGTAAGAACACTTCCTCTATCAAGTGGTGGAAGTTG
>Ga0256843_1001365_pt1 | contig 19378 bp, 16 predicted proteins | sample AlvinellametaG_FD_191572 | JGI IMG/M metagenome (GOLD analysis project Ga0256843, IMG submission 191572) | Pompeii worm associated microbial communities from hydrothermal vent at the East Pacific Rise, Pacific Ocean - Alvinella | ecosystem: Host-associated > Annelida > Integument > Unclassified ... | reverse complement strand
GTAGTTCTAATGAGAGTTCATATATTTTTTCTTGCAAAAAAAATCCATATTGAGTTTGATTTTGAAATATAACATGTTTTTGAAAAATTGTAGTTTATTTGATTGAATTTTTTGAAAATGTGGATGGGGTAGAGGGATTCGAACCCCCGAATATCGGTACCAAAAACCGAGGCCTTACCGCTTGGCGATACCCCAATGTGTAGTTAATATTAAGAAGTTAATAAATTGGTTGCGGAAACAGGATTTGAACCTGTGACCTTCGGGTTATGAGCCCGACGAGCTACCGAACTGCTCTATTCCGCGGTGTTTCAAACACTTTCTCTCTGTGTTTGTGAGCGAAATTATAGACAAAAAAGTTTTTAATGTCAAGGGTTTTTCGAAAAAAAATTATTTTTTTTCTTTTTGAGTCATTTCTTTATAGAATTTAGAGCTCTTTTTTAGGATATTTTTGATTTATAGTGACTGAAATAGGGGAATAATGATATAATTTCTAAAAAGATTTTTTAAATGGAACTATATGGCAAGAGTAACTAAAGAAGAACGAAAAAAAGGTATTATATCTGCGGCTTTGAAGCTATTTTCTGAAAAAGGGTTTTATATAACAACCATTCCTGATATTGCTGAAAAAGTAGGAATGAGTGTTGGAAACTTCTATAACTATTTTAACTCGAAAGATATTCTTGCTAAAGAGTTGGTTATGTATATCTCTGAATATCTTGGTAATAATATACGTGAAATTAATGAAAGAGATATTACTACAGAAGAGAAAATTTATGAGATTGTCTCTATGTACTTTAATATGGCTGAGGAGAAACCAGAGATGATAGAGTACTTTTTGCGTGTCTATCTCTCTAATCGTGAAGTATTTGGAGATGGATGTGAGGGTATGATTTGCGTCTCTCCATTTGTAACTGAGATGATGATGTTCTTTAATGATGGTGTTGAGAATGGAGAGTTACATAATCAAGACTTCTTTTCGGCTTTTGGTCTTTTTATGGGTTACCTTGGTGGTATGGTTTTTCTCTTTGGAGAGAAGATTTTACCTGAACCGCTAGAGTGGTATAAAGAGTCTATCTCTCAAAATATATATAATGCACTCAAAACAAGATAACAAAAGACTTCGTCTGCTTTGGCTTCAAGGTGTTACCTGTAACGGTAATGCACACTCTTTTTTAAATCTATCCTCTCTATCTCTTCTTTTAGAGAAGTTTGAACTACTTTACTATCCAACTATGGAAGCTCTCTATTCACTTGAGGAGGTATCTGCATGTAAACTCTCTTGTGATGTTTTAATTTTTGAGGGAACGTATGATCCATTGATGAAGCGTAATGGAGTCTTTATGCAGGAGATGTTAGCTCACTATGTTAAGAGTGCAGAGCATATTATTGCAGCAGGAACCTGTGCTAGTTTTGGAGGTATCTTTAAAGAGGTAGCTCCACATCGAAGTAGTGGACTTTTGTTTGATGGTGATGCGTTAAAGGGTCCTTTAGCAGAGCAGAAGCAAAAGGTGATCAATCTTTCCGGTTGTCCGATTCATCCTGAGTGGTTAGGTTATACACTTAACATGATAGCTAACAAGCAAGAGATAGTAACAGATGAGCTCTATAGGCCAGTTGAGTTATATAGTAATTTAGCACACCACGGATGTACGCGTAATGAGTACTTTGAGTGGAAAGTTGATGCAAAAGGTTTTGGTCTTAAAGAGGGGTGTCTGTTTTATGAGCAGGGGTGTAGAGCACCAATGACACATGCATCATGTAACAAGATTTTATGGAATGATGTGAGTTCTAAAACACGAGTCGGAACACCATGCTTTGGATGTACAGAGCCTGATTTTCCACGCTCACAGCTCTTTAAAACAAAGACTAACATGTCTATACCAGAGGATGTACCACTAGGTGTACCAAAGAGAAGTTATTTAACCATAGCTGGAGTTGCAAAGACTTTTCATATAAAACGTTTGGAAGGAAAACTGATTGATTACAAGAGAGCTGATTGAACGTATAGAGGGTGAAGCTTCGGTACATTTTGATATAAAAAATAATAAAGTAGATTTTGCAACAGTATCATTTCCTCACTTTAGAGGTATGGAAGCGATGTTAGAGGGTAAAAGTGCACTTGATGCTTTAGTTATTACCCCTCGAGTGTGTGGTATATGTGGACATGCTCACTTAATGGCTACAGTACGTGCAATTGAAGATGCTTATAAAAATGCAGGTTATGAAATCTTACTCTCAGAAAAATCTAAAAAAATTCGTGAATTTACTTTGATTATGGAGATGTTACAAAACCATCTCAAGTGGTTTTATATGATAATAATCCCTGAACTCTCAAAACTAACAGATTTAAATTTAAATATTAAACCTTTAAAAGGGGCCTATAGCGCGTCTTTGGCTTCTAAAGCAATTGCAGTTTTTGGAGGACAGTGGCCACACTCATCCTATATGATTCCAGGAGGGGTGACTTGTGATCCAACCTATTTAGATATTTTACAGGCACAAAATTATCTTGATGAGTTGATAATGTTTTTTGAAAAAGAGAGTTTGGGAATCACTCTTGATAGATTTTTATCTTTTGAATCTTGTAAAGATTTTAATGAGGAGCTAATCTCTGATATCTCTGAAGTAGAGAAGGCTCTTATTCAAGCACAGATGAATAACAAAGGGTTTGCAGAAGATAAGTTTTTAGTAATGGGAGAGCATGATTTTAGCAGCATTGCAAAACTAAAACAGACAAGAGCCTTTGGAGTAGATAGTAGATATGTCTCAACTGAGGATGCTTACTCTCCAAATGAGAGTACATATGCAAAGAATGCACTCTATAAAGATGAGTATTATGAGACAGGTCCACTCTCTCGAATGATGTCTATCTCTTTTCCTGTTATAAAAAATATGCATAGAAGATATAAAGATAGTGCATACTCAAGAGTAATGTCAAGAGTCTTTGAGATAGCCTATATACTTGCTCATGCAAAGGAGTTGCTTAAAGGTATTGATATTACTCAAGAGTCAGTCATTTCAATAGAAGATATAAAAAAGATTACAGCATCAGGTTTAGGTGTTATTGAAGCTCCTCGTGGTCCACTTCTTCACACTATCGATATAAAACAGGGTGTTATACAAAACTATAAGATAATTACACCTACACAGTTTAACATTGGTAGCTCTACAAAGACTAAACCGACACCTGTTCAAAAGGCTATGATGGGTGCTTCAAAAGAGGATGCTCTCTTTATTTTTCGTACATTTGATGTATGTTCTGTCTGTACCACACATTAAACTTTTTCACTTGGTCCAAAAAATATATAAGAAACACAACTTTTCAGCTTAAAGTAAAAAATATAATATTTGTTTAAGTTATTTCAAGATAGCATAATGAATGATTATTCATTTAAATAAGAGAAGGAGTTGGCCATGGCAGACAGAATAGAGGGTGTAAAGAAGCTTTTTACATCTAAAAGTGCACGTGTTGAAACAAATAGAGGTGAAGAGTTTTACCAAAAACTATTTGAGACATGTCAAACAAGAATAGAAGAGTTAAAAGCTCAAACACCCAAAAAAAATCGTTTAAATATTGATGACTTATTAGAAGATCAAGGGGTTAATCGTCGTGATTTTATGAAATGGGCAAGTGCGGTTACAGGGATGCTTATGCTTCCTGCTTCATTTACACCTCTTGTTGCTGATGCTGCTCTGCTAATGAATAGAGCTCCTGTTATTTGGATAGAACTATCAGATTGTGCCGGAAATACGGAGGCTATGCTTCGTTCAGACGGACCAAAAATCGATGAGATTTTACTCGATATCATCTCTTTAGAGTTTAATGAGACTATTATGGCAGCATCTGGTCATCAGGCTGAAGCACAGCTTGAAGATGCGATGGAGACATTTAAAGATAAGTATCTTCTTTTTGTAGAGGGTGCTGTTCCAATGGGTATGGATGGACAGTTTGGTACTATCGGTGCAGAGGGTGAGACTATGCATGATCACCTTCAACGTATTGCAAAACATGCAGCTGCGATTGTTGCAGTTGGTTCATGTGCTACATTTGGTGGTGTTCCAGCAGCTGCTCCGAACCCAACAGGTGCAGTTGGTGTAATGGATGTTGTAAAAGGTAAGCCACTTATCAACATCCCTGCATGTCCTGCAAACCCTGCAAATATGGTAGGTGTAATTATTCACTACATCTTAACAGGGCAAGTTCCGGAGTTAGATTCACTTCTACGTCCTAAGTTCGCATTTGGATACAGAATTCATGATAACTGTGAGAGACGTGCACACTTCGATGCGGGTGAGTTCGTTGAAGAGTGGGGTGATGAGGGTGCTAAAAACAACTTCTGTCTCTACAAAGTAGGGTGTAAAGGTCCTATGACATTTAACAACTGTTCTATCATTCGTTATAACGAGGGTGTAAACTGGCCAGTAGGTGTTGGTCGTGGTTGTATCGGTTGTTCTGAGCCGGATTTCTGGGATAAGTATGCGTATGAGCGTCCAATGGCAGATGCAAATATCAAAGCACCGACTGGTGGAGTTGAGAAAACTGTTGATGAGTTTGGTTTAGGACTTTTAACAGCAGCAGGTATCGGTATCGGTATCCATGCAGCAGCAAGTTTAGTAGCAGGTAAAAAAGAAGAGGCAGGAGAGTAGATAATGGCAAAAAAACATATAATCGTAGATCCAATTACAAGAATTGAGGGACACTTAAGAGTTGAGGCAGTAATTGATGAAAATAACACAATTGTAGATGCATATACAGCTTCTACACTATTTCGTGGTATTGAGACAATTTTAAAAGATAGAGATCCGCGTGATGCTGGTCTTTTAGCTATGCGTATTTGTGGTGTATGTACAGGTACTCACTATCAAAGAAGTATTGAGGGTGTTGAGGATGCTTTTGACATTACAATTCCTAAAAATGCACGTTTAGTACGTAACTTAATTCAGGGTGCTCTTTATGTTCATGATCACCTTGTACACTTCTATCATCTCCATGCACTTGACTTTGTTGATGTTGTATCAGCACTTAAAGCTGACCCTAAAAAGACAACCGAGGAAGCTGTAAAGTGGGCAAAAGTTGCAGGAACAAACCCTTTTATCGAAGGTGAAGGTCAGTTTAAAGAGATTCAAGATAGAGTTGCTAAGTTTGTAAAACAGGGACGTCTTGGAATCTTTGGAAATGGTTACTGGGGTAACAAACACTACAAACTTACACCAGAACAAAACCTTATCGGTGTTGCGCACTATCTAAAAGCACTTGATATTCAAAGAGATATGGCAAAAATGCAGGCAATCTTTGGTGGTAAAAATCCACACCCACAATCTATCGTAGTTGGTGGTGTAACATGTGTTCAAGATATTAAAAACCCTGCGCGTATCGCTCTTTTTAAATCTATTTTAAAAGATAGTACGAAGTTTATCAAGCAGGCGTATCTTCCAGATGTATATATGGCTGGAACTATGTATGCTGATGAGGCAACAGATAGCTCAGCAACATTTACAGCACATATGCAAGGTAAAGGTGTAGGTGGAACTGGTGGAGGTCTTCTAAACTTCATGAGTTATGGTGATTTCCGTCTTGATGATAACGGTTTTTACAAATCTGCACTTCTTTTCCCTGCGGGAATTGTAAAAAATGGAGATTTAAGTAAAGTTTACCCATTTGACCCTGCAAAAGTTGCAGAGGATGTAACACACTCATGGTATGAGGCTGACAAACCACAACACCCGTATGAGGGAACAACTATTCCTAAATATACAGGTTTAGAGAAGAAAGCTGACGGTATGGCTTATCTCAAAACTGATGAGAAGTACTCTTGGATTAAATCTCCTATCTATGATGATGAGAGAATGGAAGTTGGACCACTTGCTCGTATGGTAATTGGTGTAGCAGCTGGTGATGAGAGAATCACAAAATATGTAACAAAATTCCTTAAAAATGGAAACCTTCCAACAGAGGTTCTCTTCTCAACTATCGGTCGTACAGCGGCTCGTGCTATTGAGACTGAACTTATGGCTGATGTTATGATGGACTGGGTTGATGAGTTAGCTGCAAATGTAGCGGCTGGTGATGACTCAACTTGGACAGAGTTTGATTTTGATGCAGTAAGTAAAGATACTAAAGGTGTTGGCCTTGCTGAAGCTCCTCGTGGTGCACTTGGTCACTGGGTAAAAATCAAAGATGGGAAAATCTCTAACTACCAAGCAGTTGTACCTTCAACATGGAATGCGGCTCCACGTGACTATAAAGGTCGTTTAGGTGCTTATGAAGCAGCGCTTATCGGTACAAAAGTAGCAGATCCTGAGCAACCGCTTGAGATTATTAGAACTATTCATAGTTTTGACCCATGTATCGCTTGTGCGGTTCATGTTGTCGATACTAAGGGTAAAGAGCTTGGTGTCTATAAGATAGATACTGGCTGTAGTATCTAAGGAGGAGTATTATGAAACCTGGATACAAACAAGTAAAAAGGATGACAAGCTTTATGCGTATCAACCACTGGGTTGTCGCATTTAGTATGATAGGTGCAGTCTTAACAGGTCTGTATATCGGGCATCCATACTATCAGAGTTATATTTCAGATCCTGCTGTAATGAAGTATGTAATGGCATGGAACAGATGGGTACACTTTATGATTGCTATCATCTTTGATGTGAGCAGTATCGTAATCGCCTATCTCTACTTCTTCTCAAGATTTGAGAAGCCATATAAGAAGATATTGCCAACAGCAGCAAATATTAAAGAGTTTATTGAAGTTGTTTTAAATCTTGTAACACTGAATCGTCGTAAGAATTTTGACTCAACACACAGTGACAGTTTTAATACTGTCTTCTTTTTAATGTTTCACTTGATGTTAGCATGGTTACTTTTAACTGGATTACAGTTATATGTTCATGGATTAGCTTCTGGTGAGAGCTCTATTGGTGCTTGGTGGCCTTGGATGCTACACCTTGTAACTGATTGGACAATTCCTGTAAGTAACTTTTTAATAGGAAGTGCCTCTCCAACACCATGTATTATGGATGTGCGTATATCGCACCATATTACAATGTGGCTAGTGCTCTCATGGGTCGCTTTTCACATCTACTACCAAGTATGGCGTACAATCTTCTGGAAAGAGGGAGATATTGGTATCGTTGTAAGTGGTACAAAGTTTGTAAAAGATACAGACGCATAAATCTCTACAGAGTTCAAGTCTCTTCTTAGAGGCTTGAAAATCTCTACACAAAATTCATTCAAAGGTGCTTTATGGCTCTTGTTTTAGAACTACACACTCCATCCACACAAAAGTATATTTCAAATCAAATCATCTCTATAGCTAGAGAGTTTGGTGTTGCACTTCATCTCTCATTTGAAGAGGAGAAAATAGTATGTGCATTTGATTCAGAACATCCCAAAGTACAACAATGTCTTGATTCAATAGCACATAGACTCCCCGCATCACTCTTTTTAAAAGGTTCAAACTCATTTTTAAATGATGAAAAGATTACACAACAATCAGAAGTTCAAAATCTCTATCCATTAAATCTTGGACTCTGTCCATCATGCCAAAAAGAGCTCTTTGATGTAAGCTCTCGTAGATACTACTACCCTTTTATCTCTTGTAACAGTTGTGGGGGTAACTATAGCTTTTTAACATCATACCCCTATAAAAGAGAAAATACATCTTTTAAGTTCTTAAGAGAGTGTAGTGCCTGTGAGGCTGAGAGAGAGACTCCAGGACTTAAAGAGAAACACCACACCAACTCATGTCATGAGTGTGGCGTGCCTGTTCGACTTGTGAGTAAAAGCAGTGAGCGTTATGCAAATGATGCAGGAAGCTACAGAACAATGTTTGAAGTAGCAGCCAAAGCACTTCTGGATGATAAAAAGATTTTAATCAAAACAACCTTTGGATACAGACTCTTTTATAAAGAGACCAAGATGCACAAAGAGTCTATCTTAATGATGATAGATGCAGATAAGATAACAGATAATCTCGCTCTTATTACAGAGGAGTTTCAAGCTCTTTTGAGTATTGAGCGTCCCTATATGAGTGTTACTGTTAAAAATGAGAAGTTAAAAGAGCTTTTAGGCTCAAACACTACATATGTGAAGTATCCGGATGATGGTTTTTCGATTTTACTAGCTACAGAGCTTAAAAAATTGGGGTTAGAGTATATTGCCTATGAAGAGGCAGATGAGAGCTTTGATGCAGATATGAAGATGGATTATGACCTGGAGTTAAATCCTCAAAATGATATGCGCTTTTTCCTTAACAAAGATATTCAGTTTATTGCAGAGGGGGAGCGTGTAAGTTTTCCTTCTCACAATCTTATGGCGAAAAACCTGGTGAGTGTTGCAGGTGAGTATGCAGGAATTCCTCAAGGCGAGAAGATGTTCTTTGATGTCATGGAGCACTTTGAGAGCATTAAGGTAATGGGTGCCAATGTCTTAGAGGGTGACACTGAGCGCTACCATGAAAACCAAAAGTATTTTAGCGAGGATGAGGCATCATTTCTCTGTGTCATTGCAGAGCACAATCTCTTTGGTAAAGCCTGTGTTGGAGCCTATTTTGATGAGGAGCCATCATTTTTATACTATGATGGGAAGAAGTCTCTACGGGTAGTTCCTCCAAAGCGTTTTGATAGCTCTAATATTTTAGAAGATATTGCAAATCTTCGTGAAGGTTCCAATAGACTTATTGAGAACTTAGAGAAGAAGATGCCAACTGTTTTTGAAAAACTGCAGGCTCTACAAGAGAGAGATGATGTAAAACTCTTTGAAGCAGTTGCTATTATTTTAGATATAGATGATAGATCTATGCGAGGCGTGACAAAAGAGGCTATGAAGTTTGTAGGTAAGGGTGGTATACAGATAGATACCCACGTAACAGACAACAGATTTGACCATACGGCCTTTTTAGCAAGTATTATCTCTTATCAACTTGCAGGTGTTAGTAATGCTATACTTGCATACTCGATTTTTGAGAGTTTTGGAGACTACTTTAGTGAGATTATCGGAGAGCTCAAAGATAAAACAAAAGCGAGTGAGATTATACTTTGTGGTAGAGATTTTGCAAATCAGTCACTCTTTTCTAGAATGCAGAGAAACTTGAAGATGACACCTCCACACATGAGTATTAACTATCCTATAGGGAAGGAGAGTGCGGTTGTCGGTGGAGTCTACATCTAACAAAAGAGTTAAGGTTAGCATTAGTGGTATTGTTCAAGGGGTAGGTTTTCGCCCATTTATCTACCAGCTTGCCCATCGCTACGCTCTTGGCGGTTATGTGAATAATGACGGCTCAGGTGTAGTTGTTGAAGTAGAGGGTATGAGCCGATCTATAGACTCCTTTTTAGAGAGACTCAACTCAGAGCCTCCACCCCTTGCGCAGATTCACTCCATTGTTACTGAGCACCTTGAAGTCAAAGGTGAAAAAGAGTTTAAAATTCTAGAGTCATCACAGAGTCACATATCTACACTTCTTTTATCTGATATCGCTTTGTGTAGTGAGTGTCTTGCAGAGATGAGAGACCCAAAAAACCGTCGCTATAGATACCCCTTTATAAACTGTACAAACTGTGGCCCCCGTTACACTATTACAAAAGCACTCCCTTATGATAGAGTAAATACATCTATGGCAGAGTTTGAGATGTGTGATGCCTGTAGAGCAGAGTATCAAGACCCAAATAGCAGACGCTACCATGCTCAGCCAATTAGCTGTTATGATTGTGGACCGAAGTTAAAACTGCTAAGGAGTAGCTCTAATGAGGTGAGCTATGATGATGTTATACAAAAGGCTGTAGAGCTTTTAGATGCAGGGCATAGTATAGCACTGAAGGGACTAGGCGGTTTTCATATTATTTGTGATGCGACAAATGAGAGAGCAGTAGCGAGCCTGCGTTATAATAAACACAGACCTACAAAGCCTTTGGCTGTGATGTTTGATACTATTGAGTCTATTAAAAGGATTGCACACCTCTCTCAAAAAGATGAGGAGCTTTTATGCTCTGCTGAGAGCCCCATTGTAACTGTTGAGAAAAAAGTTTCTGATACTCTTGCTAAATCTATCGCTCCAAATATAGATAAAATAGGAGTCTTTCTCGCATATACACCTTTGCATATATTACTTTTAGAGGCTTTTGGAAAAGCAGTAGTCGCTACTAGTGCAAATATCAGTGATGAACCTATAATTACGGATGAGGCAGAGGTAGAAAAAAAGCTCTCTTTGGTTGTAGAGGCTACGCTTACACACAACAGAGAGATAGTCAATGCCTCAGATGATACTGTTATGATGAATATAGATGATAAAAGACTCTTTTTACGATTGGCACGAGGTTATGGACCAAAGAGCTTTTATAATAGAGAGGGGAGTCAAAAGAGGATCTTGGCAGTAGGTGCGAACCAAAAAAATACCATTACACTCGCCTTTGAGAATAATATGATACTCTCTCCCCATATTGGTGATTTGAACTCACTAGAGGCTTTTGATTACTTTAAGCGGACTTTGGAGCTTTTTAAAAAGCTCTATAGCTTTGAGCCTGATGTAATTGTCTGTGACAAGCACCCTCGATATGAGACAAGACTCTGGGCAAAAGAGTATGCAGAGAGTCACAGCAGTGTTGAACTCATAGAGCTGCAGCACCACTATGCGCATGCACTCTCTGTTATGGCAGAGTATGCTCTTGATGAAAGAGTTTTGGCATTTTGTTTTGATGGAACAGGGTATGGAGATGATGGTTCGCTCTGGGGTGGAGAGGTGCTTTTAGCCTCTACCAAAGAGTATGAACGAATCTATCATCTCCAAGAGCTCTATCTTTTAGGTGGAGAAAAAGCTGTAAGAGAACCACGCCGTGTCGGACTCTCTTTGCTTTTTGACTCCTTCTCGCTTGATGAGATAATGCAGATGGATATAGCTTTGGTTAAGAGCTTTACAAAAGAGGAGCTCTCTACACTTCATACTATGTTTCAACGTAAAATCAACTCACCAAAGAGCTCCTCAATAGGAAGACTCTTTGATGGTGTCTATGCCCTTAGCGGTTTTGTTGAAGAGTTGGGTTATGAGGGTGAGAGCGGTTTGATTATGGAGAGACTCTCTAGGGAGTCAGATTCACAGGAGAGATACAGCTACACGCTTGATGGTAGTAAGATAGAGTATAAAATGATGGTACGAGAGATACTCCAAGAGAGCTCAGTTGCAAGAGTTGCAAAGAAGTTTATAAATACCATCAAAGCGATTATCTTAGATATCTCCAAAGATTATCCTCACCTGCCGGTAGTTTTAAGTGGTGGAGTCTTTCAAAACAGTGTTTTAGTGGATGCTTTGATAAAAGAGTTTGACGCCTCTGGAAGACGCTACTATATTCAGAGTCAAACACCTATCAATGATGGTAGTATTTCGCTAGGACAAGCATACTATGCAGTAAAAAAATTTAACAGGGAAAGTAATTAATGAAGAAAAAAGTGGCACTTATTGGATCAGGGAATGCATTTTTTAAAGATGAGGGTATTGGTCTATATGCGGCAAAGTATATAAAAGAGAACTATAAGTTTGATGAGGATGTTTTAGAGATTGTAGATGGTGGAACACTTGGTTTTAAACTGATGCCGCTTCTACAGGAGTTTGATGCTGTTGTTATTGTTAATACCGCCTCAGATGAAGAGAGAGAGGTGGGGACAATAACGCTTAAGAGTAGTGAAGAGTTCTTAGATGGCACACTGGTTAAAAAGACTGCAAATGAGGTGGAGATTGCTGAGATGTTGCAGATTTGCTCTTTAACAGATGCTATGGCTGAGACAGTTGTTATTAGTATCGTACCTGAGGATATAATCTCAGTAGAGGTTGCACTAAGTGATGCTCTTAAAAAGAGCTGGAGTGACTATATTGATTGTGCGCTTAAGAGCATTAGAGATTTTGGAGTAGAGATTGACAAAGCAGAGGAGAGAGTGAGCCTTGATGATATTTTAGATATCTTTGCAAATCCAAGTATTGAGCATTCTCGTGGATTTTAATTGATTTTAAGATAAGTTTCATTAAAATATGAATGTTCATTCACCTTTGTTTATGGACTGTGACTTACTTATTATTTTCTCAAAGAGTGTGGGCTATTAGATGGCTAATCTTACTTTTCCCTTCCAGATTCAAAGCATCTCCCACACTATCTTTGAGGATTTTTAAACTCCTCTATAATCTCATCGAGCGTACAAATAGAGCTCTTTTTTTCAACTTTAATCGCTTTTTTCTCTATAATTTTTAGCAGTGTCTCAATATAGGCTGGAAATCTCTCATAAATGCTCTTCGTTACACCTATTTTTACATCAATTTTTGCAGGAACTATTCCTAAAACACTCGACTCGGGAAGCTCTTTACCCATTAACTCTAAAATATCAAAGCACTGTAGTACACCTATCTCATGAGCCCCTCCGGAGTTAAGCCCATAGCCTGTGAGTTCATTTGAGGGTATATGGTAGATAGATCCTGCTTCATCATCTATCTCTATAGCATCAAGAATGAGAATGTAGTCATACTCCATAAAGAGATTAAGTAGGTTTATCCCCTCGACACCACCATTTATTATATCTATAGATGGATCAAAGTTGTAGTTTTTTTCTAAATATTTTGTAGCATAGATGGCTACTCCATCATCAAGTTCAAGGATATTTCCTACACCTAAAATTGCTATTTTTTCCATTATTATCCTTTAAAATACTCTTTTATAAGCAGCTCTTTTGCCTCATCTTTTGTATGGTTGAACTTAAACTCAAACTCTTTTAGAAAGTAGATAAAGGAGTCACTCTCTACACCTTTATACTTGACTATTGAGTTCTCAAAATAATTCCAAAACTCTACAATAGTATTGTAGTGTTTTGAGACTTTAATGATTCTGCTAATGCGTTTGAACTTATTAAACTCATCAAGGTATGCATCCTCTATACTATCTTCTAACATCTGTGTTTTATACTTTTTTAAGGAGGGAAGTAGGAGTGTATAGATATGTCCGTTATAGTCAAAGGTTAAAAAGTTATGGGCATCAAAAATTGCTTCTCTTTTAGATTTTTTTGTCTTTTCAAGATAGAAATACTCTTCATACTCACATTTTTTATCTCTTATCTTCTCATACTCCTCTTCACAGATCTTCGCACTTAGCAGACGAAACTCTTCATAGTATGCCCAAACGGAGGAGTAGGAGAGCTTGAGCCTCTTTGAAGCGGCATTTGCACTCTCATTTTCAACAAAGGATGAGATGAGAGTGAAGATTTTATTTGTCTTTTGGAGAGATATCTTTTTATTGCATTTAGAACATTTAAGACGATTATCTTTGAGTCTGTACATATAGTTACCACAGTAGAGACACTCAATTATCCATTGCATCAAAAACCTTTATAAAATGTTTGCCAAATTGTCCTAAAATCATATAAGAGTGGAGTTTTTTTAGCTCTTCTTTACGTAATTTACTATAAAATCTTTTAAAACTGAATAAACATTCACTCTAATTCACTTCAAGGAGCATACTTTTGCATATTCCAGATGGTTATCTCTCTCCTGCAACAGTCATAGCAAGTTATGCAGTTACTATTCCTCTATGGATGATAGGCTTTAAAAAGTTAAAAGAGCAGCTAAATGAAGAGACACTCCCACTCATTGGAGCACTGAGTGCTTTGAGCTTTATTGTGATGATGTTTAACATTCCTATCCCCGGTGGAACAAGTGGGCATGCAGTGGGTGCTGTACTTATTGCCATACTTTTTAACCCGTGGATAGCCTCCATAGCACTCTCTTTGGTACTGCTTATTCAAGCCATTGTATTTGGAGATGGAGGTGTCTCAACCTTTGGAGTCAATGCACTCTCTATGGGCTTTGTAGGCTCATTTGTAGGTTACTACACCTTTGTTGCCCTTAAAAAGTATAGATTTGCTCCATTTGTAGCAGGTTGGGCTGGTATGGTTGCCTCTTCAGCGGCTATTGCGCTCTTTTTGGGCATACAGCCTCTTCTTTGGTCTGAGGGTGGCAAGCCGCTTTATTTTCCTTTTGATCTGCAGACGACTTTTGTAGCACTTGTTGGCTCTCACGCACTCTTTTTTGGTGTGGTTGAGGGTATCTTTACCGCACTTGTTTATAGATTTTTACAGAACAAAAAAGAGGTGCTGGTATGAAAAAGAGACTCTACATAATCTTGGCACTTCTGTTTGTTTTGGTACCGCTTGGGCTAATAAGTCCTTATGCTGCATGGGGAGAGTGGGAGAATGAGCACTACAAAGAGCTGCTGGGCTTTATTCCCAAAGGTATAGCCGAAGCTAATGGTGTCGATGCACCCATACCTGATTATGCACTCAAGGGCATGGGTGAGACTTCAAGTTACTACCTCTCAGCGCTTTTAGGTGTGCTTTTACTCTTTGGAATCTACTACATTTTACTCAAAGTTTTAAAAAATGAAAAATCTCACTAGGCTCTTTTTCTTTGGGGCTCTTTTTGGTATGCTCTTTATAAAAGAGAGCAGCCATCTGCTTCTTTTTTTAGTTCCTTTGTGGATTGTCTCATACAAAGAGTTTTTGAGACTCAACAAGCGGGTAGTAAAATCTGTTATCTGGTTTAACCTAAGCATCTCTGTTGGGTATCTCATAATGAGTATGCTCAAGGGCTTTTGTCCATGGGAGTATCTGCTCTACATTAACCTCAAAGTCTATCTTTTGACCTATTTTGTCTTTTACTTCTTCTCAAAAGTTGATATGATAGAGTTCTTTAGCTTCTCAAAAGAGCTGAGCTTTTTGCTAAGCATCTCACTCTCACAGATTATCTCTTATAAAAAGACATTTGAAGATTTTCGCCTGGCATACAAGGCTCGTGTAGTAAGAAGCCTGCGTGAGCGAGAGAAGGGGTTTGTTGGCAGAGTCTTTGAGTTTTTCTTGCTTAAAGCTCTTCGTGATTCAAAAGAGCGTACAATGGCGATGAAAGCGAGGGGATTTTTTGATTAGATTAGAGAATATTTCATACTCTTATGATGGACACACAGCACTAAAAAATCTCTCTTTAGAGATGCAAAAGGGTGAGAAGATCGTCCTTTTAGGAAGTAACGGCAGCGGTAAATCAACCCTGCTTAAAATCATGGCAGGACTCTACTTTACAAAAGAGGGAAGCTACAGCTTTGATGGGAGTGAAATAACAAAAAAGAGTGCCAATAAAGCCTTTAGAAAACGCGTAGGCATACTCTTTCAAAACCCTGAGAGTATGATCTTTAACCCTACGGTCTTTGATGAGATAGCCTTTAGTCTAAAAGAGTTTGGCTTTGATGATGTAGAGCAAAGAGTAAAGACGATTGCTACGAGGTTTGACATTGAGAGTCTCTTAGACAAAAACCCGCTCCATCTCAGTGGCGGAGAGAAGCAAAAGGTGATACTCGCTGCCATCTTGGTCTATGAGCCAGAACTTCTGTTTCTCGATGAACCAACAGCCGCGATGGATCCAAAAACAACAGGCTGGCTTATTGACCTGCTGCTGGAGTTGAAGACAACTTTGGTAGTAGCAACACACGACCTCTCTTTAGCCTATGAAGTAAGCGAGCGTGCTGTGGTGATAGATGAGAAGCATACCAAGATATATGATGGCTGCATTGAGAAGCTCTATGAAGATTTAGAAACACTCATACAAGCAAATCTCATCCATAAACACAGACACAGACACAAAGAGTTTTCGCATTCGCATTATCATAAGCATTTTTGATGACAGAGTGCTTACTAAATGTAAAAAAATGTTATTGTTATTGAAATTTTTAGTGTGATATAGTTAAATAATATAAAATTTACTATAATAGTATATTTGCTTAGGGAAATATCAAATGAATATGAAGATATAAATATGAAAAAACGAAGTGAAATAAATAATATAGTAATAATGAAGTTACAAGTGCAGTTATGATTTATTTAAATGAATTAACAGAAAAAGATTTATATATCGCATATAAAAAAGTTAAGTTTGAATTGTTTAATGATAAAAATACAGTTGCGACTTTTAAGTTATTAGAATATGAAAATGATTTAGAAAATAATATTAAAAATTTATATAAAGATTTACAAAAAAATGGACTTAAAAATATTTCCTGTAATCAATATTATGAAATACCAAAAAAGTTAGAAATTGAAGAACAAAATGAGAACAAAACAATACATTTTTTTTCTAGTGCAATATCTCACCATAAATTAGCGAAGGAAAAAATTACATTATATTTTAGAAAAGTTATAAATGCAGATATAAATTTTCATATTATATCTGCTTTATGGATTGATAAAATAGGACAATATATTGATGCAAAATTTGGGGATAATATATATGGTTCACGATTAATTAGAATTAAACCCACAAAGACTGACTCATGTGAATTTAATTTAAATAGTAAACCATATAACTTAGATAGTCCTCGGATTTTTGAGTCTTATCAACATAAATATCAAAGTTGGAGAAATAATAGTTTTAAAGCTATAAGAGAGTTACACAAAACATCTTCTGTAATAGCAGTTACTATGGATATTACAAGTTTTTATCATAGTATCAAACTAGATGAATTTAAAAAGGAGATATTTTATAGAGAATTTGAATTAGATAAATTATTTAAAAAAAATGATTATAAAAGATTTCATGAAGATTTTATAGATAAATTAGAAGATTGGAATAAATCAATTTCTAAAAATCAAGAAGGAAAGACAAATGGTCTTCCTATTGGATTGTCTGCATCAGCAATTTTAGCAAATGCTGTAATGAGAGATTTTGATAAAAAAATTGATAAAAATTTATCTCCAGCTTATTATGGAAGATATGTTGATGATATTTTACTTGTTTTTTCTGATAATGGAGATATTAATAGTGGTAATGATGTTATTAAATATTTGATATCTAAAAAAATTGTCAAAGAAAAAGATAAAGAATTAAAGTATAAAAATTTAATTTTAAAAAAAGAAAAACAAAAAATATTTTATCTTGATAAGAATGCTGATTTAAGTATTATTGATGCTATTGAATCTGAAATAAATTCAATTTCTAGTGAATGGAGGTTTATGCCAGATATTGCAAATAAACATTCATCATTATTAAATAAAATTATAGGTTTTTATGCAGATGGTAAAGAATTTAATGATGCATTACGAAAAATTGATGCGACGACTATAAAGAGATTAGGGTTATCTTTACTTTTAAGTCATGCTCATTCTTTAAATCAATTTATTTTACCTAAAGAATGGAAAAATACAAGGTATAAAATATATAGTTTAATTGAAAATCATATGTTTATTCCTCAAAACTTTTTTGCAAATTTTACATTTATACCTAAAATTTTTAGACTTATGCTTCATAGTGGAGATGGAGAAAAGGCTTATTGCTTTCTTAAAAAAGTTTTTCAAGAAATTGAGTATTTAAATGCTTATGATGAAAAATTTTTGAAAGAATCTAATGGTAAAGATGTAGAATTTGAAAAATTTGAAAAATATGTAAGTGATATTTTACAAGAAGTTTTAATTGAATCTTTTAATATTTTAAATACAAGTAAAAACCGATATTCCAAAAAAATACTTGATTTACTTTTTAATGCTAGTGAAACTAGTATTTCTATATTGGATTACTATAACAAAACAAAAGAAAATAATATATTGGATTTTGATAATATTCCCATTGATGAATTAGATATAGATGTTATTCGAGCTATTAATAGTGATTTATTTAAAAAAGATTTATCTTTTGATAGTTATTCAAGCTCATTGACTGAATTTATATTAACAAAAAATAAAAAATCACTGTTTTTTAAAATAATGGAAAATAATAAAGAAAATGATAAATTTAATATTAATTTATATATGAATGAAGAAGTAAAATATATTGAACTTATTAATAAATTTAATATAGTAAAAGATATTGAGAATCTTTCAAATTATCCTCTTATTTTTCCAACTAGATTATTTTCAGTTTTGGATATCTCCATTATTATCTCTTATTCAAAAGAGGTAGATTATATTGATTTTAAAAATTGTGTTAATTGTTTAAGGGGAAATCATTCTTTAGTTGATGAAACTTTAGATTCTAATATATCTAATGAAATAGTAGAAATTAAAAATAGTTGTTTATCAAAAGCAAAGAAAGTGAATATTGCTATTACAAATTTTAAAGTAAATGATAATTATTGGAAGCAATCTGTTATACAAAGACCTATTAAAACTGTAGAACGATATAACCAAGTAAGTCAAATTGTAAAAGAAGCTGTTAGTAAAAAAACAAATTATTTAGTTTTGCCAGAACTTGCAATTCCACAAGAGTGGGCATGGCTAATTTCTAAAAAATTATTATCAAATAATATTTCATTAATTACGGGTGTTGAATATATTCATACAAACGAAGGTAGTCAAAAAATAGTTCATAATTCAATTATGAAATTTTTGATATCTGATGATATAGGATTTAATTATATGAAATTTTATAGGCAAGATAAAATAAAAGGTGCGCATAGTGAATCAATAGAATTAAAAAATATAGCAAATATTAATTTAATAGTAAATTCTGAACATCAAGAAAAAAAGATTTATAAACATGGAAATTTTTATTTTTCTTCGCTTATATGTAATGAACTTACAGATATTGAAAACAGGATGATAAAAAGAGGTAAAATTGATGCTCTATTTATTGTTGAATGGAATAAAGATATAAAATCTTTTAATGCATTAGTTGAGTCTGCTGCATTAGATATACATTGTTATGTAGTTCAAGTCAATAATCGACAATATGGAGATAGTAGAATTAGAGCACCTTATTCAAAAGATTTTCTTAGAGATATTGTTCAAGTAAAAGGTGGAAATCACGATTATCTTATTGTTGGTGAGATTAATATAGAAGAACTCAGAGATTTTCAATCACATAATATTTCACCATCTTCTCCATTTAAACCAGTTCCAACTGGTTTTATTATTTCAGAAGATAGAAAAGAATGGCAAACATAAAATTAAATAGAATAAATCACAAATTCTTTATTCTTGATAATATTAGTGATTTGTCCAAAAAAAGCATAAGAATTTTCTCGCTTTAGCTTTCTCTTACAAACTTTCGATAAAATTGTGCACTATTGAATAACTATTCATTTTTTTAAATAGTAGAGAAATTAAGAGCCACAAGGTGGCGAGGGCTTCCTGCCGAAGGACTCCAAGCGATAGCGTAGGTAAAGGAATTACTTCCTTTACCGTGAAGAAAGGGAATAAAAAGGTTCCCTTAAATTTATGAAATAAATTAAAGGATAATAGATTATGTGTGCAGATTGCGGATGTAGTATAACAGGAACAACTTTAGGAGATGGGCATCACCATCATCACGACCATGACCATGGACACTCACATGAACATAGCCACTCTCACGAACACCAAGCAGCGCAT
>Ga0256843_1001364_pt1 | contig 19383 bp, 18 predicted proteins | sample AlvinellametaG_FD_191572 | JGI IMG/M metagenome (GOLD analysis project Ga0256843, IMG submission 191572) | Pompeii worm associated microbial communities from hydrothermal vent at the East Pacific Rise, Pacific Ocean - Alvinella | ecosystem: Host-associated > Annelida > Integument > Unclassified ... | reverse complement strand
ATACGCCACGGGGTTCGACATGTCCGAGGCGATTGTCCGGACCGTACTCGGCGAGCCGGTCGTGCCTTCTGTGCCGCGGAAGCTTTCGTGGGTGATGCGTCACTGCGTGATGGCCGAACGGCGGGGCAGAATCCGGACCGTGGAATACGGCGCGCTGGAAGAGCGGATTTTCGACCGGATGGCGCTGTACCGGCCGGGTGACGAGGTTTCCGACATCGCGACCTACAAGGCGGAGATCGACTTTATCGATTTCGGTACGAGGAGCACCCTGGCGCAATACCGGGACAGGGTACCAGAGTCGATCCGGATAGGATGGATGGAATGAAGTTTCTTGTCGACCATATCTATATTCTTCTGACCATACTGTTCGCCGTCGCGAGCCAGTTGATCATCAAGTGGCAGATGCGCACGCACGATCTGAGTCAGTGCCAGAGCATGATCGAAAAATTCACCTACGCCTTTTCGATGCTGTTCAATCCTTTTATCATGCTGTCGATACTGCTGACGCTTTTGAGCGGGCTTTCCTGGATGATCGCCATGACGAAATTCGAAATCAGTTACGCCTATCCCTATACCGCGCTGGGGTTTGTCCTGATTCTCGTATTTTCGGCCCTGCTGTTCAATGAAGCGCTCGGATGGGAAAAAATCGTCGGTTCGCTTTTTATTGTCGTCGGCATCTATATCACGAGCAGGAGCCTTTGACGGAATGACGAATATGCAGAAAATTCCGGTCTGGCCGGCTTTCCTTTTTTTTGGGGCCGTTTTTGTCGCGATGTTTTATCTGAATTACCATCAGAGTTTTCCGGAGAAAGTGACGGTTTTTCATCCCGATACCGGAAAAATGGACGTCTTGGCCCGGTATCTGAGCGATACGCCTGAACATATCGGTTTCGCGAAAAAGTTTTTCGAGCATGAAACCTATCTTCCCCATCCGCTCTGGCATCTTCTCGTCAAGGGGCTTTCGGAGCTTTCCGGTCTGTCGCTTTCCTGTGCGGCGGTCATCGTCTCTTCCGTACTGCTTCTGCTCTGGAGTCTTTTGCTCTACTGGACGGCCGGAACACTGCTGAAAGAGGTGTTGAAGCCTTTGTCCCCTTTGTGGAAGCAGGTTGTTCTGCTTGTGACGGTCTATATCATCTTTGTCGTCGGTCCGCTCTGGCTTCCCGGTTACAGCCGGTACATCTTTCTCGGCGTGGGGTCGCCGAATATCTGGCACAACGTAACGCTGTGGACGGTGAAGCCGCTGGCGTTGCTCGCGATGATCTTTTCTGTCCGCTATCTGGAGGAGAACCGGCATTCGTATCTGTATCCGGCCCTTGCAAGCACGCTTCTTTCCATCTTCGCGAAGCCCAGCTTTGTCATCGTTTTTCTGCCGGCCCTGCTGCTTCTCGGGTTCTCGAAACATTATTTCGGCCGGCGGGGTGCAGTTTCGTTCTTTTTGCTGCTTTTTGGGTTTTCCTTCCTGATTCTGGCCTATCAGTTCTTCAATACTTTCGGGACGGGAAGCGGAATTTCCATTGACCTGTTCGGTGTCTGGTCCGTCAGCTCGCAGAACATTCCGGTTTCCATCTTTCTGGCGCTGGCGTTTCCTCTTTTTCTGTTTCTGGCGGTGCCGGCAGTCCGAAAGGACAATTTTATCCTTTTGTCCTGGTACCAGGTTCTGATCGGCATCGCCCTGTTCGCGACACTGGCGGAAAACGGTCCGAGATACGCGCACGGAAATTTTGGCTGGAGTTACCAGATCGCCATGACGATGCTGTATGTTTTTTCCATTATCGGTTTTTTCAGGGTGTTTGGGAGCATTCCTGCGTTTCGCCGTATTTTTCTTCTTCTGCTGCTGCTTTGTCAGGTGGGGATCGGTCAGTACTATCTGTTTGAAGTCATGCGGGGCCTGAACCCGCTTTTTATAAATATCACTTTGTGAAACGGGCCGGTTGATGTTTCCGAATTTCAGAAAAGCGGATATGCCCGGGCGGGAGTCTTCCTTCAACGTCTACATTCTTTTTCTGGTCGTCGCGGTCTTTTCCACAACAGTCTATCTTGTATACCAGCAGATCTTTTCCGGATATGTAAGCGATGTGATGGGGCATCTCGTTTACCTTTATCTCCATTTTTACGGAGACCGTTACATTACGCATCCGATGTGGCACTACGGGGTCTGGTGGACAGCGAAAATGCTGCATATTTCGATCGAATACGCGGCGGTGCTTTTTTCGGCCTCGCTGGTCGCTTTGTGGACGTGGCTCGTCTACCGGGTCGTGCAAGAGCGGCTGGGGAGGATGCCGCGTCTGTTGCAGGCTTTTCTTACATTGACGATCATTGTCGTCGGCCCTCTCTGTATCCCCTGGTACAACCGGATCATCGAGCTGGGACAGGGGTCGCCGAATCTTTGGCACAACGTGACGCTGTGGACGGTCAAGCCCCTGGCGCTGCTCGCGATGCTGCAGGCGGTTCGGGCGCTCGATGAAGCCGGATCCCGGCGATATCCGGCGGTTTTTGCCCTTGTCATCATTTCCGTTTTCGCGAAACCGAGTTTTATTGTCGTTTTTTTGCCGGCCCTTTTCGTGTTCGCGTTGCTCAAAAAAAGATGGCGTCGCGATTTCGCGGTCTTTTTCTTTCTGACATCCGCCGCCGGCGCCGGCATTCTGTTTTTTCAGTTTGAGCATCTCAGTCAGTTTCAGCACTCCGGGGTCGTTTTCGATTTTCTCGGAGTGTGGTCGCAAATGTCGGGGAACATAGCCGTTTCGATTTTTCTGGGACTGGCGTTTCCCCTCGTACTGGTTCTGCTGGTGCCGGCGGTTCTGGAGGACGACTATATTCTTCTGAGCTGGCTGCAGACTTTTCTGGGTATCGTCTATTTTGCGTGTTTTGCGCAGAGCGGGCACTACTACTCGCACGGAAACTTCGGCTGGAGTTACATGATCGCCATGAGTCTCCTCTATCTTTTTTCGATCGTCAGATTCGCGGAAATATTCGATAAGATAGTCTTGTGGAAACGTATGGGACTGTTTGCGCTTTTGGCGGTCCAGACCGGGGTGGGTATCTATTATCTCGTCAAGGTTCTCGAAGGGCAGAACCCCATATATATAGCGATATTTTTTTAAGGTTGAACCGTGATTCCTTTTAACAGCCCTCCGCGTATAGGAACGGAGGAAAAGTATGTCGTCGAGGCGATGCGTCAGGACAAGATTTCGGGTGACGGCCGTTTTTCCCGGAAATGCCAGCAATGGTTCGAACATTCGTTGCCGGTCGACAAGGCCCTCATGACGACGTCGTGCACGCATGCGCTGGAAATGGCCGCCATGCTGATTGGCATCGAGCCGGGTGACGAGGTGATCATGCCTTCGTACACTTTCGTTTCCACGGCCAACGCCTTTGCGCTGCGGGGTGCGAAGATCGTATTCGTCGATATCCGGCCCGATACGATGAATATCGACGAAACGAAAATAGAAGCGGCGATAACGCCGAAGACGAAAGCGATCGTTCCGGTGCATTACGCCGGGGTGGGCTGCGAGATGGATACGATCATGGAGATCGCACGGCGGTACGGGCTTTTCGTCGTCGAAGACGCCGCACAGGGGATGATGAGCGCTTACAAAGGACAGGCATTGGGAACGATCGGGCACCTGGGAACTTTTTCTTTCCATGAAACGAAAAACTATACCAGCGGCGGCGAAGGTGGGCTGCTGCTGATCAACGATCCTTCTTTTATCGAGCGTGCGGAGATCATCCGGGAAAAGGGAACGAACCGAAGCCGGTTTTTCCGGGGAGAAGTCGACAAGTACAGCTGGGTGGACCTTGGAAGCTCCTACCTGCCTTCGGAATTGCAGGCGGCCTACCTGTATGCCCAGCTGCTGTCGGCGGAGAAGATCAACGAAAACCGTCTGGAGTCGTGGAAATCGTATTATGACGGACTGTATTCCCTGCGCGAAATCGGAAAAGCGGAATTGCCGGTGGTTCCGGAACATTGCCGGCAGAACGGTCATATGTTCTATCTGAAAACCGCGGACCTGAAAGAACGCACGGCCCTGCTGGAGTTTTTGCACAAGCGGGGCATAATGGCGGTATTTCATTACGTTCCGCTTCACACTTCGGAAGCGGGCAGGCGTTTCGGGAGTTTTTCCGGCACCGACCGGTACACGACGGCGGAAAGCAACCGGATTGTCCGGCTGCCGATGTATTACGGCCTTCACGCCGATGATTTGCAAAAGGTGGTGAACGATGTCATACAATTCTTTACATAAGTGCCTGATTGACAACCGTCTGTGGGCGGTCGTCAGTTTCGGGCTGATCGCCTACTATCTTTCACCGCTTTTTCATCCGGTTTTCTACGTACCGGTTTTCGACAATCTGGATTCGACAGTCGTCTGGTACAAGATACTTGCCCACAGCGGAAAGATTTTCGCGGGCAACGATGCCGTCATCCCCAACATGATGAACGGACTGCCGCGTTCGTCCTACGGCAGTGAATTCGACGTCCTTCTGTGGCTTTACTATTTTTTCGATGCGAAGACGGCATTCGTCATCAATGAAGTGCTGATCCATGTCGTCGCGTTTTTTTCCGCATTCGTCTTTTTGAAAAAGTATGTTGTCAAACCCAACCCCTATTATGGCCTCATGCCTGTTTTTCTGGGGTCCGTTTATTTTGCGCTGCTGCCGTTCTGGTCCGGTGCGGGGCTGACTTTGCCTCTTCTGCCTCTGGTGACATACAGCCTTTTGAATATCAAAAACGGAACCGACCGCAAACGCGACTGGGTGTTTCTGGCATTGTTGCCTTTGTATACGAGCTTTATTCTGCTTTATATGTTCTATATCGTTCTCGCCGGGATCTACTGGCTTTATCTTTCGCTGAAAAGCCGTACTGTCCGGAAAAAAATGTTACTGGCTCTTTTTATGATGGGAACAGTATTTCTTTTGAAAGAATACCGGTTGGTCCTTTCGATGTTTTTCGATCACGCTTTTGTTTCGCATCGTTCCGAATTCGACATATTTTTCAAAGACGATCTGCGGGAATGCTATCGCCTTTCTCTCGTAAAACTTCTGGACGGGCATGTTCCGCATGCACAGAGCCTTCAGATGAAATATCTCCTTCCGGTCGCGTTGAGTGCACTTGTGCTGACTTTTATCCGCCGGCGATTTGGCAGACGGGAATCGATAACGGTCTGGGTATTGATACTCGGCAGTATTTTTGTGGGTTTGTGGCCGATTTTGCTGATCGACCGTTTTACATTGCCCGGTATTGCGCTGGCGGCAATGGTTTCATGGTATTTTGTTCCGCGTTACCGGCTGTTGCCTTCAATGTTATTACTGGTTGTCGCACTTTCACTGGCGGCTTCCGTTTTCGAGTATCAGGGGCTTCGCTGGCTGGGTGAGACCTTTCCCGTTTTGAAAGCGCTGAATCTGACGCGTCTTTATTTTGTGGAACCGCTGATCTTTCTGGTGCTTTTCTCTTTTGCCGTTGTGATAATGCTGCGGAAAGTGCGTTATGCCGTTTTGCCTTTGTTGCTGCTGTTTTCACTCCAGGTTGTGTACAGTTTTGAAAAAAGCTTTTATCAGACGTCTCTGAAAGAGGGCTATGCTTCTTTCAGGGATTATTACGTTCCGGATGTTTTTGAAAATCTGAAAAAACAGTTTACGACGCAAGAGCTGCACAATCTGCATTTTGCAGGTTATGGCATGGAGCCGGCGGTGGCATTGTTCAACGGGCTTTATACGACCGACGGCTACAGCACCAATTATCCGCTGGATTACAAACATCGTTTCAGGGAAGTCTTTTCCCGTTACAGGTCGAACAGATATTATGACTGCTGGGGAAGCAAAGTGTATATTGCGAGTATTCCGTCCCGATACCGGGATTTCCTGAAGATCAAAGGGCTTTCTGTCGAAAAGCTGCAGTTTGATATCGAGCCTCTGTGCAGACTGGGGACGGATTATCTGATCAGTCCCTACCGCTTTCTTCATCCTGAAGCGAAAAGGCTGAAATTGGAGTATGCCTATCGTACCGGCAAGAACCGGTGGGATATTTTCGTTTACAAAACAGACTGCACAAAGCAGTCTGCCCTATCGGAGTGAAGATTACCAGGAGATACTTGTTCCCCCGAATTTTGTAGTTTTGTTCAACTGGCTGCATCTTGCCGGCGCGCCCGTAACCGTTACGTCCTTGGTTTGGACGTTGATGGAAATGTTGTTCTTGACGGAAGCTTCCGCCAGTCGGCAGGCCCGTGAATCAGATTTTGTTGCGGTTTGTTTCGCCGTATATTCCGCGAGTAGGTCGGTTACACAGACGGCAATGTTCTTGCAGTCTTTGGTATCGGTGGCGTCGTCTCTTGTTGCCGAAAGTTTCGGAACGGCGACTGCCGCCAGTATGCCCAGAATGACGATGACAAAAATGAGTTCTATCATCGTGAAAGCGTTGCGGGTATTCATGATGATTCCTTGCAGTGGAAAACGGTTTACACAGGCAAACCTGTTACGAATTTAATTGAAAGAAAAGTGAAGATATGTGGACATTTCCGCCTTCCGTAAGGAAAGACGGAAACGAAAGGGAGTCCTCTGTATCAGTAGCTGATATGAGAACCTTTGTAGGTGGCGCTCATGCTGTAAGTCGTACCGTCTGTCAGTTCACCGGAAACGGTAACGATATCGCCGGCCGGGGTCGGGTGGGAAATGGCATTCCCAGCCGCGTCTTTCGAGTCACAGGCGTCCGACGTGACAGAACCCGGCTCCGTTCCCTGTGCCGTGTAAGCGGCGACAACGTCAGACAGACATGTTGCCACGTTCGATTTGACTTTTGAGTCGGTCGCATCATCACGTGTTGCTGCGAGTTTCGGAATGGCGACTGCCGCGAGAATACCGAGGATGACGATCACGAAGATCAGTTCGATCATTGTAAAACCAGCTCTTTTCATAAGAGACTCCTTCTAACTGAAAGGTTTGAATTTTGGCTACACTAGTAACCTATTTGACATTATGATGTGTTTTTATTTAAACGATACTGAACTCTTCGTATTAGTTTCCTGCGGGTGATTGTCACAAAAATCCTTTTGTTCACGGATTGTGTTCCGAAAAAACTGTATTTACAAGAAACTATGTTATATTTTCCGTCTCAGGACGGTTTTTGAAACGGAAAAAGATATCGGAATTTCGGCTGCCGGCCGGGATGACGGAGGGAGGAAAAAGTGAATCTATACAAAAAATACGGGGGAGGGGGAGCGAATCGCGGCGCGTTCACGATGATCGAACTGGTTTTTATTCTGGTGATTCTGGGAGCGCTTGCCGTGGTAGCCATTCCAAAACTGGTGGCGACACGGGATGATGCCAAGCTTGCGACGATTGCACATGATACGATGACGGGAGCTTTTGAAGTGGCTTCCTATGCCGTGGCGCGGGGAAAAACGGAACCGACGCTGTCGGCTATGTCCAACGGAGTGGCCAATATGATCGAAGAAGGATACGCTACCGAGGCGGGTACGGACGTGACGGTCAGCAGTATCGATGTTGCGGACTGCCTTCATCTGAAGCTTGAGAATCAGGGATCCAATACGGAAGTGATACGGGTGGTCTATACCGGATCGGGGGGCAACTGCGACCGTTTGCAGCACCTGATCGATCAAAGCCGTTTTCCGATACCGCTTCACGGTCATCTGATTTCTTATTAACAGGGAGTATGGATTTATGAAAAGAGAATGGAAAAGCTTCAGAATTTCTTTGCTGTTGTATTTTGCGGTATTGACACTTCCTCTGGGAGCGTTGATCGGATACCGTGTCTATGACGATGTCGGGAAGACGGTCACCGTGTTGAAACAGTTGATGGAAGTGCCCGAAGGGTTGCTGTTGCGTGAAAAAAACGGCTTGACGGACAAAGAGAAAAGGAAGATCGCCCGGATCAATGCCGATGTTGAAACGATAGGAAACTGGGTTCGTGAGCATCGGAATGATCCGGATTTTGTCGGGGGCGGTACGCTGCAGGAAAGTTTTGACAGATTTTCGACCTGCTGGAAAAAAGGGAGCGGGATTTCGTCGGCCGAATGCATGAACGCAATCGATTCACTGGTTTTTTCCGTAGACAGGATGTACTTGCTGAAAGAGGCAAGGTTCAAAAATATCCTGGCCGTTGTCGTACTGGGAACGATTTTCATTTTATTGCTGGTGATATATTCGGTCCGTACCTATATCGCCTATCAGATGAAAAGAACCGCCGTACACGATTTTGCGACGACGTTGTACAACCATCAGTTTCTGGACGAGGTTTTCCGCAGAATGTGCGCCGAGATGAAACGGTACGGCCGTCATTTTACCGTGCTCCAGCTCCAGATTCCGGCGCTGCTGCCCGAGAGCGGGAAATTCAGCGAGGAAAAACGCATGCAGATGCTGCAGAGTGTAGGAAGCGGTATCTGGGATCTGATCCGTGACAGCGATATCGCCTGTCATACGGAAGAAAACAGCTTTGTGCTTCTTTTGCCGGAAACGACGGCCGAACAGTCCGGTGTCGTGAAAAACCGTCTCGAAAAGTCTTTGGCCAGGAAACTGGGGAAAGAGGTCGATATGCATTTCAAAACCTGCGAAGTGACGGATGAACGCGGGTGCGAAACTGCGCGGAAAGAGTGTGTTTTTTCCTGAATTTCCGATACGAACTCAGATTGAAGCGGGGCCCGAAAAGATGCTATAATGCAGACAATCAGACATATGAACGCAAGGATTGGATATGCAGAAAAAAGCTTTTACGATGATCGAACTGATATTTGTTATTGTAGTACTGGGCATCCTCGCGGCGATCGCCGTACCGAAACTGGCGGCGACGCGGGACGATGCGGAGATCTCGAAGGGAAGGGCGACGGTCGCGGCGGTAAGGTCGGGAATCGTGTCGGAACATCAGAAGCATATGCTGACGGGGAATACGAGTTATGTTTCGAGTCTGGGCAGCGATTTTTCCAACGTGCTCTCCTATCCTGTCTCGACCGGTTCGGGAAGAGGACAGTGGAGCAACAGCGGAAACAACTATACCTATAATTTCGGTTCCGGTACGGTGACGTTCACGTATGACAGTACGACCGGAAAGTTTACCTGTTCGTCAGGATCGTGTGACAAGTTCAAATAATTCCGCGGCAGCGGGATGCTTTTGTAGACAGTGAAAAAGAAAGGGCGGCCGCCGCTGTATTTCTATCAGGTTTCCATTTCGGGGTCGCCGCTGCCCCCTCTGACGTATCACAGTACCGTTCGGCTGGAAAAAGGGACCCTCGTTCTCGTGCCTCTGCAAAACGGACAAAAAAGAGGTGTTGTCCTTTCTTCGGCGGCCGCTCCCGACTTTCAGACACTGGAAGTCGCGCGGAAGGAACCCTTCTTCTATGACCGCCATCAGCTTGCCTTTGCCGCGTTTATCAGCGAATACTATCTGTGCGGGCCCGGAGACGCCCTGGGACTTTTTATCCCTTTTGACGGCCGTAAAACGGACGGCGGACGGCGGACGACGGAAAAACCGGTACTGCTGTCGAAGCGGCAGGAGGAGGCTTTCGCTTTTTTGCGCAGGCATCCCGTTTCCCTGCTGTTTGGCGATACGGGTTCCGGGAAAACCGAAATCTACATGAAATACTTCGAAACGGTGCTGGCGGAGGGAAAGCGGGCGCTGTTCCTGATGCCGGAAATCTCCCTGACGCCGCAGATGCAGCAGCGGCTGGAGGTGCATTTCGGGGACAGTGTCGTCATGTGGCATTCGAAACTGACGAAGAGGCAGAAAGAAAAGGCACTCGAAAAGATTCGAAGCGCAAAGGCCGCCATTGTTGCGGGCCCGCGTTCGGCGCTGTTTCTGCCCATCGAGGACCTCGGGCTGATCGTCGTCGACGAAGAGCACGACGACAGCTACAAGTCCTCCAGCCGCCCGCGTTACCATGCCCGCGATATGGCGATCTATTACGGCAACCTGCTGAAAATTCCCGTCGTGCTCGGCAGTGCGACGCCTTCGCTGACATCGTACGTCAAATTTCCGCACTTCCGGCTCAGAGGCGGCCATTTCTCCGGCACACGCACTTTCGAGTTCGAAGCGCACGCGGAAGCGATTACGCCGTCGATCGAACGCCGGATCGTCGAGACGGCGGAAGCCGGAAAACAGGCGATGCTGTTTCTTCCCACCCGCGCCAATTTCAAGTATCTCATCTGCAACGCCTGCGGCTACACCTACCAGTGCCCCTACTGCAGCGTCGGCATGAGCGTGCACCGCTTCGCACGGCAGGTGCGCTGCCACTACTGCGGTTACGCCGAGCCGGTCCCGCAGGAGTGCCCGGAGTGCAAGGCCGGCGAGCTGGTCAGTTCGCGGCTGGGGACGGCGGAGGCGGTCGAATATTTCGTCGAGCATCATCCGCAGCTGCGGGTGGCCCAGTTCGACCGCGACAAAATCACGACGCAGAAAAAACTCAGAGAACTGTTGCGGGCTTTCAACGAACGCGAGATCGACCTGCTCGTAGGCACGCAGATGCTTTCGAAGGGGCACGACTACCATGACGTGACGCTGGCCGTGGTGCTGGGGCTGGACAACATTCTGAGCCTCAGCGATTACCGGGCGAGGGAACGGGCCCTGTCGCTGCTGGTGCAGATCGCGGGACGCAGCGGGCGGAAAGAAGCCGCCCGTGTGATCGTCCAGACGTTCAACGCACCGTTTTTTTCCGCCTATCTGGACCGTTACGAAGCGTTTCTGGAAGAGGAGAAGGAGTTCCGGAAAGAGATGTATCCTCCGTACAAGAAACTCTGCCGTGTGCTTTTCGCCCACAAAAAGCCGGAAAAGGCGGAAGAAGCGATGGCGCAGATGCGCGACACACTGCAGCGCTTCGATACGGTCGAAATCGTCGGTGCCGGAAAAGCCCCCATCGAGAAAATCGCCGGCAAATACCGCTATCAGATTCTGCTGCGCGCGGACAAAAGCACGGACCTGATCCGTGCGCTGAAAGCCAGCCGGGTGCCGCTGGCGGAGATCGATATGGATCCCGTCGAGTTCGGGTGAGTGTGGTATAATCGCGTCAATGGGCAAAATCGACGAAATCAAAGAAGAAATCGGTGCCATCAAAACGTATCTCGGATTTGTGATCGCATTTATGATTACAATGGGTGCGGGAGTTTCCAAGTTGTTTCTGGACGGCAGACATGGAATCCTGTTTTATGCGGGAATAGTGGCCATCTTTTTTCTCGCATTCATTTTCGCGTTTCTTGCCAGGTCCATGCACCGAAAAATCAAAAGTTTGAAGGATTTTTAATGTCTTTTGCGACAATCGCTATCGTACTGGCACTGGCATCCGTCGTGATCGCTATCGGGTACGGTGCCTATGAATTGAGTCATGATTAAGCGCTATCCCACCAAAAAAATTTATGTGGGCGATGTTGCCGTCGGCGGGGACGCTCCCATCTCCGTCCAGTCGATGACCTACAGCCGTACCCGCGACGTGGAGGCGACGGTGGAGCAGATCAACCGGCTGCACTTCGCCGGCTGCGACATCGTCCGTGTCGCCGTGCCGGACATGGAAGACGCGCTGGCGCTCAAAGCCATCAAGGAACGCATTTCCCTGCCGCTGGTCGCCGATATCCATTTCAACTACAAGCTGGCGCTCGTGGCGGCGGAGGTGGTCGACTGCATCCGCATCAATCCGGGGAACATCGGCGAGAAAGGCCGGGTCAGGGACATCGTCAAAGCCTGCACCGAACGCCGCATCCCCATCCGTATCGGCGTCAACGCGGGCAGCCTCGAAAAGCGGTTCGACGCCCGGTACGGCCCGACGCCCGAAGCGATGGTCGCCTCGGCGGAGTACAACATCAAGTTTCTTGAAGACCTCGGATTTACCGATATCAAGGTTTCACTCAAGGCCAGCGACGTGCAGCGGACCGTCGAGGCGTACCGGATGCTGCGCCCGAAGAACGACTATCCTTTCCATCTCGGCGTCACCGAAGCGGGGACGAAGTTCCACGCCACGGTCAAAAGCGCCATCGGGCTGGGAACGCTGCTGCTCGAAGGCATCGGCGACACGATGCGTGTTTCCATCACCGGCGAGCTCGAAGAGGAGATCAACGTCGCGCGGGCGATCCTCAAAGACTCCGGCGCGGCGGGAGAGGGGCTCAACATCATCTCCTGTCCGACCTGCGGCCGGATCGAGGCGGACCTCGTCAGCGCCGTCGACGAGATCGAGAAGCGGACGGAACACATCACGGCGCCGCTGAACGTCTCGGTGATGGGCTGCGTCGTCAACGCCATCGGCGAGGCGGCACACGCCGACGTCGCCATCGCCTACGGCAAGGGCAGCGGTCTGGTGATGGTCAAAGGCGAGGTTGTTGCCCGTCTGGAAGAAAAAGAGCTGGTTGATCGTTTCGTCGCTGAAGTCGAGAAGATGGCGGCGGAAAAGGAGTAGGATATGGAAGAAAAACTCTACAACCTGTCGTTCGAACGGGCGATCCTGAGCTCCATCATCTTCGAGCCGTCACAGTTCGAGGAACTCGACGGCATTCTCAAGCCCGAGGATTTCTACCTGCCGGCGCACCAGGATATTTACGCGGCGCTCCAGTCGCTGTCGCGCAAGGACGAGCCGATCGACGAAGAGTTTCTGCGCAAGGAGCTCAGCGCCAAAAAGAAGTTCGACGAGAACGTGATGCTGGAAATTCTCGCGGCCAACCCGATCTCCAACACCGGCGCCTACATCCGGGAGATCAAGGACAAGGCGCTCAAGCGCCATCTGCTGACGCTGACGACGGAGATCAAGAAAGTCACCCTCGAAGAGGAGCTGCCCAGCGCCGACGTCGTGGACATGGTGGAGAAAAAGCTCTACGAGATCACGCAGGATTCGCAGACGAGCGATTTCAAGGATGCGGAGACCGTCACGCTCGACACGATGAAGTACATCGAGGAGATGAAAGCGCGGGGCAACTCCATCCTTGTCGGGGTCGATACCGGTTTCGCCGACCTCAACCGCATGACGACCGGTTTCGGCAAAGGCGATCTCGTCATCATCGCGGCCCGGCCGGCGATGGGGAAATGCCTTGGAAAAGGAACGAAAGTTCTGATGTATGACGGAACGTTGAAAGCGGTGGAAGATGTAAAAGTCGGTGACCAGCTGATGGGTGACGATTCGACCCCGCGCAATGTCCTTTCACTTGCGAGGGGACGTGAAGAGATGTACTGGGTTCGGCAGAATCGGGGGATCGATTACCGTGTCAATAAAAGCCATATCCTTTCGCTGAAACGGAGCCGGAACGAAAATGGGTATCGTCACGGGGATATATTGAATATCGCTGTTTCGGATTATTTGACGAAAACCGAAAAGTTCAAAAGCAATTACAAAGGTTACAAGGTCGCTGTCGATTTCCCTGAATCGAAGGTTGACATCGAGCCTTATTTTCTTGGGCTGTGGCTGGGGGATGGCACGAGTGACAATGTGGCAATCGCGACACAGGATGCTGAAATCGTCGATTATCTCAATGAGTATGCACGGCGACTCGATATGCAGGTGACCGCACAAACGGCGGAAGGGAAGTGTCCGATGTACGCGATCACCTCGGGAAAACGGGGTGGAGATCAACGCATCGACAAATCGCTTCAGGCGGTACTTCATCGTGCCGACTTGCTGGGAAATAAACATATCCCCCACGAGTATTTACGCAACAGCCGGGAAGTGCGGTTGAAGTTGCTGGCGGGTTTGATCGACAGTGACGGATATTACGATGACGAGTTCCATGTTTTCGAGATCACGCAAAAAAACGAGAGTCTGGCTTCGCAGATCAAGTTGCTGGCGGATACGCTTGGGTTCAGAACGTCGCTGAAAAAGAAAAAGGTTTCTATCAAAAATATCGGGTATGAAGGGGAGGCGTTTCGTGTCAGGATCGTCGGGCCGCTGGATATGGTTCCAACCCGGGTGGCACGCAAAAGGGCGCGGCCCAGAAAAGCGAAACGAGAAGTCCCCCATACAGGAATCACGGTCGAATTCGACAAAGTCGACGATTATTACGGTTTCGAGATCGATGGAAATCACCTGTTCCTGCTCGAAGACATGACCGTGACGCACAATACCTCTTTCGCACTGAACATGGTCCAGAACCTGCTGAAAAAAGGCAAGGGCGTCGCCTTCTTCTCGCTGGAAATGCCGGCGGAGCAGCTGATGTTGCGGCTGTTGAGCATCGAGACCTCCATCCCGCTGCAGAAACTGCGGGTCGGGGACATGAACGACGAGGAGTGGAGCCGGCTGAACAACGCCGTGGAGCGGATGCAGAGCAGCAAGCTGTTCGTCGACGACCAGGGCTCGGTCAACATCAACCAGCTGCGTTCGCGCCTGCGCAAGCTCAAAAGCAAGCATCCCGACATCGAGATGGCGGTGATCGACTACCTGCAGATCATGAGCGGCACGGGGACGAAGGACCGCCATCTCGAAGTCAGCGAGATGTCCCGGGGGCTCAAAATGCTCGCTCGCGAACTGGAGATGCCCATCGTCGCGCTGTCGCAGCTCAACCGCGGACTGGAGTCGCGCAACGACAAGCGCCCGATGCTCAGTGACATCCGCGAATCCGGCTCCATCGAGCAGGACGCGGACATCATCCTCTTCGTCTACCGCGACGACGTCTATCTCTATAAAGAGGAGAAGGAGCGGGAGAAGGCGGCCAAGGCCGAAGGCAAGGAGTTCACCCCGACCTATGTCGAAAAAGAGGAAGAGGAAGCCGAAATCATCATCGGCAAGCAGCGTAACGGTCCGACCGGCCACGTCAAGCTTCTTTTCCAGAAAAAACTGACCCGTTTTGTCGACCTTCCGACCTACGCGGCGACGGAGATCGTCTACGAGAACGTCGATACGAAAAGCGCGGAGATGGATGTCGGCAACGTCTCGATGCCGACGATCTGATCTTGCCGTAAAGCGGGAAGGGGCAAACGGAAAGCGGCGCCCAAAATCCTGCACCCAAACCCCAAAAAATACGATACAATACAAAAAAACAAAAACAGTTGTATCGTATGAAGGTAGAGCCTGTTCCGCTTTTCGTTTCCCGTCGGGAAATCTTTCTGTTCGTTCTGGCGCTGATGTTGCTGTTTGCGGTATCTCTCGGGATGGAATACCGTCGTTACGTCGCGTTGACGGCTTTCGATTCCGCCGTCGTCGAGGCGACGGTGATCGATCAGTATCCCGGAGAAAAGGACGGCCGGAAATATACGATGCTGCGGCTGCGTTCCGAAGACGGTTTTACTTTCTTTATGGCGGATTCACAGAGACTCAGAGACCTGCGGGGTTATCGGGTTGCAGCGGACGTCGATACTTCGGAGTCGGATTTTCTTTCCTTTTTGCGCGGCAGTTATTTTCGGGGCTTTTTGCGAAGCGTGGGAAGGAAAAAGCTGTTTCGTTACCGGGTCAAAGACCTGATTGCCGGACAACATGCGCAGCGATGGGCCGGAGAGCTCTACGCCGCACTTTTTACCGCCACGCCGGTACCGAGGGCAATGCGCGAACGTCTTTCCGCGCTCGGGGTCAGCCACCTGCTGGCGATCAGCGGATTTCACATCGGGTTGCTGAGCCTCATGCTGTTTGCCGTCGTGCGCATACCGTACCGCTGGATGCAGTCACGTTTCTTCCCGTGGAGGCACGGCAGGAGGGACCTGTTTGCGGCCGTGGCGGTTTTGCTGCTGATGTACGTGCTTTTCGTCGGTATGAGCCCGTCGGTGCTGCGTTCCTACGCGATGCTGCTGGCCGGATTCTTTTTTTACGACCGGGGCATCCGGGTGGTCTCTTTCGCTTCGCTGGCGGTGACGGCGGCCGTGCTGCTCGTGCTGTGGCCGAGACTGCTGTGGAGCCTCGGTTTCTGGCTTTCGGTCGGCGGTGTGTTTTTTATTTTCCTGTTTCTGCGGCTTTATGCGTTCGGGAAAAAATCCGTACAGTTCGTCGCCTTGCACGTGTGGATCTATCTGACGATGCTGCCGTGGTCGCTGTGGATTTTCGGAACGTTCTCGCTGTTGCATCCGCTTTCGATTTTCTGGACGATGCTCTTTTTTCTCTTTTATCCGCTGGAGCTCGGTCTGCACCTGTTGGGGGCGGGAGGCTTGCCGGACGGCCTGATCGCGCCGCTGTTGTCGACGGTTGTTCCGGCAAAAAACGTCGCGATGCCGGCGGGGATACCGGTCGCGCTGTCAGTCCTCGGCCTTCTTCAGCTCGTGTTCGAGCCGGTAAAACGGCTCTTTCTTTACCTTTCCGCGGCTGTACTTGTAGGCGCGGTCTATCAGATAACATAGTTTCAGGCCGTAGATGAAAATGATCCAGGACATGTAGATCCAGACGAAGGTGAAAATCAGGATCGAGAAAGAACCGTAGATCGTCGTATAGGTCTTGTTGTAGAAAACATAATAGACGAAACCGTTTTTCGCGATCGTCCAGACGATGGCGATGACGAACGAGGTGATGAATGCCGCCCGTGTGGTGACGTTCGTGTTGGGCGAAATCTTGTAGATGACGAAAAAGAGCATCCAGATGATGAAGTAGGGAAACAGCGCCATGATGTTGATCCAGGGGGTGAATCCGTAGGCGTGCAGCATCGAGACGACCTTGGCCGAGAGATAGATGGAAAGTCCGAAGGCCAGCGGAGTGAAAGTCAGCAGGGTCCAGTAGGTGGTGATGGAGTCCCAGAGCCTTCGCTGGGGGGTATGGAAAATCTTGTTGACGATGTGCTCGTAGTTCTGGAAAAAGAGAATGGAGGCGACGATGATCATCACCGATCCCATCATGCTGAGTTTTCCGGTATTGGCGAGAAACTGGTCCACGTACGATGAAATGGCTTCCGAATGCACGGGCAGCAGGTTGTCGATCAGGAAAGCCTTGAGCGTTTCGTAATGTTCCTGGAAGCTCGGCATGGATACGGCGACGGAGAGAATGATCATCATCAGCGGAACGATGGTGAAAATGGTATAGAAACTCATGCTCGAAGCGTAATAGATCAGATTTCCGTCACGCAGCTGGTGCCAGTAGTAACGAAAATGGCGGCTGAGCCGCTTCCAGGTCCAGAACCCCTGTTTCTGTTTGTCTTGCATACGGTGATTGTAACACATCCCGGCTCAAGGGATGATGGATTTCCGCCGTTGTTCGTCTCTTACAGTGCGGGAGGGGAAGGCGGAACTTCGGAGGCATCGATGCCCGCCGGTGAAGGCGGAACATAGGCGGAATCGGCCGCTTTCACGTTGTCGGAGGCGTCGCTTCCGCATCCCTGGAACACAAGCAGCAGCAGAACGGATATCACGGGAAGAAAAATTTTCATGGTCTGTCTCCTTGCAGAGGTTTGAGGAGTACGCGGCTGCCTTTGAACAGTGCGCCGTAGGTGACGGCGTTGAAATCGAAGATGACGCCGCGTCCTTCATAGCTGTACCAGCGGTTGTCCGCCGTGGCGTTCAGTTCCGTGATGTGCCTGAGCGAAAGACCGTCGATCTGATAGATGTCGAAACCGACACCGTAACGGTTCCGGCCGTAGTTGTAGAGCGGAAAGCCGAAAAGCCCGTCGCTCTCCCGGTAGGCGAACGCCCTGGGATTGTGTTCGGCTTCACTGTAGGTGCCGTGGTCCCCCACGGTGATTTTGTCCGCCAGTTTCGGGCGGGAGAAGTCGCTGATATCGAACAGCTGGACCTGAAGGCCCCCCTGGCGCCCGTCGGCATCGGCATCCCGGCCGATGGAGAGGATACGGTTTTCGTCCACCGGATGCAGGTACTCGGAGAAGCCTTTGATTTTCAGTTCGCCGACGACGGCGGGCGCGGCGGGATCGGAGAGGTCGAGAGTGTAGAAGGGATCGGTCTGACGGAAAGTGACGACGAAAGCCTTGTCTCCGACGAAGCGTACGGCGCGGATCCGTTCGCCTTTTTCGCCGAGGCCTTTCACGCCGCCGAGCACGGAGAGCAGGCCGTCACCCTTTTCGCCGAGGGTAAAGACGGCATTGTCCGTTCCCTCCGGGCTCCACGTGTTTCCGGAGGTCGTCGCGACGCGAAGGATCTTCCGGTATTCGCTCAGGCTGTACTGGCCGAGCACCCGCCCGTCGACGAAGCCGCGGCCCCGGTAGCTGAGATTGTCGTCGAGCGCGAATTTGTACACGGCGGTGCGTTCGGCGGTGTGACGGAAGTCGTAGACTCTCGGATACTGTGTCGCCGCGAGATAGAACGCCTGTGCGGAAGCGTACCGGGTGAACGCCGAGCCGATATAGGCGATCTGCCTTTCGAGTTTCCCGCTCCGGATGTCGAAGGCGCCGATCGAGGTGATGGCGTACTCCTGATCGAGTTTGTAGGGGGCGTACAGACGCGTGGGAAGCACATAGTCCCTGTCCCCGATCCGCGGGACGAGGTGTTCGCTTCTGATCACGGGATGGTCGTAGTCGTATCGCCATGCCGTACCGTTTTCGTCATAACGGTAAAGATCGCATTCGTTTCTTTCGTACACCTGTGAAAATGCCGTTTTTTGAGGTTCGACCTGTATCGGAGGCCGGGTGCAGTCGGTATCGGGATAGATGACGGGGTAGTCGAAAACGATCCGCGGAGTGAAAGAGGAGACGATGTAGAGGGTCCCGTCTTTCAGGCGGCTTTCCATATAGTCGCCCTCGATCCCGGTTTCGGAGACGTTTTTGATGTTTTTTGGATCCGAGACGTCGTAGAGACGGAGTTTGAAAGACTGGGGCGGGTATTCCGGCGGCATGATGGAGGTTTTCTCGGCCGTGTCGGCGAAAATGTAGTAGCGCATTTCACGGCTGACGACGGCCAGCCGGTCGCCGTCGAGATACATCGCCTGAAGGGTGTCCGGCATTTCGATGTTCGAAACCGGTGCGCTGTCTCCGGCGACGAGGTTCGCAAAAGTGTAGACATGAATCTGCTTCGCCTCCCGGTCGTAGAAAAAGAGGGTCCGTCTGTCGTGTTTCAGGATGTCGGATTCGTCGACACCCGTCTCCTGGACATTGGTTCCGGTGGCGTCGGTCGCCCCACTTTCCTTTCCTCCGTCGGCGCTGTAATCGGACTCTGCGATCGTCATCGGAAGCGGTACCGGTCCGTCGTAGTATCCGCCCCGTTTCTGTCGCACCATTTTGCGGATAAACGCTTCCATCTCTCCGCGGTCTTTAAAAGTGTGCAGGGCGGAAGAGGCGACGGGGATGTCGATTTCCCGGGTACGGTCCGAGTACAGCCAGAACCCTTCGCCGGTGGCGATGCTTTCGGCTCCGGGGACCGGCAGTCCGCTGTCGGAACCCGTTTGCCAGGTCCCGTCGTATTTCCACAGCTTCATTCCTTTGAAAAGGCCGGGATCGACGACCGTGATGTCGGGCAGCGAAACGAGGTTCCATCCTTTTTTCAGGTGCAGCAGGGCGGCTTTTTCCGGATCGGGGACGTCGCCTTCGGGCAGCGAAAGCGTCCATGCCTTCGAGCTTTTG